>Ga0302251_1000110_pt1 | contig 99399 bp, 87 predicted proteins | sample AAG_RA_Gln_MG_FD_193534 | JGI IMG/M metagenome (GOLD analysis project Ga0302251, IMG submission 193534) | Enriched activated sludge microbial communities from anaerobic digester in WTTP, New Holstein, Wisconsin, United States - AAG_RA_Gln | ecosystem: Engineered > Bioreactor > Anaerobic >... | reverse complement strand
TGTATCCGCAAGTTACTCACGACGCTGAACGTGATAATAGCTACACGACGTCCCTGGGATACCAATCGAATTGCCCTGACGGGCATAGCTCAATGATCAGTAACACTTGACAAATCAACACAGTTGCCCTGACGGGCATAGCTCAATGATCAGTAACACTTGACAAATCAACACAGTTGCTGAGCGTCAGCGAAGAATCTGCGTTTGCTTCACCCGCCGCGAACGGCGGGTAGGATAGACCCACGGATTTCTCCACTACGCTCGTTCCTCGCTCCGATCGAAATGACACACCTCACACCCGGTTCGTGAACACGGAGCAAGTTCGCGTGTTTGCCTTCCGCTCCCCATCTCGGCTATCCTGAACTCATCTCTGTAGAGGCGCGACAGCCATCAGTAGATAGAACTCGCAAGTCCGGCTGAACCGGAGGTTCTTTCGAAAGGGGTCTGCCGCCGAAGCCGCGGCGTTCCGCAGTGGGACGCGCGGTTGGTGAGTCGGGCTAAATCCCGGCCACTGTCATCCGGGTCCTGGAAACAGGAACCGCGGATGGAGCGCTACCGGGGAGCAAAGTCTTCTTTCCTCTTCTACTGCGTTCCGTCCCACGACCAGGGGAAGCGATGAACGTATCGGAAAACAAACCGCCCTGCCCTGCCCTTTCAGCCCGTTCGCGCGCCCGCCTCGCAACCGCGCGGAGGAGGGCACTGTGAACCTCGCACTTATTGGTTACGGCCGCATGGGCAGACTCATCGAGCAGATCGCGCCCGAGTACGGCTTCAATGTGAAACTGAAGCTCGACGTGGACAACAACTTCGGGTTCGAGGGCATCACCGCTGAGAACTTCCGGGGCATCGACGTGGCCGTGGAGTTCTCGGTTCCCGCCACCGTGGTCCGCAACATCGAGTTGATCTCCGGGCTTGGGGTGAACCTCGTGGTCGGAACCACAGGCTGGCACGAGCACTTGGAGCGCGTGCGGCAGATCGTGGAGGGCAACGGCACAGGCCTGGTGTGGAGTCCCAATTTCTCCATCGGCGTCAACGTCTTTTCGCGTCTCGTTGCCGAAGCCGCGATGTTGCTGTCGGAACAGCCGGAATACGGCGCCTGGGCCTGGGAAATCCACCACGACGCGAAGAAGGATGCGCCGTCGGGCACCCTGCTGAAGCTGGTCGATGAGATGCGCAGGCTTGGTTACGACCGCCCCATCGATGTCGCCTCCAACCGCGCGGGATCGATACCGGGCACCCACGAAATCGGATTCGACTCCCCGGCCGATACCATCACGTTGCGCCACACCGCCCGCAGTCGCGAGGGATTCGCGCGGGGCGCGCTGTCGGCGGCGCGTTGGATTGCCGGCAAAAAGGGCTTTTTCGAGTTCAGCGATGTTTTGTTCAGTCAAGAGGAGGAATAGCGTGTTTAGAGGATGCGGAACCGCGATGGTTACCCCGTTTCGGGAAGACCTTTCGCTTGATGAATCGACACTGAGAAGCCTGATCCGGCGCCAGATAGAGGCCGGCATCGATTTCCTCGTCCCGTGCGGCACCACCGGCGAGAGTCCCACGTTGACCCGCGATGAGCACCTGCGCGTAATCGATATCACGGTACAGGAAGTGGACGGCAGGGTGCCCGTGCTGGCCGGTGCGGGCGGTTATAACACAGCCGAGGTCATCGAACTGGCGCGCGAGATCGAGGCGCTGGGCGCGGACGGTCTGCTGTCGGTCACTCCCTACTACAACAAGCCGACGCAGGAAGGCTTGTACCAGCACTACAAGGCCATCGCGGACTCCACCCGCCTGCCGATTATCCTGTACAGCGTGCAGGGGCGAACCGGCATCAACATCGAACCTGCCACCGTGCGCCGGCTGAGTGAGATTGGCAACATCGTCGGCATCAAGGAAGCCTCGGGAAACATCAGCCAGATGTCGGCGATTCTGAACATCGTGCCGGACGACTTCATCGTTCTCTCCGGCGACGACGCCATCACACTACCGCTCATCGCGCTTGGCGGGCGCGGTGTTATATCGGTGGTTTCCAACGAGATTCCGGCGGAGATGGCCGAACTGGTCCGCCTCGCCAACGCGGGCAACTTCGACCGCGCCCGAACCCTGCACCGTAAGTATCTACCGCTGATGGAGGTCAACTTCGTCGAATCGAACCCGGTGCCGGTGAAAGCCGCGATGGCCGCCATGGGCTTGCTGGAGCGGACCTACCGCCTGCCGCTCGTTCCGCCGCAACCGCAGAGCATGGACCGCATCGAATGCGTGCTGGAATCGTTGAACTTGCTCGCGAATCGGAGGGAATATGCTCTCGTCTGAAATCGAAACGCTATTCGACGCGCATCCGGAATCGTACTCGCAGGAGGATCACGAACTCTTTCTTCGCTTCAAGTCGGCGCTGAACAACGGCTCCGCGCGCACCGCGTCGCCTGATCCCACAGCCCAGATCGGCTGGACCGTCAACGGCTGGGTGAAAAAGGGCATCCTGCTCGGATTTCGTATGGGCGAGATGGTCGATATGTCCATCGATTCCACACGCCAGCCGTATTTTGACAAGGCGACCTACCCGGTAAAAACCTTCTCCGAGCACAGCGGCGTCCGCATCGTGCCCGGAGGATCGAGCATCCGCGACGGATGTTACGTGGCGAAGGGCGTTATCTGCATGCCGCCGATGTTCATTAATGTCGGCGCATACGTGGACGAGGGCTCAATGATCGACTCGCACGCGCTGGTCGGCAGTTGCGCGCAGATCGGCAAGCGTTGCCACATCTCGGCGGCTTCCCAGATCGGCGGCGTGCTGGAACCCGTGGGCGCCCTGCCCGTGATTATCGAGGACGACGTGCTGGTGGGCGGCAACTGCGGGGTGTACGAGGGAACGGTGGTAAAGAAGCGCGCGGTGCTCGGCACGGGTACGATTCTAAACCGTTCGACTCCGGTATATGACATCGCGCGCGAAACCGTCTACCGGGCGACCGACACCGAGCCGCTCGTCATCCCCGAAGGCGCCGTGGTGGTAGCGGGTGCGCGCGCCATCACGAGCGGCATCGGCAAGGATTGGGGCATCTCGCTCTACACGCCGGTCATCGTCAAATACCGCGACGACAGGACGGACGAGAAGGTGCGGCTGGAGGACCTTCTGCGCTGACGAAGAATGGAGCGGGAGACGGGATTCGAACCCGCGACATTTTGCTTGGGAAGCAAACGCTCTACCTCTGAACTACTCCCGCTCTTCATCCCAATCCTAGCACAGCTCATTCGCCCCGTCAACGACGATCCCGTTTCCGTAACCGCCCGTCCGCGCGTTAACATGACAAGGTGCGCGCAAGCGCCTTGTCGACCCGGAATCCCTTCATTGTGACAACAGCCGGATACACTCCAACACGCACCAGAACCAGGGGCCAGCCCCACCCTACCCGGTGGTATCCCCTGCTCATCATCGGCGCACTGACGCTCGCGATTCCGTTCGCCTGGATGATCGCCACGTCGTTCCGCACTCCGGAAACCGTGGCGTCTGCCGGCCTCAGCCTGTGGCCGAAACCCTTCACCACGGCCGGTTATGTCGCCGCGTTCCACAGCGCGCCGTGGCTTGTCTATCTGCGGAATACGCTGGTCGTAACGGGGCTCAGCGTCACGGGTCTTGTGCTTACGTCGTCGATGGCGGCCTTCGCATTCGCGCGTATGCGCGCCCCGGGCGCCAACCTGATGTTCGTGCTCGTGCTGGCCACGCTGATGTTGCCCGGCCAGGTCACCATGATTCCCGCCTTCATCATCTTCCGCTCACTGGGATGGTACGACACGATGCTCCCTCTCATCGTGCCGTCGTTTTTTGGAAGCGCCGTGTTTATTTTCCTGATACGGCAATTCTTCATGACGCTTCCGGTCGACCTGGAAGACGCCGCCCGCATCGACGGTTGCGGCACGTGGACCATTTACTGGCGCATCATGATGCCGCTTGCGACACCCGCTCTGGTCACCGTGGCCCTATTCGCATTTGTCGGCGCGTGGAACGACTTCATGGGCCCGTTGATCTACCTGAACTCCCTCGACAAGCGCACCCTTGCGCTCGGTCTGATGTCCTTCACCAACGCGTGGGGAACCGACATCGTGCAGGTGATGGCCGCCTCGGCCGTGATAACCCTGCCCGTGCTGATCGTCTTCTTCACCTTCCAGCGCTACTTCATCCAGGGCGTGGTGACCACGGGTCTGAAAGGATAAAAGATACGTGTTCGCTTACGGCTCGATTCGACACTGGCGAAAGTCCGGATTTGGCACATCGAGGGCAGGCATCATCTTGTTAAGACAATGACGGGCAGGATTGGCCTCGATGGCCGCGTCCTGCCCGCCGCTTGTGGCGCTCCGGACTATCCGGAACGGTATTTCATCGGTAATACGGACCTACAATCCCATCGGCCCCTCGTCGGATTGCAGACTTCCGTTGTTCCACCACTTGCTGTGATCTTCCGTGTAGTCTTCATTCTCCGCGGAGCCGTCGTCCTCATTCGGTTCGCTGTTCTCGTCATCCGCTTCGTCGTTCTGGTACTTCAAAGCGAGCCGACCGGCCTGAATCCCGCTCCAGTGCGAGGCGTGCCCTTGTGTCGGATAGGGTCCAAGGTTTTCGAGAACCTCGAAGGTTCTCTGTCCGTTGGATGCCTCAAGCAGGACGACGTTCGCGTACCACAACTCGTGCCGTTCCCAGACGTATGAAACCGCCACGGAACCGTCGACCATGCGAACAGCCCACAGATCACCCGCCTTCCCCGCCAGGGCGATGCTCATCATCCCCGTTCCCCAGTCACGCATCCGTCCGAGACCGGTCTGTGAAACGGATTCCTCATATTGCTCGGGATGCTCCGGCATGTTCCTCACGCGTTTGGCCATTCGGTCTCCTTTCCTCGTTTTGTCGTAGAGTGACGCCCCATGAACCGGGAGTCCCGCGCGGATTCCCTGCCTCCGGTTGGCGCCGTTTGGTACTTCACCACACACCATACGACCACGTCTTGGACAACACCCTGTCCATTCAACATCATAATCGGACATGCCTGAGCCTCTCTTTGTTCCATCCCGCATCGAAACGCCAACATGTCAACAACCGACCTGTCGAAGGTTCGCTGCCGGTGACCGGTCGGCCATCCATCTTCAGCCCGGGAGGCAATCGTGAGCAGGGAAGCCACTAAATGGACGCGGCGTGAGTTTCTGATAGCCGGCGGAGCGACGCTGGCGGGTATCGCGCTTGCTGAGGGCGCGAAGGGAGGCACAACATCGATGAATAAGACAAGGAAGATCCGAATCGGCGTGGTGGGAGGCAATTTCGGCACCCAGTTCTACTGGAACGAGCACCGCAACTGCATCGTGCAGGCCGTCAGCGACCTGCGGCCCGAGCGCAGACAGCGCCTGCAGGAAGTCTACAAGTGCGACAAGGCGTATGAGTCGCTGGAGATGTTGATCCTGGACAAGGACATAGAGGCTGTCGCCGTGTTCACCGGCGCGCCGGATCACGTTCGTCACTGCATCGCCGCCCTCAAAGCCGGCAAGCACGTCATCTGCGCGGTTCCCGCCGCTTTGACCATCGATGAGGCGGAGGAACTGCTGGAGACCGTGCAGAAGACAGGCCTGACCTACATGATGGCGGAAACCAGCTATTACCGGCAGGGCGGAATATCAGCCAGGCAGTTCCATCAGCAGGGCAAATTCGGCGAAATATTCTATGCGGAGGCCGAATACCACCACGCCGGCCTCGAGGAACTATTCTTTGAGAACGGAAAGCCAACGTGGCGCCACGGGCTTCCGCCAATGCTGTACCCCACCCATTGCACCTCTTTCCTTGTTGGGACCACCGGCGAGCGGCTCACAGAAGTCAGTTGCCTGGGTTGGGGGGATGATTCGGACCTGTTGAAAGGCAATCCCTACAGGAATCCTTTCTGGAACGAGACGGCGATGTTCCAAACCAACCAGAGCCACCCTTTCCGCGTTTCGGTGTTCTGGAAGGGCGCGCATCGCGGGTGCGAGCGGGCTCAGTGGTACGGAGACCGGATGAGCTTTTTCCTGGAGCACCCCAACGGTTTGGGGCCGGTGATTGTTCGGTCGGCGAACCGGATCGAGATAGACGACGGCGGTTTCGAGCGCCAGGCGTCGGCCTTCGAGCAGTACAAGCAACCGAACTGGTGGCAGACCTCGATGTTGCCGGAACCGATGCGGCACGACAGCGGACACGGCGGCTCGCACACGTTCATCGCGCACGAGTTCATCGACGCCCTGGTCAACGAGCGCAAGCCGGCGGTGGACATCTATGAAGCGCTTGCATACACCGTTCCGGGCATCGTGGGCCACAAGTCCGCGTTGAGAGACGGTGAACGCATGAAGATTCCCGTGTACTCACCGAAAGGATAAACGCCACCAACGGGCGCCTTGATCGCAAGGGTGAACAGGGCCAGCATGATCAAATTTGATATTGTTACATTTCTCCATGCATAGAATGCTCTGCCTTCACCGGTTCCGCCGTCACGCGGCGCCGGACGGCGCCGATGCGTATCCTTTGCCCTGAACGGGCACTTCCAGTGGAGTTATCATTTATGAAACGTCTGTCTCTGTTTGTTCTTCCGGTCGTTACGGCGGCCGCCATCTTGTTGATTTCCGGCTCGGCATCTGCCACCAACGGCTATTTCTCGCACGGATTCGGCGCCAAGTCGAAAGGTATGGCCGGAGCGGGAGTGGCGATACCTCAGGACGCCATGATCGCCGCCACCAATCCGGCCGGCATCGCGTTTGTGGAAAAGCGTGTGGACTTCGGCCTCGAAGTGTTCAATCCGGTGCGCCAGTACACGGTTGACGGCGCTCCGTCGGGCTACGAGGGCACGTTCGGTCTCGCACCGGGAACCGTCAAGAGTGACAAGAACTGGTTCTTCGCGCCCCACGTGTCGTACAATCACCCCATCGACACCGAAAGCAGTGCCGCCATCTGCGTGTACGGTAACGGCGGCATGAACACAACCTATCCGGACTCGGCAAGCGGCGGTATGGGCACTTTCTACGGCGGCGAAACCGGGGTGAATCTGGAACAGCTGTTCATCGCCCCCACTTATGCACGCAAGTTCGGCAAGAACGCCGCGTGGGGAATCGCTCCGGTGTTCGCGTACCAGCGGTTCGAGGCAAAGGGATTGAGGAACTTTGGCGGTATGGTCGCCGACGGAACTCCGGACAACCTGACCAACAACGGCATCGACACGTCTACAGGATACGGCCTCAAATTGGGCGTGCAGGGAGAAGTGAAACAGAATCTAACGCTGGCCGCCGCCTACGAGACGAAGATCAAGATGAGCCGGTTCAAGGACTACGAAGACCTCTTCGCCGAACGCGGCCGCTTCAACATTCCGCCGTCCGCAACCATCGGACTGGCATACAAGGTCGATCCCCTCTCTGTGGTCGCCTTCGACATCCAGAAGATCTGGTACAGCGACATCCCGTCCGTCAGCAACCCGTTCAGCAACCTGTTCGAAGGCAATCCTCTGGGAAGCGATAACGGCCCGGGATTCGGATGGCGCGATGTGACTGCCTACAAACTCGGTTATCAGCGCGAAATCAATCCGGAATGGACCGTGCGCGGCGGCGTCAGTTACGCACGCCAACCGATTCCGGATTCCGAGGTTCTGTTCAACATCCTCGCCCCCGGCGTGATGGAATGGCACCTGACCGGCGGTTTCACACGGCAGACAGGTAAGAGAAGCGAGTTCACGATGTCCTTCATGTACGCTCCCACCGTGAACGTGAAGGGCCCGAATCCGATGGAGGTACCCGGTCAGCAGACCATCAACCTGCGCATGCGCGAGTTCGAGATGGAAGCGACCTGGGGTATCAGGTTCTAGGCCACGCACATGGGAACGACGGGGAATCAGGCCGCAGGGCAGGGTTCCCCGTTTCGTTTTCATAGCCGGCGCAGAGACCGTTGAGCGTCGAGCAGGCAAAAACGACGGAATTTGAATAAATCGTTGACATTATATGAGGATTACTATATCATAATATTGAATATGCACCGGCACTCTCAGCCGGTTGCTGAGAAAGGAGATTCACGATGAATCTGGAAACCGTTGTCCCCGACAAGTCCGTAGACGCCCGCTCGATGGCATGCCCCGGTCCACTGCTTGAGGCCAAGAAGGCCATCGGTTCTGTTGCCGTCGGCCAGGTGCTCGAAATCATGTCCGGCGACGCCGGAAGCCGCGAGGACATTCCGGCCTGGTGCAAAAAGACCGGTCACGAGTACCTTGGCTGTCTTGAGAAGGACGGCTACGACAGCCTGTACGTTATTCGCAAGAAGTAAACAAACCGAAGGGTGTTCCCATGGACAACACCAGGCCCCCGAAGATCCTGCTGATTACGACGATGATCAGTTCCTATCCGGGCGCGAACACGGTGGGACAGGCACGGCTTCAATATGCGCCGAACACGTATATCGTTCGCGTTCCGGATCCGGTGATGTTTCCGGAAGACTTCTTCATGCGGTGTTTCGAGAAAGGATTCGACGGCATCATCGTGATGAGCAGTGGCTCGGACTGCCCGTATGAAGGCGCTTACAAGCGCCTGTCCGACCGGGTGAGCCGCGTTTATGCACGTATGCGCGAATCCGGCATCGATCCGTCTCTCCTCAAACTCACCACCATCTGCACGGTCTGCAAAGCGGCGTTCCTGAAGGAGATCAACGATATGCAGGCGAACATCGAGAAACAGCGTTCGGCCCAGGCGGGAGCACCCTCATGAGCGCCACAACGGATCGCCGATTGAAAGCGGACGTGCTGGTCGTGGGAGCCGGGATTGCCGGACTTCAGGCTTCGCTTGACCTTGCTGAACAGGGCAGAAAGGTTCTGCTTGTCGATCGCGACGCGAGTACCGGCGGCAAGATGATCAATCTGTCCAAGGTTTTCCCCACCCTGGACTGCGCCAGTTGCATCACCACGCCGCGCATGGCCGGCGTTTCGCATCACGCCAACATCACTACGCTAACGTATACCGAGGTCGACCGCATCGAACCGAACGGCGGATCGTTCCACGCAACGCTTACGAAAAAGCCCCGGTACATCATCGAGGACCTCTGCATCGGGTGCAAGCGTTGCGAGGAAGCCTGTCACACATTCGCGCCTGATGAATACGACCACGGCCTGGGCGTGCGAAAGGCCATCTCCATTCCGTTCACCAACGCCATCCCGCAGTATCCGGTTCTGGACATCGAGAACTGCGTAGTCTGCGGCGGTTGCATCAAGGCCTGTCCAACGAATTGCATCGACTTTCTGCAGGAGCCGGAGAAAATGCAGGTCGAGGCCGACGCCGTTATTGTGACCACCGGCTTCGAACTGACGCCGAAGGACGCGAAAAGCCAGTACGGCGGAGGGGCGTATCCCAACGTCATCTCGCCGATGCAGATGGAGCGACTGCTTGCCCCACACGGACCGTACGGAGGCGTGATGAGGCCATCGGACGGGCGTATTCCGTCCTCCATCGCCTACGTTCAGTGTGCGGGTTCGCGTGATGCCAGCATCGGAGTGCCGTACTGCTCGCGCGTATGCTGTATGTACGCCATCAAGCAGGCGATGCTCCTCTCCGGCAGTCTTCCCATCGCGGATATCACGATTTACTACATGGATATCCGCGCGTTCGGCAAGGGCTACGAGGAGTTCTACCAGAACGCCAAGGCCATGGGCATCGAGTTCGTAAAGGCCAAGGTCGCCCGCATTTCGGAGGACGAGGAACACAACGCGATCGTTCGCATCGAGCGGGAAGAGGACGGCGGCAAGCCGGAGGAAGTAACCCACGATCTTGTGGTATTGTCGCTTGGAATGGTACCTGCCTGGAAGCCGACAGCGGACGGGATGATTCCGCTGGAAGCGGATTCCGACGGGTTTCTGAAACAGCGCTCGCCGATGCTGGCGCCGGGCTTGACCACGATGGCCGGCGTCTTTACCGCCGGAACGGCATGCGGCCCGAAGGACATCGTGGACACCATTGTGCAAGCCGGCGCGGCGGCGATGGAATGCTCCAATTACCTGCACCGGCGGGAGGCGGCCCGATGAACGAGATTCCAGACACCGATGTCGCCCGGGTGGGCGTTTATGTCTGCCACTGCGGAGGGAATATTTCGGACGTGGTGGACACGGCCGCGGTAGCCGACGCGGCGGCGAAGAATCCGATGGTGGCCATCGCGCGCCACTATGCCTTCATGTGCAGTGATCCCGGCCAGCAGATGATCATCGACGATATCAAGGAAACCGGGGTCAACCGTGTGGTTGTCGCCGCCTGCTCGCCGTTCCTGCACGATTTGACCTTCCGCTCGGCGCTTCAGCGCGCCGGCTTGAACCCATACCTCTACGAGAACGTGAATCTTCGCGAGCAGGTTTCCTGGGTGCACAAGGGCGACAAGGCCGCCGCCACGGAAAAGGCCATTCGCCTGACCAACGCCGGCATACAACGCGTGTTCCGGCAGGATCCCCTGGAATCCATCCGCGTGGACGCCGAACCCCAGGTCGTTGTCATTGGCGGAGGAATCGCCGGACTGCGGTCTGCGCTGTCTTGCGCGAGCAACGGCCTGAAGGTGACGGTTGTGGAGGTGTCGGATTCGCTCGGAGGGCGCCTTACGGAACTCGGCAAGGTTTATCCCAGTGGAGACGACGCGGCAGACCTGATCCGGCAGATGACAGACGCGGTCCGGGCCGATGATCGTATCACCGTTCTGCTTTCCAGCGAAGTTGCGGCCATTGATGGATATGTTGGCAACTTCACCGTTCGCGTCCAGGCTGTCGGAACGAAACCGGGCGGTTTGACGCTACAAAAGACGGTCCGCGCTGGCGCCATCATCTTCGCCACGGGATTCGATCACTACAAGCCTCATGACGGGGAGATGGGCTACGGCAACCAGAATGTCGTCACCCTTCCGGAGTTCAACGCGTTGCTGGCCGGCGCGGAAGGCAAAACGCTGACACGCAACGGCCGCGAAATCCGTAGTGTCGCCGTGGTGCACTGCATCGGAAGCCGGCAGGTGGAGGGCGTCCACGAACCGGGACCGGACGGAAAGGTGAACGAATACTGCTCGCGCGTGTGCTGTACATCGGCCCTGGACGCCATCAACCGCGCATTGGACCGTTTTCCGAATCTGCGTGTGTACGACCTTTACAAGGACATCCGCACCTACGGTCGCGGCCACGAGGACATCTACGAACGCACCAGCAAGCGCGGTGCCCTGTTCTTCCGTTTTGCCGACGACGACCAACCGTCGTTCAAGCCGAACGGCAACGGCGCTGTACTGACGGTGAAGGACGTTCTGACATGGAATGAGGAAGTCGAGATACAGGCGGACCTGGTGGTGCTGGCGACGGGGATGGTACCGAGAAACATCGACTCGCTGGTTGAGATGCTGAAACTGCCTCGCGGAACCGACCGTTTCCTGCAGGAAGTGCACCCGAAACTTCGTCCAGTGGAACTGGCAAACAACGGCGTGTTCATCGCCGGCACGTGTCAGGGACCGATGGACATTACGGAAAGCTGTTCCGCCGCGGAAGCCGCCGCCGTGAAGGCCGCCATCCTGCTCAGCAAGCCAACCATCGAACTCGATCCGTTCGTGGCCAGGGTGGACTTCGCCAAGTGCACGGGGTGCAACGACTGTCTCGGTGAATGCGAGTACAAGGGCGCGCTGGAAACGTTCGAGGAAAACGGGCGCCCGCTGGTTCGGGTGAACCCGGCACTGTGTTCCGGTTGCGGCGCGTGTGTGGCTGTCTGCGAACCGCGCGCAATCAGCATCGCTGGTTGGAGCCTGGACCAATTCGATGCGATGATTGACGCCTTTGTGGCCGACACGACGGAGGTGACTGCCGTATGAGCGAGACACCCAACACTCCCCTGTCCGCGAAGGAGCAGATCAAGGCGGTGCGCGAAAAGCGAGGGCCTGTTCCCGCCGATGTACTGCAGAGGAACAAAGACCACATCCGGGCTTCGAAGGCCATCCTCGCCGCCATCGCCAGCGAGCCGAAGACTGTGCCGCAGATCGCCGAGGAAACCGGTCTCGATACCGGCTATGTGTTCTGGATTATCGCCGGATTAAGGAAGTACAACGAGGCGGAATCCGTGAAGAAGAGCGGCGACTACATGACCTACCGCAAGAAGGACGGGGGTGAATGATGGCAACCGTGGTCCGTCCCGAATTGCTGGACGACATCAAGCGCTACGGCGCTTTCGACATCTCCGCCTGCTTCCACTGCGGCAACTGCACCGCCGTGTGCCCGCTGACAGAGGAAACGGCCCTCTTCCCGCGCCGCCTGATCCGCCTGGGACAGATAGGAGACCGCGAGCGGGTGCTGGACGCACCCGAGACGTGGCTCTGCTACCATTGCGGCGAGTGCTCCGAAACTTGCCCGCGCCAGGCCGAGCCTGGCGAGTATATGGCGGCCCTTCGCCGTTACGCGACGGCGCATTACCAACCGGCCGGCTTCGGAGCGTGGTTCGCGAAGAGCGCCGGTATCGCGGTTCTAGTCACGCTTCTGGTCGCGATCGTGCTGGGCGCATTCCTGATCGGCGAGCATCCGGAATCCGGGGCCAACAAGTGGCTTTTCCAACTGGTTCCGTATGAAGTGGTACACAATGTGGGCATCGCTGTTTTTGTCCTGACGGCGCTGTCGGTATTGACCGGTGTCTTCGGTGTGGCGAAGCGGGTGGTTCAAACCACGGCCGGTGTGAAGAGAGGCTGGCCCGAGTTGCGTTCGGCGGCGGTGGAAACCGTGCGCGAGATTGCCACGATGCGGCGTCACCGGGAAGATGAATCGGAAGCCGGCAAGCCCTGGCACGCCAAGCCGAGTGTGGTTCACCGGTTGATTATGTACGGGTTCCTGGCCCTTCTGGTCGCCACGACGCTGGACTTCGTCTTCATCGCCCTGCTTCCGCTCGGCATCACCACCTTCTGGCCGGCGCGCATCATCGGCACGGTTGGCGGCGTGGTCATGCTGGCCGGCGTTATGGCGGCCATTGTCAGGCGCCTGCGCGGAACCGACAGGGATGTGCGCCATTCGCGGTTCGCGGACTGGTGGATTCTGTTCTTCCTGTTCGTTCTGGCGGTCACCGGCTTCTGGCTTGAGGTTGTGGTGACCCTGAGAATCGCCGGACCCGTGCAGGACGCGATTCTGCTGTTGCACGCGGCCATGGCGATGGAACTGGTCCTTCTGATGGCTTTCACCAAACTGGCGCACGTGGTGTACCGGCCGATAGCGCTGTTCACCCACTTTTTACGCACGAACTCCGGCGCGGCCGGCTGAAAGGAACAACGATGGCGGATCAACCCGAGACGATGAACCTGAACGAACTTCAGAGCCGTGTCGAACAACTGCAGGCGCAGATTGAGGACATGAAAGCCTCGTCGCTCCCCGAGGACAAGCTGAGCATGGTGGTGTTCAGCGGCGACCTCGACAAGCTCTTGGCGGCCTTTATCATCGCCACCGGCGCGGCGGCGATGTTCGACGAGGTTGTGATGTTCTTTACCTTCTGGGCCACTCCCGCCTTGCGCGATCCGGCCAAGTCGGGCGGCAAGAAGGACATGATGGCCAAAATGTTCGGCTGGATGCTCCCGAAGGGCTCCGGGAAGTTGAAGCTCGGCAAGATGCACATGGCCGGTATGGGCACCGGCATGATGAAGGGCCTGATGAAGAAGAAGAACGTGATGTCCCTGGAGCAACTGATCAAACAGGCCGCGGATTCCGGGGTGAAAATCTACGTGTGCCAGATGAGCATGGACCTGATGGGCTTCTCGCAGGACGAGCTGATCGATTATCCCGACCTGAAGCTGGCGGGCGTGGCGAAGTTCCTCGGCGAGGCCGGTACCAGTAAAAGCACGCTGTTCATCTAGGCCCCTTCACTCAATCGGTCGGGCATCTGCTCGTCATCAAGGATATCAGTGGAATCACGGAAAAAGCGGGACTTCAGCGCAGAGGCGGCATCGTGGGACGACAATCCGGTTCGGGTGGCGAATGCACTCGCCATCGCCGATGCCGTGCAAGCACGGATACCGCTTTCCCGTGATATGGATGTATTGGATTACGGGTCCGGGACGGGTCTTGTGACCCTCGCGCTCTCCTCATACGTCCACCACATTGTTGCCGCGGACAACGCGCCCGGCATGCTGGTAAAACTTGCGGAGAAAGTCTCGGCTTCACATCTCACAAATGTGAGTACCATCGCGCTCGATCTGGAATGTGATCCTCTTCCTTCTCAGCGCTTCGATATGATTGTCTCCACGCTGACCATGCATCACATCTCGGATGTCCCGGCGATGATGGGCAGATTTGCGGAATTGTTGAAGCCGGGCGGATACCTTGCCATCGCTGATCTGGACCCTGACGAAGGCGAGTTTCACGCGGACAATACCGGTGTTCTTCACTTCGGCTTCGAACGTGATCAGATGCGCGGAATCCTCGAAAAAGCCGGCCTCGAGGACATTGTGATTCATACGGCCAGTCGGGTGAACAAGCCGGTGGCCGGAAAGGGAACGCGCGAGTTTACCGTGTTTTTAGCGTCCGGGCGTAAATCGACGTAGCGGACTTGATGCGGATTCAGGGAAGCGACCACTCCACCTGCCTGCCGGTGATGGATTCCCACATAGCGAGGGCGTAACGGTCGGTCATCCCGGCCACATAATCCGTTGCGGCGGTGATGGAGGCACGCGCGGGATCAGAGTGTTCTCGGTTCGCGACGTCGGTAATCCATTGCGGTACCGAAGTCGGATCCGTTCGTGATCGCTCGAACAGGTCGGCCACGATCCGGTCGATATCCAGATTCCCCATCTTCTCGCTTTCGCGGTTGTACACGCGTTCGAACAGGAAATCCTTCAGCACGTCGAGGGCAGATGACGCCGTCTCCGACATCCGGATCGCGTCGGATACACGCGACGATTCGATCAGGTCCGTGATCAATCGCGTCAGGCGTTCGCCAGATGATTTCCCGAGCGACGAGACCACAACAGCAGGCAAATCCTCGGCAGACAGCATTCCGGCGCGGATGGCGTCCTGCGTGTCGTGATGGAGATACGCCAGGCGGTCGGCAATGCGCACGACCTGCCCTTCCAGCGTCGCCGGCAGGTTGTCCGACACAATGTCGCCGCGCCCTTTCGAGTGTGACGCCACACCGTTGCGCACTTCCCAGGTAAGGTTCAGCCCGCGCCCGTCGCGCTCCAGAACATCGATTACGCGCACGCTCTGTTCCACGTGGCGGAAACAAAGGGAGGGATCGCATTGGCGAATCACCCGGTCCAGCGCCTGCTCACCGGAGTGGCCGAACGGTGTGTGTCCCAGGTCGTGCGCCAGGGCGATGGCTTCCGTCAGGTCCTCGTTCAGAGCCAGCGCGCGGGAGATGGTGCGGGCGATCTGAGATACTTCCAGCGTGTGGGTCAGGCGGGTGCGGTAATGGTCGTCGGAAATGGCCAGGAAGACCTGGGTTTTGTGCTTCAGCCTTCGGAACGACTTGCAGTGGATAACGCGGTCCCGGTCGCGCGCAAAGCACGTGCGGATTGGGCACGGCTCTTCCGGAAACGCCCGGCCCCTGGATTCCGCGCTCAGGCTGGCGCGTGGGGATAGGGTCGCGCGTTCGCGGGCTTCGGTCTGAAGGCGGATTTGCATCGGGTGTCAGTGCGCCTAGCGGTCGACTTCCACCCTCAACTGGCTGACAACGAACGCGGCAAGGCCGATGATGACGGCTGTCACGGCAGCCGCTTCGACGGGGATTTCCTTGATGGTATGCGCGCCGAACTTGATGCGCACCTTGCGTATGGGACCCTTCTGGAGCGTGTTCTGAACTTCCTGGGCGATCTGCGCGCCAATCTGGCTTGTATCGGAACCTGTGTTGGCCGGATAATTCGATTCGCTCATCTTGTCATCTCCTGGAAAGCGGGGCGGTATTTATCTTCAGTATACAATCCCGCAGGCGTTTCCGAGAGGCGGTGTATGCGTATCTCTCATCCCTTTATTCCTGTCAACGTTATTCCCTCAACAAACGTCCTCTGCGCGGCGAAGTACAAGATCACGATGGGCAACGCCATGACGGTGCTTGCCGCCATGAGCATACTCCACTCCGCGCCGTGCTGGCTCACAAACTGCTGAAGACCCAGGCTGAGAGTGTATTTGTTGGGGTCGTTGAGATACAGCAGTGGACCCATGAAGTCGGTCCACCCTCCGATGAACGTGAACAGCGCCACTGTCGCCAGGGCCGGTTTTGAGAGCGGCAATATCACGCGGGCGTAGATGCCGAGTTCCGTGGCGCCGTCAATGCGGGCGCTCTCCGAGAGTTCATTTGGAACCGACCGGAAAAACTGCCTCAGCAGGAATATGAAGAACGCGCCGCCGAAGAAACTCGGCACGATCAGCGGTTTGTACGAGCCGATCCAGCCGAGCCACTTGAAGATCATAAACACCGGGATCATCGTCACCTGGCCCGGCAACATCAACGTCGCCAGCACGACCAGAAACAACGCGTCGCGCCCTTTCCACGGGATCCGGGCAAACGAGTAGGCCACCATTGAGCACGACCAAACGGTGCCGATCATCGTCATCACGCAGATCACCAGTGTGTTCCACGTGTATCTGGCAAACGGAATAAACTTCAGGGCGCGCGCGTAGTTGCTCCACATCACCGGATCGGGGTACCATGTGGTGACCTCGAATATCTGCCGGTCGGTCTTCAGCGATGTGACCACCATCCAGTAGAACGGCGCCACAAATACCACGGACAGCAATGTGAGCACAACGTAAGCCCAGATTGTTCGGCTTCGGGCGTATCCGGCCCGCCTGGATCTTTCCGCGGTTGCCATCAGTCTCCTCCTCCGTAATACACCCATTTCGCGCTGGTTTTCATCACCACAAGCGTGCACACAAGCGTGATGACAAACAGAATCCACGCCATCGCGCTGGCGTATCCCATATTCCAGTCCACGAAGGCGCTGTTGAAGAGGTGCAACGCGTAGAAGTTGGTGGAATCCTGCGGTCCGCCGTGCGTCATGATATAGGCCTGTGTGAAGTACTGGAACGACCCGATAATGCCCATCACCAGGTTGAAGAAAATGATGGGGGAAATCATCGGCAGTGTGATGTTGAAGAACTTGCTGACGGCGGAGGCTCCATCGAGTTCGGCGGCTTCATAGAACGACTGCGGAACGTCCTGCAGTCCGGCGAGGTAGATAATCACCCCTCCCCCGGTTCCCCACAGACCCATCAATACCAGGGCCGGTTTCGCCCACGCGGGATCGCCCAGCCACGCAGGTCCCGTGACCCCAACCGACTTGAGGATTACGTTGAAAAGGCCTATCTCGGGGTTGAACAGCCACATCCACAGAATCGCAGAAGCGACCGCCGGCACGAGGCTCGGGAGATAGTAAATCGTCCGGTAGACGGTGATTCCCTTGACGCGCTGGTTCAACAGCATCGCGAGGGCCAGCGATGCGATGAGCCCGAGAGGCAAGGCCACTACGACCATGTACATCGTGTTCTTCAAAGATTTGAAGAACATATCGTCCTGGGTGAATATCTGGACGTAATTCTCAAGCCCAATGAACTTCGGAGCCGCCAGGCCGCTGTACGCCGAGCACGAGTAGTACATCGAGGCGATCAGCGGATACGCCGTGAAAACGATAAATCCGAAGATCCAGGGTGACGCAAACAGTAAACCGTTGATCAGGTTGCGGCGGGCGATCCTGCTGTGCCGTTTCTCAGCCGACACTCTTGTGTTGACCATCAATAGACCGCCTCTCTCTGGACTCTTTTCAACTCACGCTCCATCTTGACCTCAACCTGCTTGAGCAGGACCTCCGGATCGTGATTACCATGAACCGCCTGGTCTTCCGCTCGCGCGATGGCCGCCTGGTAAGCCGGCCAGACAGGCATCTGCGGAGGACCAAATGCATTCGGACCTCCGCTGATCTCCGCCGAGAGTTTCATCAGGGGATCAGCAGTCATCACCGGCATATTCGCGACTTCAGTCAGCCCCGAACCATTCCCGATCTGTGAGCAGAACCGCACGTTCTGCTCCGGCCGCATCATCCACTCCAGGAACTCCCACGCCTCGTCCTTGTTTTTGCACGCCGCCGGAATGACCCAGGTGCTTCCCGATATGTTGGAGCACATCTTCCGTCCTCCCTCGGGCGCCGGGTACGGGAAAGCCCCGACCTCGAGATCCTTGGGCGCGTACCGGTTCAGGAACTGGCGGATCCAGGGACCCGTGGGCAACAGCAACTGCTTTCCCACAAAGAACGGGCCGTTGGTGGTTTCCATGCTCCCGAATGTGCTCTCGAAGGCTTCCATGCGGCGGATATCGTTCTTCTTCGCGAAATCCTGAAGAAACCTCAGGGCCTCCACATTCTTCGGGTGCGTTGCCGTGATCTTCCCCGTCTCGGGCTCGAACCAGTGGCCGCCGAATATGTAGGCCCACAGCACCAATCCGTTCGGCCGCATACCGTAGGTCTTGTATGAGCCGTCCTTGGCTCGAACCGTGAGCGTGTCATTTACCCTGGCCCATTCTTCGAGGTTTGTTGGAGGTTGCAGGTTCCGCTCCTTGAACGCCTTCTTGTTGTACACGATGAAATCACCGCTGACAGTAGCGAGAAGGCCGAAGGTGCGGTCGTGATACCGAACCATATCGCGGATACCCGGTTCCCACTCGTCCAGGCTTCGTCCGGACTTTGCCAGGTACCCGTCCAGCGGCGTCAATGCGCCCCGCATGGCGTATCCGGCCAGTTCCTCCGCCCAGACGGCGGAGCACACATCCGGCGTATCGCCGCCGGCAAAGGCGATACGGACTTTCTGATAGGAGCCGAAGACGGACAACATGCGAACGTGAACATCCGGATGCGTGTTGTTGTATTCGTCCACCAGTTTTTGGAGGACATCGAACTCGTGCCCACTCCAGCCGGTCCAGTAGACAATCTCGGTCTTTCCCGAGGCAGGCAACACGGTGCGGCAACCCGACAGCAGGATACACGCCGCGCAAGCCGAGATTACGACTACTGACAATTCGAAGAACACTCGGAGCCGGACACCCAGGTGTTCGCTTGTGTATGTTGGCATAGTATTGTTATATAACATTATGCGGTCCACGGGCAAGGTACTTTCGCGCCGTGCAAAGATAATGACATGAACCACCACAAACCGGCTTTTATGATGTGTTCTCCGGATCGGTTCCGTGTGGAGTACGTTATCAATCCGTGGATGTCTGAGGGACTCGGACACACGGATTCCCAACGCGCGCGCCTGCAGTGGTCCGCCTTGCATGCCATACTGGTCAACCAAACGGATTCCCGAGTCACGGTCGTCGATTCCCGGGAAGGATTGCCGGACATGGTTTTCTCGGCAAACGCCGGCCTGGTGTATGACGGCAGGTTCATCCCCAGCCGATTCCGGTATCCCGAAAGAACCGGGGAAGAACGGCATTTCACGGAGTGGGCGAAAGGCCTCGGATATGAAGTCCGTCCGCTCCCAGCGGCAATCACATTCGAGGGCGCCGGAGATGCGTTGTTCGACCGCAAGCGCCCCGTCCTCTGGCTTGGACACGGTTTCCGGACATCCCCGTCGGCGGAGGCATTTCTGAGCGATCAGGTTCAGCCCGGCGGTTGGCAAGTCGTTTCACTGGAATTGACCGATCCTCGATATTACCATCTCGACACCTGCTTCTGCCCGTTGGACGGTGGCCTGGTGATGTGGTTCCCCGCGGCTTTCTCGGCAGAATCGCAAAACATAGTACGTTCTGTGTTGCCGGAATCCAGCCGGATTGAAGTCGGGGAAGAAGACGCGGCGCATTTCGCGTGCAATGCCGTGAGCGTGAACGGTACCATTGTGATGAACAGGGCATCGCAAAACCTGCGGGCACGCCTGTCAAATAACGGATTTCGAGTCATCGAAACACCGCTCGACGAGTTCATCAGGGCAGGCGGTTCCTCGAAATGCCTGACGTTGAGGTTGGATGAGCCTGTAACGAACGCCTTCGTGTGACGTGGCGGCGGCTTCCCCTACTCCGGTTCCACGTCCCAGCGCCCCATGCGCCGGAACTTGTCGTAGCGCTGTTCCAGCAGGGTGTCAATCGGCACAGTTACCAGGTCATCCAGATGGCGGGTAACGGCTTCCTGAACCGACCTGGCGGTTTCCTGGACGTTACGGTGGGCGCCTCCAAATGCTTCCGGGATGACCTCGTCCACGCATCCGAGACGAAGTGCGTCCTGCGCCGTAATCTTCAAGGCATCCGCGGCTTCCGCCGCCCGGCTACCGTCCCTCCACAGAATGTTCGCGCAACCTTCCGGAGGGATAACGGAGTAAACCGAATGCTCGAGCATCAGGATGCGGTCCCCTACCCCGATTCCAATGGCGCCGCCGCTTCCGCCCTCGCCGACCACCACGATGATGATGGGGGTTTTCAGCATCGCCATCTCTTCCATCGCCCAGGCTATGGCCGCGCTGATACCGCGTTCCTCGGACCCGATGGATGAATCCGCGGCGCTTGTGTCGACGAATGTGACCACCGGCCGCCCGAAGCGTTCCGCGAGTTTGCACAGGCGCACGGCCTTGTGGTATCCCTCGGGCTTCGCGCTTCCGTAGTTGCGGCGCACTTTTTCCTTCAGGTCTCTACCCTTTTCGTGGCCGATGACCATCACGCGGTGGTCGCCTATTCGTGCGATTCCCCCAACAATGGCGGGATCGTCGGAATAGACACGATCACCGTGCAGTTCCAGGAAGTCGTCGCAGAACTCGCGGACGTAATCCAGCGTGTGCGGGCGGTCCTTGTGGCGCGCCACCTGCGTCTTTTCCCACGGCGAGAGATTGCTGAAGACTTCATCAACCAACCGCTTCCGGGCCCGTTGAAGTTCGGCAAGTCCCTTCTTCAGTTTGGCGATCTCGGCCGCGTAATCCTGATTGTGTTCCTCGCACCATTCCCTGAGGCCCGGATTCTCCATATGCCCCTGCAGATCAAGTATCTGCTGATCCAGGTCGGCGATTGGCCGTTCAAAATCAAGAGCGTTTTTCAGCATGGGTTGTTTCTCCCCGGGCTTCAGGCGGCCCATTGCAGGGCGTTGACAATCGAATCCTTCAAATCACGGCGGTGGATAACGGCGTCTACCTGCCCGTGCTCCAACTGGAACTCACTGGTCTGGTAGCCGGGGGGAGGCTTGGCGGATTGAACCTGCGCCGACACACGCTGACCGGCAAATCCGATCATCGCGGCCGGTTCGGCGAAAATGAGGTCGCCAAGGCTTGCCCAACTGGCCAGCGTTCCGCCCATGGAGGGGTCGGTGAGAACACAGATGCAAATTCGTCGGGTGTTGCGGCGGTACCGTCCGATGGCCGCGGCAGTTTTGGCCATCTGCATCAGGCTGAGGATACCTTCCTCCATGCGCGCCCCTCCGCCGCTTCCGCTGACAAAAATCAACGGAATATCCAACGCAGATGCCCTTTCAGCACACAGGGCGAGGCGCTCGCCGACCACGCTGTTCATGGTGCCCATTTTAAAGTACGGATCGGTGATGCCGATTGCCGTGGTGATGCCGCCGATTTCCGTTTTGCCCGTCAGAACGGCCTCGCTGAGACCCGTCTTCTGGCGATGACTGTCCAGTTTCTCCAGATATTGCGGGAACTCGAGCGGATTGATGGTAACCAGGTTCTCGTCCCAGCGCTCGAATTCATCGGGATTATCCGCCAGCATTTCGAGTCTTTCGGTTGCCAATAGACGATAGTGAAACGCGCACTTTTTACAGACTTTGAGGTTTTTCAGCAACTCGGCGGAGTATTGAATTTCTCCGCACTTGGGACACTTTTCCCACAATGTATCGCCGGCAACGCCGATTTGTTGTGCGATCTCGTTGGGCCTGAACCGCTTGCGGAACCATCCTTCGGCCATGATTACCCCTCTGCTCCCGATGTTTCAACGGGCAGGTACGACACAAACCGGTTATTGTCGTCTACCAGAATCACACGCGGCTCAACCGGCTCGTCCGTCCAGCAAAACGCCGCGATAATCACAAGATCGCCAATCGACACGTGATGAGCGGCGGCGCCGTTGAGACAGATGGTGCCGGAACCGGCCGGCGCGGCGATTGCGTATGTCTCCAGCCGCTTTCCGTTCGCGATGTTCCAAACGTGCACGCGCTCGTTCTGAACGATGCCGGAAAGCTCCATCAGATCACTGTCGATGGAAATACTGCCGATATAATTCACATTAGCCTCAGTAACAACGGCCCGGTGAATTTTACCTTTAAGAATGGACAATAAACGCATGTTTAATCCGTGATATCCGTGTCAGTCCGTAAAGACCTGCGTAAACATGATCCCTTTTGAACCTGCCCGCACGGCGCCAATCCCGATTTTCCTGTAATCCGGGTCCATGATGTTTTCCTTGTGGCCCGGGCTTCGCATCAGGCCGCTGTGCGCCGTTTCCACCGTAGGCGCGAAGGCAAGGTTCTCGCCGGCGTGACGATACGTAATGCCGGCTTTCTTCATGCGGTCGAAGGGATCCTTCCCCTCCGGAGACTCGTGAGCGAAATAGCCCCTTTTCAGCATATCCTGGCTGTGGTTTCTCGCCAAAGCGCGCAGGCGTGGATCCGCTTTCAGGATATACAGTTTCTCCTTGCGACGTTCATCGTTCAGTTTGGCCAGAAGGCGGGCTTCGGCTTCTTCGTCAATCACTCCGTTCGCAACCTTGAACGGCAGTTTCGTCCCGACCTCAATGATCTGGTCGCGGCCCAAGCGCGACTGCCAATCGCGCTGGGCGTCCTGAAACTGGTTCATGATCAGGTCTTCACCCGGGCGCGCCAGTGTCACCAACCGACTGCCGATGACGGAGTTCGCCACGGAGGTATCCCATCTTCCGCTCGGCCACGAATTCATCAGCAAGACGCCCAACGCGACCAACACGAACCCCTTGAGCGCCGAAGCGCCTACTCCCAGCACACGGTTCATCGGGTTTTTCCTGATCGGTTTCGGCAATCCGCGAACGGCCATGCCCAACAGGATGCCGGATATGGTTTGGGCGGCAATCCACAGCACGATGAACACCGCGGCTTGGGTCAATCCCACGCTCCAGCCCTTCTGGGCCGCGATTGCCGCTCCCAACGGACGGTGAAGCACCGCCGCCAGCAGAAGACCGATTCCGAGCGACGCATAATCGACCGCGATGTGCAGGAATCCGCGCATCCAGCCGATGACGCAATACAGACCAATCACAACAATGATGAACAGATCGAGCCAGTTCATACGAAAGAGTATAGTCCCGAAAAGCCTCTAGACTTCGATGACTACGGGCAGGACCATCGGCCTGCGGTCGGTTTCGGCTTTGAAAAACTTGTTAAGCGCTCGCCGGACATCGGTTTTCACCACGCTCCATTCGCCGGTAAAGTCCGGCTCGATATCGGCAATCTCTCTCAGCACGATCTCCCTTGCCCGATCGAACAGGTCGTCCGTCTCGGTTTCCAGTACGAAGCCTCGGCTGGATATGTCCGGTCCGGCGATAACCTCACCGGTCGCCTGGTTCAGCGCCAGCGATACGATGACCACGCCTTCGTCCGCCAGGTGCCGACGGTCGCGCAGTACCACTTCGCCGACGTCTCCCACGCCTATCCCATCCACCATCACGCTTCCACTGCTTGGAACGCTTCCCACCACTTCGGCGGTTTCGCCGTTGAACTCGATGATGGAGCCTACCTCGGACAGAATGATTTCGTCTTCCCGGTATCCGCCTTTCATAGCCTCCCGCGTGAAGCCTGCCACGTGCCGGTACTCGCCGTGGGCCGGCACCAGGAAGCGCGGTTTTGTGAGGGCAATCATCTCGAAAACCTCATCACGACTGCCGTGGCCGCTTACGTGCACACCGGGAGTCTCATCCGAGTAAACAACGTGGGCGCCCAACCGGCAGAGGTTGTTGATCACGCGGTAAACGCTGTCTTCGTTGCCGGGGATCGGCGTACTGCTAAGGATCACGGTGTCGCCCGGATCGATGCTGATTTTCTTGTGCTCGTCGGTCGCCATCCTCGCCAGCGCCGAAAGCGGTTCGCCCTGCGAACCCGTTGTGAGGACACAAACTTGATTCGGCGGTTGCTGGTCGATCATGCCCAACGGGACGAGGGTGCCTTCATCAAAACTGACATATCCCATCTCCCGCGCCAGTTTGATGTTTTCCTCCATGCGGCGCCCGGCAAGGGCAACCTTGCGCCCGAAGGATTCCGCCACACTGATCACCTGCTGGATGCGGTTGATATTCGAAGCGAAGGTGGCGACGACAACCCGCCCCTCCGCCTCCCGGAATATCTCCTCGAAGACCGGAGTCAGCGTGACTTCACTCTTCGTGCGTTCGACTTTCAGGACATTGGTCGTGTCGCAAAGCAAGGCAAGCACACCGGCATCGCCGTGGCGTCGGAAAGCCTCCTTGTCCGTCGGCCGGCCGTCCAGAGGTGTCGGGTCGAGCTTGAAGTCGCTGGTCTGAATCACGGTGCCCAGACGTGTGTGAATCGCCACTCCCAGGGCATCAGGTATGCTGTGGGAAACCTGGATGAACTCGACCTCGAACGAGCCTATACGCACAGTCTCTCCGGCAGTGACCACGTGCGACTCGGTTTGCTCCCACAATCCGTACTCCTCCAATTTCCCGCGGACGAAGCCCATCGTGAGGCGGGCGCCCCACAGCGGCGCTTTCAGTTGGGCCAGCACATACGGCAACGCTCCGATGTGATCCTCGTGACCGTGGGTCAACACGATTCCGCGTATTTTATCCTGGTTGGCGAGCAGGTAACTGATATCCGGTATGACCACGTCCACGCCCAGCAATTCCTCGCCGGGAAACATCAGGCCGCAGTCCACCAGTAGAATGTCATCACCCTGCTCGTAGACGGTCATGTTCTTGCCGATTTCGCAGACACCACCGAGCGGTATGATGAACAGGTGGTCGGCACCCGTCACATTATCGGGGTACCGGTGGTTCGTTTTCGGGTGAGGCATGACTGCCTGGTCCGACACTGCCGCGGACTTGAGAAGCATCAGGAGGATTCCCCGCTCTCTTCCGGTTTCACTTCAGGAAATTCGGCGATCCTGAGGTTGGTGCTTCCGTACGGAATCAGAATGACGCGCTCCACAGGCTCCTTTCCCGATTTTGGACGGGCAGGAACCGGTCCGGCTGAGTCGTCCACCATCACCCATTCCGGCACCCGGCGCGCGTTTGCCGTGATGACGACCGGAGGATTCGCCGGATCGAACGGCACCCTTCCCGGTTTCGATTCCCGGACCTCGAACGGCGGTTCCTGCCCGGCAAGTATCAGCCCGTAGTTCCACGGCGTAGTGGGCCTTACTTCGTAGTCCGCCGCCGGTGGTGTGCCCTTGACCACCGAAAACGCCTCGCCGATCTTCAGCCCGAACACAAGCGGCCCGCGAAGAACGGACACGGCGTTGTGCTCGCGCCTCTGGGTGCGCACGGGCATCGGAAGCGTCAACGTGACAACATCTCCGTCCTTCCACTCGCGCAGAATCCTGACAACCGAACCGACCGGGTGCGATTGCGGCCTTTCGCTGTTGATTCGCATCTTCGCGCCCTTCGCCCATCCCGGTATCCGGAGAACCAGGGGGAACTCGACCGGATTGGCGGTCCTAACCGTAAACGATATATCGCCGGAGAACGGGTAATCGGTCTCCTCGATGATGCGCACGGTTGCGCCGTCCGCCACCACCGCCTTGACCTCGCAGGGTCCATAGGCGGTCGCGGCCAATCCGTTGTCCGGAGTGGCCATCCAAAGGCTTTTCACAAACTTGGGCCATCCCTGGTGGTAATTTGCCGTGCAACAGCCGAAATTCGGTTCCAATCCGTAAAGGTTCGAATCCGGCAGGTTGTTGGTCCACTGCCTGGGAGCAACACTGCACAGCACCTGGTTGACCTGTTGGTCATACTGATGAGCCCACATATCGGGTGTGAACGTGGCGGGAAGCGCGTTGTACGTAATGAGTTCCAGGCGATCCGACAACGGCGAACCTCCCTGCAACGCAATCAGAACCTCCAGTGAGAACATATACTCCACAACGGCACACAGTTCGGTGCCCTGGAACGGCTCGCGCCCCGCGTAGTGCTCGTCGCCGGTGAACACCCCGGTCACCTGCCCGTGGTATCGGTCCAGAACTTCCATCGTCTTGCGGGAAAGCTCCTCGAAGGCCGCCTCTCCGGTAATTGTCCACGAGACGCCACCCGTTTTGACGGCCATCGCGCTGTTGACGACGTGGTTGTCGCGGGTGCAGTCGTCCTTCGGAGTCTTGACGGGATAACGGAAGTTTTCAAAATGGTCGCGCCAGTCGTAGCCCTGTTCCAACAGTTTTCGCGCGAGGGGAACCAGCCAATCCTCGCCGGTTCGGGCGTAAAGCCACAGGATGCTGACCGCCATGTCGGCCCAGCGGTGCCGTCCCCAGTCAAACAACGGTTTCTCGTCCAGCGTATCGCGCAGGTAACCGGCGAAACCGGTGACAGCCTCAATGACGCGGGCATCGCCGGTCACCTCGTGCCACTGCGTCAGAGCCTTCAGAACGATGGCCACTGGCCATTGGTCGTAGGGCTTGTGCGCCGCGTCGCCGACGGGCCCGATCCAGCCCGAGTGTTCGCGCATGGAAAGAATCGAATCCACCCACTTCTGCGCCTTTGCCTTCAGATTCTCGCTGTCCAGGACAAACGCGAGGGGAATCAAGCCGTCGAGGTAATACGGTCCGCGTTCCCAACCTTCGGTGTCGCCGCCCAGCCACATGTTTCCGGGTCCGACATCCGGCCAGACTTCCTCTAGATGCCCTGTCAATCCGTTGGCCTGAACGCGGCACTGGTCCAGCAACCAGCCTTTGGGTTTGACCGTGCCCAGCGGCAGGGGGATGTAAGTCTCCGGCTGGAACGGCGGTTTCAACGAGGGATAGTGCGAATTCACGAACGGCGTCCTCCCAAAAAAAGGCCGTTCCCGCGGGAACGGCCTGCAAAACGGCGCGGCGGCGCGCTAAATCCAAACCAACCGCCCATTCATTATAGTACGGAACTCAGAACGTTGCCCCTCTGATATGACTTCGTTCAATCGCGCTTGACCGAAACCGTCAGTCCGTCGATACCATCGGTCCGCAGAACCGGGACGATCACCGAGACAAGATCGGGGTGCGCCACCGCGGCGGTATTGTACCGTTTCGCGCCGCTGTCACCTTCCGGTGTCAGAACAGAATCCGGCAGAGTGTTGTCGGCCAGCAACAAACCGCCCTTGCGAAGTAACGGAAGCGAGTGATGGAGGTAGTCGACATACCTGTCCTTGTCGGCGTCGATGAACACCAGGTCGAACGACTCCGCGCCTTCCGCCCGCAACGCTACCAGCGATTCAGCGGCGGGACCGACGCGAATCTCCACCCTTTCGGCCAAACCCGCGCGCTCTATGTTCCTTCGGGCAACGTCCGCGTGATGGGGATTCAGTTCCAGGGAGATCAACTTCCCGTCCTCGGGCATCGCGCGCGCCAGCCAGATTGCGCTGTAACCGCCAAGTGTCCCAATCTCCAGGATGCGTTTCGCGCCGATGGACAAAGCGAGCACGCTCAGCAGTTTGCCCTCACTTGCTGAAACGTTGATAGCCGGAACGCCTTCGCGCTCCATCTCGGACAACGCCGAGCGCAGAGCCTTGTCCTCGGCGGCGAACAGGCTGTCGATGTAACGGTCGTATGCGTGAATCCGGTCTTCGGCTGACAATAGTATGCTCCTTTGGTGAAATCCCGCTTGTGTCTTGATACTCACGGGTCCGTTATGATACTGACCTCGGCCGACTGAATCGTCCAGCGCGCGCCTTCCCGCTCAATGATGAGTGAGCCATCCGTGTCCAATCCGATGCCGTCGGCTTGATACGTCTTATCGCCGCAGGTTACGGTGACTGGCCCGACCGCGTCGTCCGTTTCAGGCCAGCTTGCTCTCAGTTCACCCCACGCGGATTCGTCACTCGCAGTCCGGGACGCCTCCCTAATCGCCTGAACCACCGGCCCCACGAGATCATCGGGTGTTGCCTGGACACCGGCTTGCGCGAGGCTTGCGGTCGGTATTCCCAACTCCTCCGGCGCGGTCGCAACATTCAGGCCGCAACCAACCACGTACCATTCGGGAGTACCTTCCCTGAGCGGACCGGCTTCCACTAGGATTCCGCCCAGTTTGCCGCCGCCCAGCCGAACATCGTTCGGCCATTTTGTGCGGATATCGACTCCGTATTCGCTGTTGATCAACCGAGCCAGAAAAACGGCGGCACCGACTGATAAACGTCCGCTCAACGCCAGCGGCAATTCCGAGCGCACCAGAACCGAGAGATAGAGGTTTCCGGGCGGACTGGACCACAATCTTTCACGGCGGCCTCGTCCCTCCGTCTGGGTATCGGCCCACACAACCGTACCGGACGGCGCACCTTCGCGCGCCAGGCGCATCACCTCGGTACTGGTGGAACCAACAGAGGGCAGGCGCACAATATGGGGCTCAAACGTCAAAGGGTCTCCCTGAACCACGAGGTCGTTTCGGTGAAAAGGCGGTCCTGGATCGGTTCCGTGAACCAGCCGTGCTCGGCGCCCTCCACCAAAACGAACTCCGACCTTTGCGGGCGGTTCAGATACGCCCTTGCCGACTCCTCGGTCACCGTGATGTCCGCCGAACCGTGGATCACCTTCAGCGGGCCGCCCCACCTAATCGTCGCCGCCACCGGATCGTGATTCGGCAGGTCGTCCACGAAACCGCGCCCAAGCACCAACGGTCCCAGGTCCAGCGTATCGCCGACCATTTGCTCCGCGCGGTTCCAGTTTTGCCTCACCGTCTGGCTGACGGGCGACCAGAGGCACAGCGTTTTGATCCCCGGGCATTTTGCGGTGGTCTCCGACGCAACCGCGCCGCCCATTGAGAAACCGAGCAGGCCGATGCGGTTCGCATCGATGCCGGGCAGTTCCTTGACGACGTCTATCGCCGTGATGGCGTCGCTGATTTCGCCGGAAATGGTCATGTCGCGGAACTCGCCGTCGCTGTTGCCGCTTCCCCGGAAGTCGAACCGGAAACTCGCGATTCCGGCATCCGCCATCCGACGCGCCAATTTCACGAAGATGAAACCGGGTTCCAGGCACTGGCCGGTGAAGCCGTGGCAGTAGACGACAGCGGGGTGAGGACCGGGGCCGTCCGGCATATGCAGGAAGCCGATGAGATTCTGGTTGTGGTTGGTAAAGGTGATAGGTCGAAGGGTCGGCATCTTCAGATTATTCTCTCTTTCCTTCGCGGCGTTCCTCCGCCGCGGATCGTCCCACATAAAGCGGGGTCAACTGCATCACATCATCGGCGTCACCGGCTGTCAACCGCTCGTAGCCAATGCGCGCGACAATCAGGGGATCCGGCCTTTGCGATCCGGGTAGCACTCTGCACCCCGGCTGTTCGATGTGCGTGACGGCATCACCGACAAGCAGGGTGTCCGGTGTCCGTTGAATCATCTCCATCAGTTGATCGTTTGTCACCAGATCAATCGTGCCGTCGCCCTGGAACTTCTGGATGTAATACCAACCGCGCCGGGCCCGTATTGTGACCATCAACGGTAATCCAACGGCAAGCCACGGATCGGCCAGCACAGTCATCGTCGGAACGCCCGCGATCGGGATGTCCAAGGCCTGCGCCAGCGTCTTCGCCGTCGCCACACCGATGCGCACACCGGTGAACGAACCCGGTCCCAGTGAAACCGCGATGCCTTTCAGGTCCTCTGCCGTCAGGCCCTCTTCGGTCAGGAGGTCGCGCACGGCCGGAACCAGGCGACTGCTGAGGTCCATCGCCTGCGCGAAACCATGCGAAGCCACCGGTCCGCCGTCGTTCCACAGGGCAATGCCGCACCATGCGGAGGTCGTCTCGAGGGCAAGAAGCGGACCGGTCATTGCGGTGACAATCCTCTCTTGCGTGCCTCCTCCACGATGGCCCGCACCTCAGCCTCCTCCACGGGATCGTCACGATGAACCGCCTTCCACATCATTTCGTTCGCCGCCTTGTTCCTAAGGTACTTCATCGATGTGTTCAGGGCGCCTTGCCACATTCGACGTGCCTCAACCATCTCTCCGCGTGATTCGTGCCAAAGAGCCAGGGTGCGGTAAGCCGTGACAGGCTCCATCGGCACGACTTCCGGTGTGGCGGAGAACCGGCCCACAGGGCCTTCCCACAACGCGATGATATCCCGGAACCGTCCGTTGGCGTCATCCTGCCTGCCTTCGCTGATGTCCAATCGGGCAAGCGCGGAGAGGATGCGATAGTTGAACGGCGAGGCCTTGAGGCCTGCCTCTAGAGCGGATTGCGCCTCGTCCTTCCGGCCAATCTCCAACAACGTTTCACCCAGGCGGCGCCAGATGGCTCCGTCGCCCTTTGAAAGTCCCGCCGCCCGGTAATAAGCCGCTACCGCCTTTTCGGGGTTCCCCATTGTTCGCAAAACGTCTCCCTCGTGAACGGCGATGTCCGCGTTGAGGGGATCGAGATACGCCGCCGTTTTGATCAGCCGCAACGCATCTTCGGGGGTTTGAGCCTGGCGCGCGTCGTCGTCCATCGACTGCGCATTGGCGGCCAGAAGGACCGCAATCAGCGCCGCTGTCAATCCGGCGGTTACGGTAAGAACAACCCTTCGGGAAGCGCCCCGGCCGTCATCGTGCTTCCAGGCCATCCCGACGATCAGCCACAGGATTGCCGCCGGACCCCAGACGGTCCACCCGAAATCGACCATATTATGCGCCGCGGACGCCGTCAGTCCGCCGACGGCCGCCATTGGCAGGACGTCACTGACTCCCGACCTCACAGCACGAAACATCCCAATGAACGCCGAACCGAGCGCGATTACGAACAGAATCAAGCCCGGAATACCGGTTTCGGCGGCGGTTTGAAGGAAGGCGTTGTGCGCGGCGGCGGTCCAACCGGCGGTTGCATACGGGCCGAAACTCGTGCCGAATGTTCCGGCCCCGGTTCCCAGCACGGGATGTGCCGCAATCATCTTGCCGGTGGCCTGCCAGGTCAGCTTGCGAAACTCGGAGGAATGGGCCTGGCCGGTCTGGGCCGAAGAAATGCGTCCTGTCAAGGTGCTTCCCGAAATGGTCCACGCGACAGCGGCGAGGACCAACACGGCCAGGGCTCCAGTGGTAAAAACCTTGCGGATTCCCAGAACTGAGACACAAACCACCAGACCGATGAGAAGGGCCAGAATCGCTCCTTTGGAGCCTGTAGCGAACAAAGCCGCTGTTCCTCCAAGCGTTCCCAGCGCAAACATCACCCGGACCCAGACCGGACTAACACCCCGTCCGAGCGTCAAACCGAAAATCGCCAGAGGGAGTACCGTGACCAGCCACGAAGCCAGCAGATTGGGTGTGGTGAACGAGCCAAACTCCCGCCAACCAGGATCGCTGGCGTGCCAGTGCCACACTCCAAACGCGGCGTGGGTGACAAGCCCCGCAAGAACCGCTCCCAAAAGGGCATTCCGAAACCGGTCGGTACGGACAGCGAAGGAAGCCATCACGGCAAGCACCATCCACGAGAGAACGTCCGCCAGAAAGACAATCGACGCGTGCAGGTGATTCGAAACGACCAGGGTCAGGGCCGACCAGCCGAAAAACCACGCGAGCCATCGAACCGGCGCGGGAAGGCTCCAATCCAACCGGCGGTCCGCAAGAAATCCCAGCGCGGCGGTGAAGGCCAGGGCCCTGCAGACCAATGGGCCGACGCCTTCGACCTGGCCGCCCAACCACGGAGCCAGCACTGCGCACAGACACAACAGCGATATCCAGGCGGGCCTGGCCATTCCGGCTAGAACCGATTCCTGCTTCACCCTTTTCTCCCCATCAGCCTGTGAAATACGCCAACCGCCATTACAAGCGCCGCGCGAGTCACAACACCGCCCCATACAACCGGTGTCATCCATCGCGGGTATCTCGAGCCGATGTAGTGCTTCTTATAGAACCGGTACATGGCCTTGTGAAACGCAATAATCATCCGGAACGGCGTCTTGTTGGTACTCTGGCCGATAGCGTGGGTAATGACGCCCGCCGGCTCGTACCACACTTCCCAGCCGGCCTGGCGGGCTCGGTAGCAGAGGTCCACGTCCTCCTCGAACATGAAGAACCGCTCGTCCAATAGCCCGATGCTGTCCAGCACTTCGCGGCGTACCGTCAACGCCGCTCCGCTGACCCAATCGACCTGCATCGCGCTGTCGTGCGAAACGTCTTTCATCAGGTAATCTCGCGTGGCCTTGTTGCCGGAAAAGAACCGTCCGATGGGCGTGTTGCGGAAGATCGCCGCCTCCAGCGAGGGGAAGTGGCGACAGGAATACTGCAGGCTCCCGTCCTGATTCAACAGTTTCGGGCCCACGATACCGCACTTCGGGTGGGCTTCCAGGAAATCGAGGATTGCGGCGAAGGCGCCGGGATGCGAAATCGTGTCGGGATTGAGAAGCAATATGTTGTTACCCTGACACATCGGAATCGCCGCGTTGTTGCCGCCAGCGAATCCCAGGTTTTCAGGAAGTGCCACCACCCTGGCCGCCGGGAAACGCTCGCGCACGAAGTCGGCGCTGTCGTCCCGGCTGGCGTTGTCGACCAGAAGAACCTCAAACGGGCGGCCGCCGGTGTTCTGCTCCAACGCGCTCCCGACACTGCGCTCCAGCCACTCGCGGGCATTCCAGTTGAGGATGATGACAGATAAATCCATGCGTTTACGCCCGCCGTGTCAGCCGGTACCAGCCGGTCCGTATTGTTCCCACTCCCATAATCAGCGCAATGCACAAAGCGAGCCGCACGGGTCCCAGGCGCTTTCCGTATCTCCGGCGGTAGAATTCAACCAGGCTTCGGTGCGACTCCCACGTGGCGCGCGGCTTGATTTGCCGGGTGCCGGCGCCGCCCTCGTGACGAACAACCGCCGTCGGCAAATACGTAACGTCCCAACCCGCTTCCCACGCTCTGACACACCAGTCCACATCGTTCCAGAAAAGAGGAAATCGTTCGTCGAACGGGCCGACCGCATCCCAGGCGGATCGACGGACCATCCACGCGGATGCCATCGGTTGCGGCGCTGTCTGTGCCTTTTCGTAGTCAAACATCGGAAGGCGGTAGGAAGCCAGAACCTTGTGCGCCGGGAACAGACGATCGAGCGCTGTCCACGCGCCGAACAGCGCCATCGGCGTCGGGAAGCCGCGCACAGAAGCCTGCGTGGCTCCGTCCGGCAGAACCAGTTTGGGAGCCACCAGTGCGGTCTTCGGATTCTCCGCCAGTTCGTTCGACAGAGCGCTCACGGCTCCCGGTTCCACCACCGTGTCCGGATTCAAAAAGAACATAAGGTCACCGCGCGCCCCCTGGGCGGCCAGGTTGTTACCCGCCGCGTAGCCGATATTTCTGTCCAGCGAGATGACCGTTACGCCGGGATACCTGTCGCGCACCATCTCCACGCTGTCGTCTTCGCTGGCGTTGTCCACAACGGTAATTTCATCGACTGCGTCGCCGGGTTCGGTTCTGTTGACCAGCGATTCCAGGCAGTCAGCCAGAAAATCACGCGTATTCCAGTTGACGATCAGCGCGCTGATCAAGATGAAGGCGTCCTTTTGTTGGGGTAGTGGTTCACACGCTCAGGATAGCATCGTGTTAGCGGCACGCGTGACCTGTGGTTCACTCGCCCAATCCGAATGCGAGGGGTTTGAACTCCAGCGCGTTGCGTGTCCCAACCAGCACCGGACCGTATCCGACCGTTCCTTCCGCCGCCCTGGATATGCGGACCTCCAGCCGGTTTGGCTTTCCGTACTTCAGAAGGCCTTTCGGTATCCGAAATGCGGGCGTGGACGGCCACCGCGGAGTTCCGAATCCCGCGCCCAGCGGCTTGCCGTTCAGTGTAATCCGCACGTTCGTCGTCGCGACGCCTCCATACACGTACAGCTCGGATGCTTCCCATTTTGCGCGATTGGACGGCACCGGAGTGAACGTCGCCTTGATCACTCTAAATTCCGAATTGGCTGGACTTTGGATCAGCGGCAGAACCTGCAGGGCATTTCCAGTCGCCGGGGGCACAGGCTTGAAGCCAATCCGCTTCATTCCGGCCTGCACCGTGGCGTTCTTCATCATCAGTTTGTGTATCAGGCCGGTCCGATGGTTCTCGATCGCCAGCAGGGTTGCTCCGGTATCGATACCGATGACGTCCGGGCCGAACCAGTTCACCGTCGGATTGAACGTGTCCGTGAAGCCGTAGCGCCCCCAGATTCGGGCGCCGAAGGACTTGAGCATCGCTCTCAGCGCTCGCTCGCTTTCAACCGGCGTCGCCTGGAACGAACCGCCCGGCGCGTGCGGGCTGATGGTTCCGTCGTTCACGGCCCCGCCCGGTTCCGCCGCCCAGGCGTTGTAGCCCTTTGGCCCGTCACCCGCCGTGTGCCCCCAGATGTCCGGTCCGAATCCCGAGTACCTGCCGGCCTGGTTTTTCCCGTACAGGCGGTTCGCCAGCGTGGTCGCCTTCAGATTCTCGAAGTAGTCCGCAACTCCGTCGTGCCTGTTCCGGAAGTCGAGCCAGTGATTGGGGTACTGATTCATAAACAAGGATGGGCCAGCGATGCACGAATACGGGCCGTACCGGGCGTATTCACGTCCCAGTTCGTGCCATCGTCCGGCGGGGATTGGTCGCGAAGGACTCCCAATCGCGAGAACGTACATCAACAGAGCTTCGCTGTAATGCCCGTAATCGTTCCAGATGAACTCGCGTTCCTCGGGTATGCTTCCGTGGTTGATGAACTTGCGCGGCGACCAATACACCCAGTCGATCCGGTTCGCCAGTCGTTCCGCGCTCTTCTTCACCTCGCCGCCGAAGTACTCGCCGGCGGTCAGCATGCCGGCAATCGCCAACGCCGTGTCTATGGTCGAGAACTCGCACTTCCAGGCCCGTTTGCCGGTACCGAACTCCACAAAATGCGGCATCACTCCGTTCCTGTGTTCAAGCACCGTCTCAAACGTGCGCCCGGTCTTCAACGCGCGGGCTTGCGCGTCTTTTCGCGAAACCCAACCGCGTTCGACCCCGATCGGCAGGGCAGACAATCCGAATCCCGTGCTGGCGATACTGGCAATCCTGTAGTCGTCCACTCGGAAGTTGCCGGCCCTGTCCTTGACCAAACCGGTGACGGGATCCGTCTCGTTCCAAAAAAAGAGAAAGGCTCTTCGTTGAATCTCGTCGAGAAGAACCTCCTTCGGAGCGGTTGCCAGCGTCCGGGATGTAAGATTCCGCGATTTCGGGATAGTTATCCCCGGATAGGCCATCATCGTCAACGCCATAGCGGCGAAAACGCGGAGAATCGGTTTATGCACGGCTGTAGCCTCCTGCCTTCCGTGTGTATCATGAGCAAAATACCCCAACTCCAAGGAGCGGTCATGCCTATTCTACGCCTGCCGACAGTCCGATATCACGCCTTCGCCTTTTTTATGCTTGCCCTGCTCGTTGTGTCCTCCGCATTCGCCGCAGATTCCGCCGTATCCCCGTTCCTCCGGCGACCGGATATCCACGGGGACCAGATCGTCTTCACCTGCGAAGGGGACCTCTGGCTGGCTTCCATCGCAACCGGACAGGCCCGGCGCGTCACCAACCACCCGGGTACCGAAACCCACGCAAAGTTTTCACCGGACGGTCGCACACTGGCCTTTACCGCACAGTACGATGGCGGAATTGATGTTTACACGATGCCCGTCACCGGAGGAGCGCCGGCGAGGCTGACGTGGGACCCAAGCGGAGCCGTTGTTCTCGACTGGACACCGGACGGCAAGAGCGTTCTTTTCCGTTCCGCAAGGGAATCGGGAGACCGCCGAAGCCGGTTGTGGAAAGTTCCCGCCAAAGGCGGCACTCCCGCACTGCTCCCTATCCCGCGGGCTGTGATGGGCTCGATGAACAGCGACGGCAGGCGTGTCGCCTACGTACCCATTTCCATCGAGGGCAATAACTGGTTCCGTTACCAGGGCGGTCGGGCCGACGATATCTGGCTTGCCGACATCTCCGACCGCACTTTTCGCAGGTTGACGGAAGACCCTTGCACCGAAACCTCTCCGATGTGGCTCGGCGATACCCTTTACTTCATCTCGGAGCGCGACCAGCATCACAACCTCTACCGAATGAACGCCGACGGACGCGAAATGACCCAGTTGACGTTCTGGAAGGACAATCCGGCGCGATATCCGGCAACCGACGGCAAGCGCATCGTCCTTCAGCACGGAAACGGACTGGCCCTTTACGATCCCGCCACCGGGTCCGCCAATGACCTCAGCCTGCAACTCAATTCCGACCGCGAGCACGCCCGTCCCAAGCGTGTCAACGTCCGGGACGCTCTGAACTACGCCAATATCGGGCCCACCGGAAAGCGTCTCGTCATCGAGTCGCGTGGGCGCCTTGTCAGCGTACCGGCTACAGAAGGCGACTGGCGGCTGATAGCGGACGACCCGTCCAGCCGATCGCGTTACCCCGTCTGGTCGCCGGACGGCAAGCAGATAGCCTTCGTGTCCGACCGCAGTGGCGAGGAACAGGTATGGGTGACGCCGTCCGACGGTACGGGCGAGCCCAAACAACTCACCAAAGACCACAAAGGGCCGCTGAGCCCCCTCGTCTGGTCGCCCGACGGCAAGTACATCGCCACCGGCGACCGCGAAATGCGCGTCATCCTCGTGGACGCCAAGACCGGAGAAACCACACTGGTCGACCAGGCAGATCGCGGCGGTACCTACCACGCGAACATCGACTCCTACCGGTTCAGCCCGGACGGCAAGTGGGTGACCTACGCGAAACCGGAAACCAATTGGCGCAATGCCATCTATCTGTACGAAATCGCAACGAAGAAAAAAACGCGCATTACAAACCCGGTCATCAGTGCGGGTTCGCCGGTCTTCGACCCGGATGGCAAGTACCTTTACTTCCTGCAGGACCGCGAGTTCAATCCAAGGGGCACCGGTCCGACGCAGTTCTTCGGCTTTGACAAGCAGACTCACATCACGATGGTGACGCTGTCATCGGAGGCACTGTCGCCATTCATTCCTAAGGCCATCGAAGAAGGCGCCGCGGATCCCGAGACGAAAACGGAGCCCGCCAAGCCCGCCGCAACGCCCGCGAAGAAACCGACCGCGCCCAAGGTGTCCTCGAAGAAGACTGAACCGGCGAAAACCGAGGAAAAGAAGGAACCGGAACTGCCGAAGGTTCGCATCGACCTTGAAGCCATCTCGCAAAGATTTCTGGACCTGCCGGTTCCGCCTGGCGATATTCACGGCATAGAAGCCGTGAAAGACCGGATTCTGTATCTCGTTTCTGATCCAACCCTTCAACTGCGAGCCTACAGCATGAAGGATCCCCTCAAGAAAGAGATCACTACTCTTTCCTCGGCCGTGTCCGGTTTCACCATCTCGAACGACGGCAAGAAAATGCTGGTGCAGAACGGACGCGATCTGCAGGTGGTGGACGTCGGGACGGGCGCCTTCACACCGGAGGCAGGACGAGTCAACATCGCCGGAGTGTCCTTCGAGGTCGACCCGGTCGCCGAATGGCGCCAGATTTACTTCGAAGCGTGGAGGGCGACACGTGACTTCTTCTACGACCCCAATATGCATGGGGTCGACTGGGAAGCCGTGAAAACCAAGTACGAAGCCCAGTTGAAGAATGTTGGAGAGCGCAACGAATTGAACACCGTGCTCGGTGACATGCTGGCCGAACTGAACACCGGCCACTGCTATGTCGGCGGTGGAGATACATCACCGGGCGTCACGCCGCAGGGTATGGGATACCTCGGGCTCGACCTGTCGCTGGACGCCTCCGGTAAAGCGTTCCGCATCGAGCGCATCCTGCAGGGCGACGGCTTCGACTTCAGTGTCCAAAGCCCGTTCAGCGCGCCCGGCCTGGGCGTGAAGGAGGGCGATTACATTCTGTCTATTGCCGGCGAACCGGTAAGCGCAAACCGCGACCTCCAGTCAATGCTGGTCGGCCGCGGCGGCCAGGTTACCCGAATCGTCGTAAACAAGAAGCCCGAATTGAAGGATTCGCGTGAAATCCGGGTGCGCCTGTTGAGTTCCGATTCACAACTCCGCTACTACGACTGGGTAGCCTCTCGACGCGAGTACGTCCGCAAGAACGGTGGACCGAACCTGGGATACATCCATATTCCGGACATGCAAGATACCGGTCTGAGCGAGTTCGGCAAGTGGTACTACGGCGGCAACTACACCAACGACGGCACCATCTACGATGTGAGGTTCAACGGGGGCGGATCGATCTCCGGTATGTTGCTCTCGCATATGTCGGCAAAGCCGTACACATGGTTCAAGCCGCGATACGGCGAATCCTGGACGCGTGTCGGATGGGGAGTCCCCGGTTACAGCGTGGCGATGTGCAACGAATACAGCGCGTCCAACGCCGAGGAGTTCTGCGACGGATTCCAGCGCTTGAACCTCGGGCCTGTCATCGGCAAGCGTACGTGGGGCGGCCTTGTCGGTAGCGGAGGCGGACACATTCTGATTGACGGCGGCCGCATCAATGTGCCGAACTACGGAATGTGGGCGCCCGACGGCAAGTGGTCGGTCGAAGGCGTCGGCGCGATTCCCGACATCATTGTAGACAACGATCCCGCGTTCGAACTGGCCGGCAAAGACCCGCAACTGGATGCGGCCATCGCCTGGCTGAAGGAACAGATCAGCCTGAAGCCCGTCCCCCGCCCCACCCATCCGCCCTTCCCGGTGAAGTAGATCTCAGTACAACGCGACGCATCCTCAGGGATGCGTCGCGCCGTACCAGACCATAAACAGCGCGGAGGCGATGATCACAAGTCCCAGATAGGCAAAGGACCTGTAGATCGATTGCGGCCCGAGTGCGGTTTGCGCGATGCTGTCTTCCAGACTGGCTCCCGCGGATGGCCGTGATCGCGCCACGCCCGTAACCGTCGGTCTCCAGACTCGCGGACCATGTACCACCCAGAACAGCACCGTGGCGATGGCTGAAAGCGTCATCCAGGACGGGAATGAATAGAATCCGATGGCGATGACCGGAATACTGAGCCCAGCTAGCGTGATCAACAACAGAGCCAGAACAATTCTCAGTGGTATTGGAACCGGCACCTCGTTGACTTTTTGTGACATCGTTGTTCTCTCCATCACCACGTGAACTGAACTTCATCGCCGGCTATGAGCTGGGTGCTTCCTTCCGGCGTGAACACCGTAACGTCCCCGCCATCCGACAGGTGATTCATAGTTATCCTGCGGCCTTCAATCACCACTTCCACCACTTGCCCTTGCCATTTCGTTCTGAAGGCCACCCGGTTCCACTGCTCCGGCAACAGCGGCCAATCGCGGAAGCGGAGGCCGTTTTCGTCGTGTTCGAACCGGCAGAATCCGTGCATCAGCGCCAGCCAGGCGCCGCCGAGCGCGGCTGTGTGGACACCGTGGTTCCAGTGCGGGCCGTCCGCCGTCAGGTCGATGTGCGACGTGTCGATGAAGTTACGGTACGCCGGTTCCGTCATACCCACATCAGCCGCCACCAGCGAGTAAGCCATCTTGCTGAGGCTTGAGTCGTGCGAGGTCCGCGCGTTGTAGTAGTCCCAGTTTGCGCGCTTGACGTCTGTGCTGAACGCGTGCCTCAGAAGGTAAAGCATCATCACCACGTCCGCCTGTTTGATGTTCTGGGTGCTCTGGAACGGACCCAGCGGACCGCCCGGGGGAAGCTGAGGGTGTGCAAGGCGCGCGCGGGCGACATCAACCGGGCAGTCCTCCAGGCCGAAGTAACCCGCAAACTGCTCGATGAGACCTTGCCCGTTCGGCTCCTGCTGAACCAGACGATCGGCCACGCCTCTCCACAATTCGATTTCATCATCGGATAAACCGATTGTGTTGCGGACTTGGATCAGCCGTTCAGGGACTTCCGCTGCGGCCTTTTCCATAAACGTCATGGCGGTCTCGATAGCGCGTTTGGCGAGAGCGTTGGTGTAGCCGTTGTCGTCGACCATCTCGTGGTACTCGTCCGGACCGAGGACGCCGCGGAGATGATACGTTCCGTCTGCGTCCTTCTCCGCCCTGTCGGCGAAGAACCGGGCGATTTCCAGCGCGACCTCCAGACCGCTCTCCCACACGAACTCCCAGTCGCCTGTGGACGTCACATAGTCCTTCAGCGCGTAGGCGATATCGGCGCTGATGTGGATTTGCTGGTCGGAGTACGGAGCGCGGATAGGTTTTCCCGTGCGGGGGTCGTTGAACACATACAACGCGCACTGGTCGTCGCCGGTTTCCTGGCTCTGCCAGGCGTAGAAGGCTCCTTTATAGCCGTAGTTGTTGGCCTTGCGCCTGGCGCCGTTCAGCGTGCGCCGCCGGTAGCCGAGGCAGTTCCGCGCCACTTGCGGTTGCGTGGCGAGGTAGAACGGGAAGCAGAAGATTTCGCAGTCCCAGAAGATGCTTCCGTAATAGTCCTGTCCCTGCAGACCACGGGCAGACAGGCTGACCTCGTCCGTGCGCCACGGGGCCGACGCCAGCAGGTGGAACAGCGAGAAGCGGATACCGAGTTGGGCGTCGTCGTCGCCCTCGATGACCACGTCGGAAATGTCCCATATTTCCCGCCAACGGCTGACGTGAAGTCCTTTCTCGCCCTTGTAGCCTTCTTTCATCGCACGTGACGCCATCTCGCGCGCGTTGCGTCCGGCGCCACCTATACCAAACCGGCTGTCCGCGATGCCGGCGTACAACCGGAGTCTCAGGGTCTTCCCTGCGCCAAGACGAACCGGTTGAATCGAGCGGCTCGTTTGCTGTTCCGAAAAAACGGCTTTCTCCCACTTGACAGACGGTTTGACGTCCAGGGCAACGGCCACGCCGATTTCGTAACCCGGATCGTGCGTCGTCAGCACGACCGAGATGCCGTCCTTGTACGCAACGGGACGAAAAGCCCGCGTGTGGCTCTCACACCTGTTATTCGTGACGTCTTCCCGAATCGACGCAGTGATTCCGATTTCGGACTTCTGCTCAGGCGTCACGCGGTAATCGATGCAGGCAACGTTCGGGGGGCCCATGCTGATGAAACGTTCCGTCTCAATCCTGACAACCTTGCCTCCCGGGCTTTTCCACCGGACGCACCGCCTCAGAATCCCCTGCCTCATGTCGAGTTCGCGGCGGTATTCCAGAACCTCGCCCGTGGTCATGTCGAACGGTTCCCCGTCAATCGTCACGATGACGTGATGCCAGTCCGGGATGTTCACGATTTCGCGCTCAGTCAGTTTGCCAAGCGGGGTATCGTAGATACCGTTGATGTAATTGCCGACAACATACGGTGTCCGGGGATTGGCTTCCTCGAACGCGCCGCGACAGCCCATGTAGCCGTTCGCCAAGGCAAATACCGTGGCTCGCGTGTCTTCCTTTTCGGGGTTCCATTTGGTTTCGCGCAGAATCCAACCGTCGACGAATTCGAAATCGGGGTGTGAAATCATGAGGGTTCTTTCAGGTTGTGATGTCAGGGCTTAAAGACCAGTGCCGCGTCGGTGATGGTGAGCGCGCCGTCGCCGTCGAGGTCTCCGTTGTAGCGTTGATGAGGCGTGGGAACGGAGATACCGGCGGCTATTTTTAGAATATCCGCCGCGTCTGTTACGTCGCTCGCGCCGTCCAGGTTCATATCACCGGGATTCAAGCCGGTGTGGTAGATGACCGCCAGCGCATCGGCGATGGGCGCATTCATTGTGAACCACTGAGCCGGTTTGCCGGTACGGTAATCCTCTATGTTGATGGCCTGTAGCGGCGTGTCGATGCCAATCCACACGTTGGCCACCTGGCCGGCGTCGTTGAAGGCGTCTTTAGGCCCGTACGTTCCCCACAACGTATCGTAGCGCGTGTCATAGTAATGCCGAAGCGCGTTGAAGGCCCAGTTGTCGGCCAGCATTTCGTGCGTATCCATCCGGAGCAACCGGATACACGAGATGGCTCCATGCGGGGCGATGATACCGTCGGGTTCCGGCGCTCCCCCGTTGGCTTCGCGGGGCAGTCCGCCCAGTGGACCCTTGTAACCGCCGGCCGGATCGGCGCAGGAGGTGAGACCCCATGAGTTGATTCCGAAAGAAGCGTGTGTAGCGTAGCCGTCGGCCGGAGTCTTGCCGATGGCGTGGTCCGCGCAATACTGGCGCGCCGCAAGCGCCGCAACGACGGAATTATCCCACCAGTTGACGGCGGGTTTCGTGGATCCGACGTCCTCGGGGTGGTCCGGCCCCAACCTGTCGAACGGTATCATTCCGTGCGACTGCGTGTATGTGAACAAACTTCCGAAGTACGAGTTCACCACCCGGTACGTCACGCCGTTCGATCCCCTGTATGATCTGGTCACCCGCGGATATCCGTACTGACTCCGAAGGAGGTCAGCATTCCTGGGATCGTTTGCCAGTCCGACGATCGGCAGGAGCAGGACTTCATCGGTGGGCCGGTCATACGTCCAGGGCATCAGGTAACCTCCCCCGGGCGCTGGAATCGTGAAATCGCCTCCGCTGGTGGGAGACCAGGCCATCGAGTACCTCGGACCGTCGGACGAGTTCAACAGCCACTTCGACCAGTCGATGTTCCGGGCTATCTGCAACGCCTTGGTGTGCAGTTCGCCGCCAAATGCCTTGCCTGCGGCGAGGACACCCTCGACCAGAAGTGCTCCGTCCACACTGGACACTTCGCCGGACGCCACGCCCCAGGAACCGTTCGTACGGGGCTTGACAAAGTGGTAGGGAACGCCGGCCCACTGCTGATCTGTTCCGCCTGATTGCATATCCAGCACGGCGTCCATTATCGAGTTGGCCTTGGATCGTGCCTGCGCGGGAGTCACGGTCCATTCGGAAGTAGTGCCGTACCGCTCGGCCTGGATGGCCAGGCACACCAATCCCATTCCCGTCGCCGCCACACTGCACACATTACCGGAGGTACTGCTGTCCGCGATCATAGAGCGCCCGTCGGGAAACTGCGCCGTCGCGGCGGTCTTGTATGTGAAGGTCGACGCGTAGCGGCAGGACTGTGCCTCCACACGGTCCAGCAATTCCCCGTCCGTCAACACAGGCGGGGCGGACACCGCCGACGCCGCAACAAGAGCAGTCAGGACAACGGGCGTGAACTTCATGAATTGACCTCCGCGCGGCGTGCGCCGCAGGACTCGCGTATCACCAGCCTCGTTCGGAGAAGCAGATGGGTGGCGGCGGTTATCTCTTCGCTCCGGCTTTCATGAATCTGTGCCAGAAGCGTTTCTGCCGCGCGCCTTCCGACAAGGTAGATGGGCTGATGAACGGTGGTCAGTGCAGGTTCCAGGTGCTGGGCCATGGGAATATCGTCAAATCCCACGATGGCGATATCGTCCGGCACGGTCAAGCCTTCCTTCTTGATCGCCCGCAAGGCGCCAATTGCCATCACGTCGTTGGAGGCGAATACCGCAGTCGGGAGTTCCGGCAGTGCCAGAAGAGATTTCATCGCCTCCCTGCCGCCGGTTTCCTCAAACGCTCCGTCTCGCACGATCTCCGGATCGAACGGAATCCCCGCTTCATCAAGAGCGCGTCGATAGCCAACAGAGCGATCCCTGGCGTTCGATGAGGTGTCAGGACCGGATATGAACGCGATGCGCCGGTGTCCCAACCTGATGAGGTGCCTCACGGCATCGCAGGCGCCGATGATATTGTCGCAGTCCACACAACTGACGCCGGGCAAATCGAAGTTGCTGTTCACAACGACGAAAGGAAGCCGCATCTCCTGGAAGGCAGGTATCGAGGGGTCGTCCAACCGTGTGCCTATGAGGAGGGCTCCGGAAACGTGACCGGTGGAAATCAGCGTGTCGTGGAATTCGTCACGAGGCGCATCCTTACGAGGCACGAACAGAGTGATGTTCATACCGCCTGTGTTGGTCGCATCCACGGCGCCACGGATAATCTCCGTGAAGTAAAAACTCTCGAACACGTGTGAGTTGTACGGAATCACAAGGCCCACGGCGTTCGGCGGGCGTCGGGTAACCAGCGACACCGCCTGGGGATTGGGCTGGTAGCGCATCGACCTGGCGATGGCCAGAACCTTGAGTCTCGTGGCCTCGCTGACCTTCTGCCGGTCGACATCGTTGAGCACGCGGGATACCGTTGCGGCGGAAACACCGGCTTTGCGCGCTATCTCCCTGAGCGACATGATGGGTCTCGTTTCGTCCTTGGCGAAGTTTTCTGGGAAACTGTTACCTTACTATGCTCATTGTATGCGAGGCGCAGAACACGGTCAAGAGAAGCCGTTTGAACATCCCGCGACACCATGATATACTGATACAGTACCGTTTTTTTTGCCTGTGAGGGTAAACGTTTAACCACACGCCCGCTCCATCGGCGAGGCGGAAAGGAACAACGATGATCACTCGTCTCTACCTTCAGCGGACCTCCGCTCTTCTCGCCACTCTGGCGTGTCTGGCTCTATCAGCGAACGCGCAAACCGTTCGCGTTGAGGCGGAGAATTTTGTGCCGCCCACCGGCACGGCCACCGTCGGAAGCGGCCCGAACTCCGCGGGTATCGTCTCGGTGGATTCCAGCGGCGCGCGTTCCGGCGGCAAGTACATAGGATACTTCGTCTACTGGGACTGGCTGGAATATGACTTCACCGTTCCGGAAGATGGAACCTACAGTATCACCTTCAGTTACACGTCGGACTGGGCGCTCAACGGCTTCATCCCGACTGTGATCTCGTTCTACACGTCCGGCCAGCAGGTCATTTCCAAGGCGGACATTCCCAAGACCGCCAACTGGGGCGACTGGCAAACCTTTACGCTTCCCCAAACGGTTGCGCTGAAGGCCGGATACAACCGCATGCGAGTCGCGATGCGCCCCGATGCAATGGATGCCATTACCCAGGCCGTAACCATCGGCGGCGGAATGAACACCGACTACATCGAGTTCTCCAAAACCGGCCCCTACCCCGCTCTGTCGGCCGTATCGGGAACCGTGACGACAACTGTAGGCGGTTCACCCGCGCCGCTGGAAGGCGCGCTGGTCAGTGTGGGAGCGGACTATAATTCGGCTTCTTACGTAGCCCGCACGAACTCGGCGGGAGCCTATACCCTCTATGTTCCTGCGGGATCGCAAAGCATCACTGCCTTCGCCAATGGATTTGCGAAAAGCACCGTCACGGTGACGGCGCCGGGAACGCAGAACTTCACGTTGGCCTTCAACGGTCGTTTCGAAGCGGAACTGCTGGACGGAACCAACAACGGCTTCGACCGGAGTGAGGGCTTTCAGGCTGAATACACAACCGAAACCAAGATTGACAACCAGCCTCGCTCCAACTTCGGCCAACTGGTGGAAGTCGGCCAGGGCAAGTTCGCAACGTACAAACACGTAGTCGTACCTGCGGCGGGTGTTTACGACCTGAGCATGAACTACGCCAGCGGAGTTATCAATGATTCGCTGGGCTACGGACGCTACAACGTCACTGTCAACGGCGGTTCATCTTCGGAACTTCGCTGGGGTCTGACCGGTGACAACCTGACCTACCAGGATTGCGACCCTATTTTCGTGACACTGAACCAGGGCGCGAATACGATCAAGGTTCAACAACCTGACACAACCTCCTGGGCGAATGTGGACTACTTCACTCTGGTGCCCACCACGCGCAATCCGGGAACGCTGAGGGTCGTTGTCACCAGCAGTACCACCAGTTTGCCGGTCATCGGCGCAAGCGTGAAGATAACCGGCACCAACTCCCAGGACATAGGCATCACCGGCGCCGACGGTTCGTTGTCAATTCCGGTCGCGGCCGGTTCGTATGATATTCAGGCCAGTCGGAGCGGAGCTTCCGCCTCGACGACAGCCAATGTCACCGCCGGATCGACAACAACAGCCAATATCCAACTGGCCATCACGGCTGTGCTGGTTGAGGCGGAGGACTTTGTCGCCAGCGGTCCCAACACCCCGTCGGTAGACATCGTCGAAAATCCGACGGCTTCCGGCGGAAAAACCATCAGCAATCTTTCCGGGCAGGACCGCCCGGAGTGGGCCGAGTGGATACTGAACGCCACACAGGACGGGATGTATCAGGTTTCGATCACCTACGCTTCGGTCCAGTATCCCGGAGCGCATACACTGAACGTCTGGAACACCTTCTACAGGCAGGAAGTGCCGGACGGCTTGCCGTTGACCGCTGACGGCAATGATTACCAGACGTTTACTTACCCATACAACATTCCACTAAAGGCAGGAGAGAACCGCCTGCGCTTGACATTCGGCGCGTACGGAGCCGGCGCCATCAACATGGATTTTCTGACCTACGAGCGCATCAGCGCCTACCCGACATTGAAATCCTGTTCCGGCTCGGTGAAGGGCAAGGATGGCGGTTATGTTGGCGCCATACAAAACGCAGATGTGTGGATTGCGACGAACGAGATGTACGAGTTCTACCACACTCGCACGCCGTCGTCAGGCGCCTGGACCATCTCCATACCCAGCACGATCGGCCTGATTGTGAACGTCGATGCTGAAGGCTACACCAGTCCGGGGCCAAAGGTCGTGTTTGCGAACGGCATCTACAACGCGGAGTTGTCCTTCAACAATCCCAACCTCCTGACACCGGCCGTGATGCAGGTGAATGCGAAGACGGCAGTAGCGGTTCACCCGGACATCCGGATAAACACCAGTGAACCCGGCGAAGTGTGGAACGGATCGCCCGGAAAGTGGTTTGAGATGATCATCTCGGTTCCGCGAACGGGAATCTACAAGGTCGGCATGGGCTACTCCAGCGGTTGGAACAGTGGGGACGGCCAACCGGTCAAATCGGTGTGGACCGTAAACGGTTCGCCCGTGAACGTGGACTTCGCGAAAACCGCCAACTGGGCGGATTACCAGTACTTCGACAACATCGCTTCACTGCCGCTGAACGCCGGAGCCAATGTCATTCGCATCACCTACGTGGAAGCATCTGCGAATGTTCAGTACTTCACGTTCGTGCGGACCGGTGACATTCCGTCCACCGATATCGACGGTAGCGGAAAGACGGAATTGAAGGACGCCGTGGTCTATAACCGCCGACTGGCGGGAGTGGACACCGGAGCGACACCTGATCTGAACGGCGACAGCGTTTCAAACACGCTGGATGTCGCCCGCATCATCAAGGTCGCCGCCGGACTCCAGTAGGAATCGGCCTGCCGGGCGGGTGGCATCTCCTGCCCGGCAGGCCCGACACAGGAGCAGACTTGGGAAGACAGAGGCCGGCCGGCCTCGGGAAAACAGCAGGACAATGCAAAAACGGCACCATATCGAACGCGCAGATCACCGCGCATTCACACTCATCGAATTGCTGGTAGTCATCGCGATCATCGCGATCCTGGCGGCGATTCTATTCCCTGTGTTCGCCAAGGCGCGAGACCGGGCAAAGGCCACCGCGTGCATCAGCAACATGAAGCAGATTGGCATCGCGCTGACATCGTACTCCAATGATTACGATGAAACCTTTCCGGCAAACCGCTTCGGCGACATGGGTGGCGTGACGAACCGCATATGGAAGGATGCGCTTGACCCTTACATCAAGAGCAAGGACGTATGGATTTGCCCTTCCAACGACCACGCGATGGCAAAGGTCAGCGCCTATCCGAAACCCGGGGATGAAACGGGACGCTTTGCGCGCTCCTACGCTTACAACGGTACCATCTTTTATGCCGGGGGCACAGCGGATAAACAAGGCGTCAAGTCCAGCAAGTTCAAGTCCGCCGCCGGCACGATTCTGATGGTGGAATCCCGTTATCCGTTCCCGGACCTTCCAGCCTACGGCGGTCATTATCCAGACTGGCAGATCATCCTCTACCCCAACCTGTTTTCCAGACGGCCCCCGGATCAGGGCGGTTTTCAAACGCACAGCGGGATGATCAATTTCATCTTCGCAGACACGCACGTCAAGGCGATGAAACTGAAGGCCACACTTGCCCCCGAGAATATGTGGGAGATGACGCCCGGCGCCAATCAAGCCACGTACACCGCATTCGCGCAGGACGCGCAACTGTGTAAAGAGTATCGATAAACCATAACCACTGGGCCTGAGCCAACGCGCCCCACGAACGGGGCGCGTTGGCGTATTCGATAAACGTCCGACAATGAGGAAGGTTCCCGCTCAGTTGAACGATTCTATTACCGAACCCCAACCACCTCTGTCCCGCCCGTTCGCTTCCGCTTACGGCCACTTTGCGCACGACGGTCTCGAGTACATCATCACCCGTCCGGATACCCCGCGTCCGTGGGTGAACGTGATCACCAACGGCAACTACGGTTGCATCGTATCCCAGAACGGCGGTGGGTTCTCCTGGCAGGGCAATTCCCAGTTGCGCATGCTCAACAGGTGGGACCAGGATCTGATTCAGGACCGCATGGGCCGATTCCTCTATCTGCGCAACGCGGACGACGGCGCCCTTTGGTCCGCCGACCGCCAACCGGTTTGCCCGGAGTTCGACGCGTGGCAGGTGCGACACGGGCTGGGGTATACCATTACCGAAACGGTGTTTCACGGTGTGAGGTGCGAGAAAACCGTGTTCGTGCCGTTCGGATTCCCGTGCGAGTTCTGGTTGATTCACCTTTCGAACCTATCCGACCATCAGCGAACCGTTGACCTCATCTCCTGCCTGGAGTGGCAACTCGGCGCGGTACATGATTGGCACCGGGAGTTTCACAAAACGTTCGTTGAGACTGCGTACTCCGAGAACGACGGGATTCTGACGGCTTGGAAACGTCCGGAACTCGGATCAAAGGAACCCCCTTTCGCCGGTTTCCACTTCGCGATCGGTACGCCAACGCTGGGATTCGACGGCGACAAACGCACTTTTCTGGGCTCTCTCGGCTCCATCTCAGCGCCGCAATCGGTTATCGAAGGACAACTGCGGGGAAGCGCCGGCCGCTGGACCGATCCCATCGCGTCTCTGCACACACAGGTCACCATGGGACCGGGCGAAACAAAGCGGTTGGCCTTTGTTCTTGGCGCCGGCGGCCTGGAGACAGCCCTCCGAATCAGAAGTTCATTCCCGTCGACGCAAGAAATCGCGGATGCGCTGGAGGAGGTTCACACGTACTGGCGCGCTCGCGTAGACGTGACCCACGTGGAAACGCCTGATTCGGCTTTGAACCTGATGACCAACGTGTGGCTGAAATATCAGGCCATCGCCGGACGGCTGTGGGCACGCACCGGCTATTACCAGAACAGCGGAGCCTTCGGCTTTAGAGACCAGTTGCAGGATTCCCATATCTGGCTCTCACTCGAACCGGAACGCACGCGTGAGCAGATTCTGTTGCACGCCGCCCAGCAGTTCACCGACGGCACGGTGCGGCACTGGTGGCACCCGAGCACGCCCATTGCGGCGACCGGAGATTGCACCGACGACCTCCTGTGGCTTCCCTATCTCGCCCTGAATTACATTGACGAGACCGACGATTCAGGCATCTGGGATGCTACAGCCCCTTGGGCGCCGGAAGGTTCGGGACAGGCGTCGCTTTATGAACACTCCATCGCGGCTATCGAGAAGGCCTTGTCTCGCCTTTCGCCGCGCGGACTTCCGTTGATCGGCGAGTGCGACTGGAACGACGGATTCAGCCACCTCGGCCGCGCCTGGAAAGGCGAATCGGTGTGGCTGGCGCACTTCATGGTCGGCCTGCTGAACCGGTTCGCGGAAACCGCCCGGGAACGCGGCGACACGGCGCGCGCCAACCGGTACAGCGAATCCGCATCAACAATGGCTCAAGCCGTCAACGAGCACGCCTGGGATGGCGAATGGTACTGGCGCGCGACGAAGGACAACGGAGAGAAGATCGGAAGCCATGCGTGCGCAGAGAACCGCATTGATCTGATCGCGCAGGCGTGGTCCGTGATATCAGGCGTTGCCCCGCCGGACCGGGCGCGCCGGGCGATGGAATCCGCGCGACAGCACTTATTCCGCGAGTACGGACCGCTACTACTGACACCTGCCTACACGCGCATGGACCACGAAATCGGCTACATCACGCGCTACGCTCCCGGTGTGCGGGAAAACGGCGGCGTGTACTCCCACGCGGCCACGTGGGGCATCCTGGCGCTGTGTATGCTGGGAGAAGGCGACGCCGCCTGGAAGGCTTATGCGTCCATGTGTCCGCCGAGGCGCGGTGAAAATCCGGACCTGTACTACGCGGAACCGTACGTACTGCCCGGCAATATCGACGGGCCTGACAGCCCCACCTTCGGGCGCGGCGGCTGGACGTGGTATACAGGATCGGCGGTGTGGATGCACAAGGTCGCGCTGGACTGGATATGCGGCGTACGGGCGACACGCGGCGGCCTGCTCATCGATCCGTGCGTGCCGGGCAGTTGGAAGTCCTTCCACGTCACCAGGCATTTTCGCGGTGAGGAGTACCGGATTGAGGTCTCAAATCCGAACGGCGTCCAGCACGGTGTGCAACAGGTGCAACTGAACGGAAAGGCCGTCGACGGGGCGATCATCCCGCCGACACCGAACGGCCCGCACGAAGTGCGTGTGTTGATGGGCTGACGCGGCTCTACACGATTCCCGCGCCGGCCGCCGCTTTCACCACGTACATCCCGGGCTCGAGGTTCATCCGTTCCCGGTACCGTGCGGAGACCTGCTCGGTGAACTGCTCGACAGCGTCTTCCCGTACCAGGGCAACGGCACACCCGCCGAATCCCGCGCCGGTCATCCGGCTCCCGATGGTTCCCGGAATTCTCCGGGCTTCCTCGACCATGGCGTCCAGGTGCGGACCCGTGGCTTCATAATCTGTCTGAAGGCTGTCGTGGCTTGCGTCCATCAGGCATCCCAGTGCCATCCAGTCCCCGGATGCCATGGCTTTCACCGCATCCAGCACACGTTGGTTCTCGGAAATCACATGGGCGGCGCGCTTGCGAGGCACCTCGTCCAGCGTGTCACGATACTGAAGAAACTGCTCCCACGACACCTCGCGGAGATGTTTGATGCCGGGTATTGGCTTTGCCAGTTGCTCAACGGCGGTCGCGCATTCCTTGACCCGGTCGTTGTAGATACTGTCTTTGAGCGAGCGCTTGTAGCAGGTATTCATCACCACCAGGCGCAGGCCGTCGGGCTCCACGTCAAACGGGACATGCTGGTGGGACAGGTCATTGCAGTCGAGGAAAAGGGCGTGCCCCTCCTGCCCTACCGCCGAAATAAACTGGTCCATGATTCCGCTGTTGACACCCACGAACTCGTTTTCGGCCCGCTGACAGATCAGGGCCAGTTCGGGGCCTGGAATCTTCAAGCCTGCCGCGTGAGCCATCGCCGTCGCGGCGGCAATTTCCAGCGCCGCACTGCTGGACAGGCCACTGCTGATTGGAACGTCTCCTTCGATGACAAGGTCCATTCCGCGGACGTCATATCCCGCTTGGCCGAGGGCCCAGGCGACGCCCTTGATGTACTGTGCCCAACGCGGGCCCGACTGCTCGATATTGTCCACCGGAAACGACGTTTCGCCGGCGTTGTCCTTGCTCAGGCTCAGCATCACGAAGGTTTCATCGGCTCGAGGCCGAGCGGCGATGATGACATCGAAATCCAGCGCGCACGGCAACACGAAACCCTTGTTGTAGTCCGTGTGTTCGCCGATGATATTCACCCGGCCGGGCGCACGTACAGTGAACGAAGGTTGCCCGGAGAAACGGTGGTGAAAGGCGGCTTGTACGGTTTCGAGACGTTGCGGTGTCATGGTTTCGTGCCTCATATGCGCGTCGGCGGGCGCCGGGAACGAGCCCCGACACCCGCCGGACGAATCACAATGTCAGTAGATAGCGTTTTCCGATTCGACATCGAACGCGTGAGTGCGCTCCATGTCAACCACGAAAGCGTCCGTTGTCTCTTCCTTGACGGGTGTCTCGGATTCAACGTCGGCCACAATGGCGTGCTTGCCGGCCATCAGGTACAGGTAGGCGCGGTCGCCCATGATTTCGCGCACTTCGATAAGGGCGTTGAGTTCCGAACCTCCGCCGTCCGCGAGGTCCGGCCTCATGGACTTCGCGAAGATGTCGCTCGGACGTACACCCCAGATGATCTTCTTGCCGGCGTATGACTTTAGACTATCGACAAGTCCGCCTTTCGGCTTGACCGTGAAATGCCCTGCATTGATGGAGCCGTCTGCCTCAACTGTTGCTTCAACGAAGTTCATGGCGGGACTTCCAATGAATCCGGCCACAAACATATTCACGGGCTTGTTGTAAAGGTTCAACGGCGAATCGACCTGCTGAATCAGCCCGTCCTTCATCACGGTGATGCGGTCGCCCATTGTCATTGCTTCCACCTGGTCGTGCGTAACGTAAATGGTGGTCACGCCGAGGCGGCGGTGCAACTTGATAATCTCGGACCGCGTTTGAACGCGCAACTTCGCGTCGAGGTTCGACAGCGGTTCGTCCATCAGGTAAACCTTCGGCTGGCGGACGATAGCCCGGCCAAGGGCAACCCTTTGGCGCTGACCGCCGGACAACTGCTTCGGCTTGCGGTCCAGCAACTGGTCCAGGCCCAGCATCTTGGCGACTTCATCGACGCGTGTCCGGATTTCGGCCTTCGGCATCTTGCGCAGTTTCAAGCCGAACGCCATGTTGTCATACACCGTCATATGCGGGTACAACGCGTAGTTCTGGAACACCATCGCGATATCGCGGTCTTTGGGTGAAACGTCGTTCACCAACCGTTCACCGATGTAAATCTCGCCGTCGGTGGGTTCTTCAAGGCCCGCAATCATACGAAGAGCTGTGGTTTTTCCACAACCCGAAGGGCCTACGAAAACCATGAATTCGCCGTCGCGAATCTCGAGATTCATCTGGTTGACGGCAGTTACGTTTTTGAACTGCTTGGTCAAACCCTTGAGGGTGACTTCAGCCATGAGCGGCAACCTCCTGGTGTGCCAATCCGAAGGGCGCGCTTACGCCATCCGATTGACGTTCTGGATTATCGGGCCGGCGGGTTCGTCCGCGCGTCCCCGAAATCGGGGAAGCCCGACGCGGCTTCCGTGCTTGGGAATTCGGAAGCCATGGTATTGTGAATCAGCAGGCGCGCGGAAGGAAAACAGCAACTACCAGTCGCGCATGACAAGACCCGTTGCCAGTTTGGGATAGAAGAACGTGGACTTCTGCGGCATCGTCTCTCCGCCCAGCGCTATCTGTCGCACGGACTCCTTGGGCGTCGCCTTCATGAGGAAAGCCAGGCTCGCGCCGTTCTCCGTCACCGCCCGCATGGCTTCCGCCGCATCCCGGGTGTACCGAAGGAAGGGACTCTCACCGGCGCCGATGCCGAGGTAGCGGTCAAAAATCAGCCCGTGCAGGACGGCAACGTCCAGCCTCTTCCAGAGCGGGCTTCTTTCCAGGCGCACGGCGGCCGCGCAATCGTCCAGATTCCAGGGAACCAGAAGATGACAACCTTCTCGGGTTACCATGCCGAAAGCCGGACCCTCGGTTTTTTCGAGCGCCTCTTCCAACTCCCCGGCATTCTCGATCGGCAGGCACATAAAGAGATCGTCCAGGCGCCGGAGGAGTTCGGTAACATTCAACGCCGGAAGCCCGTCGACGATGCGGTGTGTCGGCAATATCAGCAGGCCGGGATCGTCCATGGGCGCGATGGCCATCATCACATAATCCCACGGTCCCGGCCCCAACCGGCTGTTCATCCGGTTGCGCACGGCCAGCGATGCGGTGTAACGGTGATGCCCGTCCGCGATGATGATGCGCGTATCGGTCAACAGAGACCGGAATTCGCTGTTTTCCGCGGTTTCAACACGCCAGATAGAGTGCCGTTCGCCGTTTGGCATCCGCGCGTCGATCAAAGGTTGGGTCCTGCAGGATTGTTCAAGCAGGTTCGCAAAGGCGGCATCGTCACCCAGGGCCAGGCCGAAAATGGGCTCGTAGTTGGCTGACGTGGTCTCGATGAGGTTCTGGCGGTCAGCCCTGGGACCTTCCAGTATCTGCTCGTGGGGAAGGATAATCCCTTCCGACCACTCGTGAAGTCGGCACGCGCCGACCAGGCAACGCCTGGTGAAGCGCTTGTCATGCCATTCGAACTCCTGCGAAAGCACGTAATAGGCCGGTTCCTTGTCGCGGACCAGAATCCCATCTGTCATCCAACTCCGGAACAGATCCCGTGACCGGGTGTAGCGGTTGTCGGTATCGGTGTCGTCGGGCTTTGAAGGATCCAGCGTCAGGCGAACCGGGCTGTACGGCTCCTCGGCCATGCGGGACCGTTCGCTCTCGGATATAACGTCGTACGGAGGGACGACCACGCGGGTCATATCCCCGATACGATCCCCGGAATACCGGATTCCCTCGAACGGCAGTACTTCTGGCATGGTCGGTCCTCCCGGTTGGTCTACTCCGCGAACAACTCTTCAATCAGTCGGTGGCCTTCGGGGATGCGGAACTTCGTGTCCATCATGCCGCGCTCATCGAACGGCAGTCTTCCGTCTTCATCCCGCAGGCTGTCGTACAGCAGGAAGGGCACACAGCGTTCGCCGTGCTTCCGGGTTTTCACGGGCGTGGAGTGGTCCGGCAGGGCCAGCAGGCGGAAAGCGCCCATCTGTCCGAGGCCTTCGACCACCGGCCCCACAATCTGATTGTCTATCTGTTCAATCGACCAGACCTTGGCTTCGTGGTCGCCTTGATGCCCCGCTTCGTCGGGACCTTCGATGTGAATCATCGCGAAGTCCCGCCCCTCGCGCAACGACGACAACGCGGTTGTGGCCTTTCCGGCGTAGTTCGTTTCCACGTATCCTGTCGCGCCGGGCACGTCCGGCGTGTGCAGGCCGACGATGCGCCCCAGCCCCTTCATGAGGTCCACTGCCGCGATCATTGAGCCTTGCACGCCCCAACGGGTGCTGAACAACGGCAACGACGGCGCGCGCCCCGGCCCCCACGGCCAGATCATATTCGCCGCCAGTTTCCCCTCATCCCGGCGTTGCTTGTTCACCTCGTGCTCATCCAGCAGTTCGTACGAATCCCACATTTTGCGCCGGATGGACTGGTCGCGGTCGCCTTCCGGCATGTACTTCATGAACGACTGGCCCACGATGTTGTGCGGCGGGGTGCAACGCAGGCTGTCCGGTCCGTCGCGCCAGACCATCAAATGACGGTAACCCACGCCCGGGTACAGCGTTCGGGCGTCGCTGGAGGTGAACAGCCTCTGCACGGTGTCGATCAACTGCCGAGCTTCATCGTTGGTGACGGAACCGCCGGAGTGGTCGAGCATGGATTCGCCGTTCACCGACACAAGGTTCACACGGAAGGCGACATCCCGCCCTTCAACAGGAATGCCGCGACTGGCGCACTCGAGCGGCGCGCGGCCCGTGTAAAACCGGTGCGGATCGTATCCCAGCAACGCCAGGTTCGCCACGTCGGAGCCGCAGTCCATATCCTCCGGCGCGAGGCAGGCTTTGCCCACGCGTCCTCTCTCCGCCAGGCGGTCGAGGTTCGGGGTTCGCGCGGCTTCCATCGGTGTTCGTCCGTCCAGTTCGTCCAGCGGCTGGTCGGATGCGCCGTCGAGTTGGATGATGGCGTACTTCATGACGTGATACGGCGGAAGGCTTCTTCGTAACGTTCAGCGGTCTTCCGGACGATGTCATCCGGCAGTTCGGGCGCGGGCGGCGTTTTGTCCCAGTCCAGCGTTTCAAGGTAATCGCGCAAGAACTGCTTGTCGAACGACGCCTGTCCCCTGCCCGGCTCATACTGCGAGGCGTCCCAGAAGCGCGAGGAATCCGGCGTCAGAATCTCGTCGATCAGCAACAATTCACCGTTCAGAAGACCGAACTCGAATTTGGTGTCGGCGATGATGATGCCCCTTTCGCGGGCGTAGGCCGAGGCTTCGGTATACAGGGCTACACTGCGCTCCCGAACAGAGGAGGCAATCTCCTCGCCCACGAATTCCGCCGCTTCAGCGTAGCTGATATTGATATCGTGTCCGGATTCCGCCTTCGTGGCGGGCGTGAAAATCGGCTCGGCAAGGCAGTCGCTCTCGCGAAGGTCCGACGGAAGATCGTATCCGTGCAGATGAACCGAACGCGAGCCGGGATCGGCTTTCACTGCCGCCGAGTATTCCTTCCACAACGAACCGCTGATGTAGCCGCGCACCACACACTCGATGGGCAACGGCTGGGTCTTGACGCCGACAATGGTCCTGCCGAACAGGCTTTGCGATTGTTCGGCGGACACCTCGGGGTATTCGCTTCCGCACGTATCCCACGTGCCGGCAACGTGGTGGGGTTTCGCGGACGCCAGGTGTTCAAACCAGAACAGCGACGTCTGGGTCAGGATACGGCCCTTGCCCGGAATTCCGTTCGGCATGATGCAGTCGAAGGCCGATATGCGGTCGGTGGTAACCAACAGCAGGCGGTCGCCCAGGTCATATACATCACGCACCTTGCCGGAGCGAAATCGGGGGAACGGCAGATCGGTTTTCAGTACGGTGTTTGTGTTCATTTGCATAACCGGCGCATTATGCGCGAAAACGGAAGGCGCCGGGGAGAGCGTCCTCCGGCGCCTTCAACCTGTCACTGTACGTAATCAGGCGCCGAGGTTGTAGAAAGCCGAGCGGCCGGGATAAACGGCCATATCCTCGAGCTGTTCCTCGATGCGGATCAACTGGTTGTACTTGGCCACGCGGTCCGACCGGCTGGGCGCGCCCGTTTTAATCTGGCCGGCGTTGGTGGCAACGGCGATGTCGGCGATGGTCGAGTCTTCGGTTTCACCGGAACGGTGCGACACAACGGCGGTGAATCCCGCGCGCTTCGCCATCTCGATGGCTTCCAGCGTTTCGGTGAGCGTGCCGATCTGGTTCAGCTTGATCAGGATGCTGTTGGTGACACCCAGTTCGATACCCCTCTGAAGACGGGTGGTGTTCGTCACGAAGTTATCGTCGCCCACCAGCTGAATCTGACTCCCCAGCCGGTCGGTCATCAGTTTCCAGCCGTCCCAGTCGTCCTCGGCCATTCCGTCTTCGATGGAGATGATGTACGGGTGATTTTTCACGAGGTCCGCCCAGTAATCAACCATCTCTTCCGGAGTGAACAGCAGGTCCGACTTCCAGAAGTAGTACTTTCCTTTTTCACCCTTCTTCTCGGCTTCGTCCCACAGTTCGGTGGCGGCCGGGTCAAGTGCAATCGCAACGTCCGTTCCCAGTGTGTAGCCGGCGCTTGTGATGGCTTCCGCGATAACCTCCAGGGCCTCTTCGTTGCTCTTCAGGTTGGGGGCGTATCCGCCCTCATCGCCGACGGCGGTTCCGTACTTGCGGCCTTTCAGCACCTTCTTCAGCGCGTGGAAAACTTCCGCACCCATCCGCAGGGCTTCCGCGAAAGTCGGGGCGCCGACGGGCATCGCCATGAATTCCTGCAGATCCACGCTGTTGTCCGCGTGCTTGCCGCCGTTCAGGATGTTCATCATCGGAACGGGTAGCGTGCAGGCCGACACGCCGCCGACGTAGCGGTAAAGCGGCAGGCCCACCGATTCGGCGGATGCTTTCGCGACGGCGAGTGACACGCCCAGGATAGCGTTGGCGCCGAGGCGGCCCTTGTTGCCCTTGGGGCTTCCGTCCAGGGCAATCATCTCGCGGTCGATGGACACCTGGTCCAGCGCCTCGCAACCGGTCAGCGCTTCGGCGATCTCGCCGTTCACGTTGCCGACCGCCTTCAGTACGCCCTTGCCGTCGAAGCGCTTGGCATCCCCGTCGCGCAGTTCCACGGCTTCGTGCTGTCCCGTGCTGGCGCCGCTGGGAACGGCGGCCCGCCCGAAGGAACCGTCCTCCAGGTAAACGTCCACTTCGACGGTGGGATTCCCGCGACTGTCCAGAATCTCACGACCGATAATCTGTTGAATGGCCGGCATTTGTTTCTCCTTGTGGCAATCTATCTTCAGGTACGAGTATTGAGAACGGACCGTCCGATTTCGGTGTTCCGTCCATCACCATTGTGTGGGCCGGCGGTCCGAATCGGCAAGGCGAGGGTTCAGAACTCGGACAACTGCAGGATGCGCCTTCCGTTCTCTTTTAGCCACTGCCGTTGCGCGCGGTAGTCGGGACAGCGCGATTCCACCAGGCGCCAGAAGGCGGGAGAATGGTTGGGGACATCCACGTGGCAGATCTCGTGGGTGATCACGTAGTCAATCACCTCCCGCGGGCACATCATCAGCCTCCAGGAAAACGAAAGCGTGCCGCGCGAAGAGCAACTCCCCCACCTCGTTCGTGCAGAGGTGATGCGGACGTACTTCCGCTTGTCTGATGCCTGCACCGTTACGCGGGAAGCGATGTACTTGCGGGCTTCGTACCGGAACCATTCGGGGAGAAACCGTGCGATGGCCTCTCTCGTCAATTTCGGACCCCGGATTACCAATTCCGAGCCGATGAGTTCGCAGGAAGGCGCGCCCGGCTTTGGCGCCTCGACGCGCACGGTGATGTCGGCTCCCATGAATGGAAAGACGCCGGTCTCGCGGAAGGATTTTTCGTGGTTCTGCTCTCGACGTTTTTGAAAACGTTGCTGGTGAGCAAGTATCCAGTCCCGGTGTTCGGCCACAAAGGCTTCGATGTCGGAATGCGGGATGCGGCTGGGGGCGGACACCCGAACGGAACCGTCGTGCCTGACCGTTATCCTCAACCGCCTGGCACGGGCCGACCGCGCCAACGTGAAAGTGATCGGATCGTCGGAATTTTGAGTTGGTACTTTCGGATCAGCCATACCTCAGTATGGTTATGGCTCGTCGGATTTTCGGGAAGGAACGAACCGTCCGTCGGCTTCCTGGTACCGGGCCAGGAATCGCGGCCACTCGCCGGTTTGCGAGTGAATCTCCAGCAGTTTCGCCAGCCGGGCGTCGCGCGCCCAATAGGCGGAGAGGTGCGCGGCGGTTTCGTCGAACCTGCCGAGCCGGCACGCCAGATCAGCCACGTTCCATACGCGTTCGGTGTCCAGGCGGCCGGTGGAACGCAACATAATGGACGCCGCCAGGCAGTGTTCCGCGTAGCTGAGTTCGAAGAGCCGCTTTCGTCGGCGTTCATCCGTCTCGCGGGTCGCCATTCGGGTGTACACGACTCCGCGGTTGGTGTGGAGTGCGGGACGGAAGCGCGCCCGGATTGTATCAGGCGCGTTCTGCAAAAGGGATTTCAGGCGCGATGTCTGCTGTAGCGCGGCATCGAAGTCCGCCATTGAGGCGTACACCAGCGCCAGTGTGTTCTCGCTCTTGTAGGCGACTTCCCCGTGATTGGCCGCGATGCGGCGGGCCTCCAGAAATCCTTCCACGGCGCCGTCGAAATCCTGGCGGTCGAACGCTTTCCAAGCGCGTTTGTGGGCCAGGTCGACTTCGGGAATCGCATCCGCGGGCGTCACCACAACCGCCTGGTTGTCCTTCACGTCCAGAACGTCGTCGCCCACGCCGGCGCGGCGCGCGGCTCTGCCGAAGGAGGGGTACAATGCGTTGTCGTGGGCAAGCAGTCTGCGAAGACTACCGGGTCCCTTCGGCGGCATGGGCGGTCTCCCAAATCGGACCCGCATCGGGGCGAGCCGCGTTTGCCAGTGTCCGGTATACCCGGCGCCATGAGCGGTTGCGTTCGGAGGCGTGCAGGCGCGGAGGAACGGCGGAACGGGAGGCAATAGTCGCCAGAAGCCCGAGATCGTTCTTCCGTTCGGAACGTGGCGACCGGGCCGCGACCATCGCCTTCGCCCAGTCGATACCGCGTTTCCTGCCGCCTTGCGCCGTCTGAACAATCAGTTCCGTGCGGATGGCGCAGGCTTCCAGCGACTCCACCACGCGTTCCAGCAGAACCTTCCGGTCATCGGCGCTCAAGGCAACCGTCCATTCCGCAGTACCGTTCGCCACGCGCAGAGCCAGCAGAGGCAATGTACTTGCGGTGCCGGAGAAGCGCCGACATACGGCTTTTTCGCAGTCCACCATTCCCTGTACGTCGATCATCCGACGGATGCGCATTTCGGGATCGGCAAGCCATTGGGCAAGCGATAGACGACGCGCCACAAGGCCGGAGTTGTGCGGCAATTCGGTTCCGTCGAGGATGGCGTTCAGCACGGTGAGGTACGAGTCCACGGTGCGAGCCTGAGCCCGCTGACGGACCACATCCCGTGCCCACTGTCTGCCGTAAGGCGCAAGGTTGACAAGGTCCAGGATCTCGTTTTCCGAGGAGCAGAGCACCGGACCAAGATACTTGCCGTGCTCGAAGTGGCGTGAAGCAAGGGAGAAAAGAGTAAACGGCGCCCAGGTACCCAGGTCCGGCCATTCGCGATCCCGCCAGAGGTAGGCGCGGACGGCGCCCTTCACACTTTGCTGTTCGCGCGATGAGGTCTTCCTGTCTATCAGAACGGAAAAGGCCTCGGTGGTCAAATCCTCCAGGTCAGCCGCGTTCAAACCGGAGACAATACCTCCGACTTCGGATTCCCGGCAGTGAAGTTGACCGGCAAGCCATGGAATCAGGCGCTCAATGACCTGAGCGTATTCGGGCCACGCCTGCGGAACGGCGCGCTTGTGGGCCGCGACAACAAAGTCGTTCCACACCTCGCGCGCGACGGTTTCGGCGTGTTCGGCCGGCATGTCGGACGGGCCGAGAACCTTCTCGGCGCCTCCGTGAACGGCGGATAGCACGCGCATCTTCAGAACGGGATACCAGAGGTCGCCAATCTGTCGCAGATGCTCCGGATCAGCGCTTTCGGCTGTACGGACATCCGCTATCAATCCGCGCCAGTAGTCAATCAGTTTCGGCATTTCGGGTACTCCTCCCTTTCAGCCAAACCGTTCCTAGCCGGGCTTCTTGGGGGCAGTGCCGTCCCCGATGTCGCCTTGAGAGGATTCCTCCGCCTGCGCGGAGTGCGCCGCGAACCATCCCGCGAGCGTCGTGTGATCCGTGTCGGCGGGCCGCATACCGCCAAGCGCGGTAAACGCCATCAACAAACCCGCCGCCAGCAGTGCTTTCAAATTCCGGTTCATATCATCACGCTCCGATCAACGTTGCTCTGCTTTCATTCTGAGACTTGCATATACCTGTAGACGACATCCAGCGGGCTCAAGACCGCATAGCGGAGAAAACTTGATTTGCTCTTCACAAAGGGACATCGATTCGATTGTAAGAAGCGCTGTTTCGCCGCGATGTTACATCCATTATGACGTTGCATGCCCCTTTCGCGTTACACGTAACTTCGGTGATGCACGAGGAAGGAATCTGTAACTTGGCGTAGGAAGATCCCGTAGAGCCATGTGCATACCAGCCATTGTTCGTTACACTTATATGCGGAATCGGAAAGACCAGAACAATGAATGAGGTTGGAACACGGAGACACAAGCGCTTATGAACCAGGAAACAACACCGGCCCCTTCCAGGAACAAACTGATTCCCGCCCGACGCTCACGCCACCGGAAGCGCTGGATCATCGCCCTAATCGCCCTGGCCGCGCTTTACGGCGGCTACCGCGTGTTCAAACGCCCAAAACCGGACGATATCAAGTTCGCCACCGTAACGCGCCAGGACATCGAGCAAACGGTTTCCGCGACCGGTTCCGTCACCCTCCAGACCGGTGCGGAAGTGAAGATCGGCGCGGAAGTCAGCGGCAAGGTGAAGAGCCTGTACGTGGATGTCGGCGATCAGGTCCGAAAAGGCCAGTTGATCGTGGAACTTGTCAATCCCGAAAGCGACTCCGCGTTGCGCCAGGCCGGAGCCAGCGTAACAGCCGCGGAGGCCCGGTTCCGCCAGGCCACCGAGAGTGCCCTTCAGCAGTTGCCGCAAACCGACGCGGAAATCGCGCGCGCCTCGGCGGCGGTACGATCCGCGGAATCACGCGTTCGGCAGGCCGATCTCCTGGAGAAAACTACCGTCGTGACAAGCCGGTCCGACATCGAGCGCGCTCAATCCTCGCTCGCAAACGCGCAGGAAGCGTTGAGGCAGATAACTGCGTCCACCGAACAACGCATCGAATCGGCGCGCGCCAACGTGGAGCAGGCGCAGGCCGAACTGGACCGCGCGGCATCCGAGGCCCGCCGCGCCGAAACCCTCCTGAAGAAAGGCTACGTCAGCGAGAGTGCCGCCGAATCCGCGACCACGGCGGAACGCGTGGCGTCCTCCCAACTGACGTCATCAAGAAAAAGCCTGGACGCCACCATTGCTGACTCCCGGCGCGAGGTTTCGGCCGCGCAAAACGCATTGAAGGCCGCCCAAACCGAACTCGCATCTGTGAAAGCGTCTGCGTCGCAGGTCGAGGTCCGCAACGCCGAAGCCGAAAGCGCCCGCGCCGACCTGGCAAGCGCCCGGGAGGCTCTGGTCATCGCGACAGCCGCCCGCCGGCAGAACGCCATACGAAGCGCGGTTGTCGCGGAAGCCCGGGCATCCATGGTCCAAGCCCGCGCGGAGTACCAGCGCCAGTTGAGCAACTACGACAAGATGCGCATCTATGCGCCGATAGACGGCGTGGTCCTTTCGGTCGACACGAAGGAAGGCGAAACCGTGACAGCCGGATTCCAGACCCCGAACCTGTTGACCATCGCCAACCTCCGGCGCGTGGAGGTGGAAGTGCCCGTGGACGAAACCGATATCGGAAAGATCCACATCGGGCAGTCGGCCACAGTCAAGGCCGATGCCTTCCCCGACCGCTCGATGAAAGCGCGCGTTGTGAAGGTCGCGTCCGGCGCCACGGTGGATCAGAATGTCGTCACCTACAAGGCCACTGTTGCCCTCGATGAACCGGTTGAAATCCTGAAACCCCGTATGACAGCCACAGTGGAAGTGCAAACAGGACGCGTGAAGAACGCCCTGTGCGTACCGATGGATGCCGTGAAACTGGCGAACGACAAGGATGTCGTTTACCGCCCGCCCGCCGCAACGAAAGGAAAACCGGGCCGATTCGTCGAGGTGCCTGTCAAGACAGGCGCCAGCGACGACAAGGTGATACAGATTATCAGCGGTCTGAAGGAAGGCGAAAAGATTGTTCTCAGTTCGCGACGCCTGGACATGCAGAGGAAGCAGGGCGGTTCGTGATGGACAACCAGATTATCCGGACCGAGGGACTGACGAAGACCTACGAGTTGGGCGAAATCGCGGTTCATGCCCTGCGTGGCGTCGATTTTTCGGCGTCCCGCGGCGAGTTTGTCGCGATTATGGGTCCTTCGGGAAGCGGTAAGTCCACGTTGATGCATATCCTTGGTTGCCTGGACAGGCCGACCGAAGGCGAGTTTTACCTGGAAAATGAACCGGTCAGCCAACTGAGCGACAGCGAACTGGCTTATGTCCGGTGCCATTTGATAGGTTTCGTGTTCCAAACGTTTAATCTTCTTCCTCGCACGACAGCCATTGAAAACGTCTCGTTACCGATGCTTTACAGCGGAGACCGGCATCAGAAGCGAAAGGCCGAGGAAGCCTTGCGGCGCGTCGGCCTGGGAGACCGCATGCATCACAAACCGAATGAGCTCAGCGGCGGCCAGCAACAACGCGTGGCAATCGCCCGCGCCCTTGTCAACAGTCCCGCCGTGATTCTGGCGGACGAACCGACCGGCAACCTCGCCACCAGACAAAGCGAGGAGGTTCTGCAGATATTCCAGGAGTTGAATGATCAGGGCAGCACGGTTGTGGTGGTTACCCACGAGGCGGACGTCGGCCGGCACGCGCGGCGCATCGTCCGGTTTCGGGACGGTCGCATCGTGTCGGACGAACCGGTTGCCGACCGCCTGTTCGCGTCGGAGTTGCTGGCGGAAATGCCGCCGGAGTAAAACGAATGGGTTTTCTTTATTCATTCCGGGTGGCATTAAGGGCTTTGGCCGTAAACAAGGGGCGAACGATTCTTACGGCTCTTGGCGTCATCATCGGTGTCGGTTCGGTGATCACCATGGTCGGCCTGGCACAGGGATTCGGCGAGGCTATCAACAAGGAGATCAATTCCGGCGGCGCCAACTGGGTGTACATCTCGCCCGGGCGTCAACAGAACCGGCCGGGACCTCAGCGCGCGCCCAGGCTGACCCTCGATGACGTGAAGGCGATTCAGAGAACGTATCCCGAAACGATATCCGCAGTCGTTCCGGTGCATATCGGCAGTGCCACCGTGAAGTACAAGAACAAGTCCGCGACGACCACCTTCCAGGCAAGCACCCCGGATTACGTGCAACTGGCCAACATCGAGCTTGAGCACGGGTCCTTTTACCACCGCCGGGACGTTGAGGGTGGCATGAAGGCGGCTGTTCTCGGCACGGTGATTGTGGAGAAACTGACCGGAAGCAAAACGTTCGACATGACAGGCAAGACAATCCTCATCAACCGGCAGTCGTTCGTCGTCCGCGGCGTTCTCAAGTCCAAGGGCCAGTTCATGGACAACAACCAGGACGACACCGTCCTGATGCCGTTCACCACGGCGGCACAGCGCTTCGTCAACCGTCAGAACATCGCCTTCGCGGGAATCCGGGCGGTGAACAGTGAAACCGTGGAACGGGCCGCCGACCAGATCCGCCGCACCCTCCGCGCACGGCACGACATCAAACCGCCCTACCGCGAGAATGACGACTTCAGCGTGATGACTCCCGAAGCCGTGATGCGAGAGGTCGGAACGGTAACACGAATCCTCAGCCTTCTGCTTGGAAGCATCGCGGCCATATCCCTGCTGGTCGGCGGTATCGGCATCATGAACATCATGCTGGTCAGCGTGACGGAACGCACCCGCGAAATTGGACTGCGCAAGGCCATCGGAGCGACAACCGGTGCGATTATGACCCAGTTCCTGATCGAAAGCGTAATGGTCAGCCTGCTGGGCGGCCTGGTGGGCGTGATGTTCGGACTGATAGCCTTGTGGGGCGCCGCCGCCGGTATCAGCGCCAACACGCCGGTAAAGATCGTGAATACGGTCAGCACCGGTTCGATTCTTCTTGCCTTCGGGGTCTCCGCAACCATCGGCATTGTCTTCGGGCTCTACCCCGCCTGGCGCGCCGCGCGTTTGGATCCTATCACGGCTTTGAGGTACGAATAGAAAAACGCCCCGACCGAATGGCCGGGGCGTTCACCTGCTCTGTTGTCAGGACTTCCTATTTGACCTTGACGGGTCGTCCGGCGCCGTATCTCAACGGCTTCGCCTGCTTCAGACTGATATCGTACTCCTGATTGCCGTACAGGTACCAGTCGCCGTTTTCATATTTCCAGTAGTCCACAAAAATCGCCGGATCCACGTAAACCAGAGTTCCGTTCTGGTCCCGGGCCTGCCACCATTCTCTGATTTCAACCGCGGCGTAGTTGCCGGAGATGTCGATATCGCGAACGGTGATGTTCTCGTCGATGTTGTGGTATGCGGCGAAGAAATCAAGGTAAATGTTTCGAACGTCGGTCTTGTTGTAGCCGTTCTCCAGGAATCCCGGTGAGTACAGCGACATCACACCGTTGATATCTTCGTTCTCGATAGTCGAGACCATATAGCGGTAAAGCCGCTCGATGCGGTCCGCTTCGCGGTTTGTGGAACTCCCACAACCGCTCATCATCAAAGTTGTCAACACGGCCAGTGCCGGCACCAGCAGAATACGGAACTTCATGGTTCCTCCTTGTAAAGGGTTGGACTTGACTCCCCAAAGCCATTATGACAGAACATGCGCGGATGTTGGTATTCATAGCGGCGCGGACGGGCTTTCCATCGAACCGGTTCGGTTTCCCGCACCCGCAGGAAGAAAGACGTTTCGGCGCTATCCGTTTGACCCGCCGCTTTTCATAGCATATAGGGTTACACCAGAGGGATCGATGATATCAGAGCCGGTCACAAACCGGCGCAATCATAGGAGGACACACCACCATGGAACACCTGCCACTTACCGCCTGGCCGCGAACCACGGGCCACAAGGGCGCCATCAACAAGGACCGGGCCGACGGCTTCGTGCCCGGTATCCTGCTTGGTCATCACGAACCGGCTATTACATTCAAGGTCCGTTCCGGCGACCTGACCCGCGTTCTTCGAAAGGGCGGCCAGAATGCCCTGGTAGACCTCGATCTTGAGGGCTCATCCACGCTAGCGATCGTGCGCGAATTCAAGCGCGACCCGCGTTCCCGCCACATCATTCACCTCGACCTTCAGCGCGTCAGCGCCGACGAGGCCATCGAAGCCGAGATTCCGCTGACCCTGAAGGGCAAGCCCGAGGGATTGCAGATGGGCGGCGTTCTGATGCAGGAGATCAACGCGGTTCATGTGAAAGGGATCGCCGACCAGTTGCCGACGCACATCGAAGTCGATGTCAGCCACCTTTCGGCCGGGCACGGCGTATACGTAAAGGACCTTCTCATTCCCGAGGGCATTACTGTTCTTACCCCGCCGGACCAGATGGTGGCTCTTGTGGCCGTGAAGCACGGCAAGGAAGCAACCGAAGAAGAAGCCGAGGTTGAAACCGAGGAAACAGAGGCTGAGGCTTCGGAGTAATCCGGCGCGGTCGTCACTGGAGGAAGCATGAATCGTATTGGAGTGCTTACAAGCGGGGGAGACTCTCCCGGAATGAACGCCTGCATACGGTCCGTGGTGCGTCACGGCATGGCACGGGGTATGGAGGTCATCGGATATCGGCGCGGTTATGAAGGCCTGATTGACAACGACGGAATAAGGATGACCTCCCGCAGTGTCAGCGGCATCATGCAAACCGGCGGAACGATCCTGCAGACTGCCCGTAGCAAGAGGTTCCTGGACCCTGACGTTCGCGCCGAGATGGTTCAACGCCTGAAAGCCGATGGTCTCGACGGCCTGGTAGTTGTCGGAGGAAACGGCTCGTTCCGCGGCGCCGTGGAGCTTGTTGCGCTGGGTATGCCGGTCGCCGGTGTTCCTGCATCGATCGACAATGACATCGGCGGAACGGACATGGCGGTCGGCGTGGATACCTGCCTAAACACCATCATTTCCGCGGTTGACAAGATCAAGGACACTGCGGGAAGCCTGCCGAGACCGTTCATCATCGAGGTAATGGGTCGAAAATCGGGATACCTGGCGTTGCTGGCGGGGCTTGCGTGCGGAGCGGAAATGGTGGTCATACCGGAAGAACCAGTGGAACTGCAGGCTCTTGGAAAGATCATCGTGGATGCTTACCACCGGGGCAAGTCGATGTTCATCTGCCTTGTTTCCGAAGGCGCCACGGTCACCGCCCGCGAGATTACGGACTACCTGAAGTTGCACATCCCGCCGGAAGGCGGCGGTCCGCGGCTTTCGATTCTCGGCTACATCCAGCGCGGCGGAAGCCCGTCGGCCTTCGACCGCATCCTGGCGACCCGCATGGGAGTTGCGGCCGTAAATGCTCTGGCCGATGGCCAGCACAGTCACATGGTTGGTCTGAACGGCAACCGTATCACAGCGACACCGTTCCTCGAAGCCGCCGCAATGACGCCGACAATCGAGCCGGGCCTCAGCGAGATGGCAGTCACGCTGTCTCAATAGCAGGAGTTTGACCATGAATATTCGCCCTACGGCCCTCGTCGCGGTTGTGTTGGCCGCGATGAGCGCTTCCTTGCGCGCCGATGACTGGACAACCGTCCGCCGCGATCCGGCAAACACCGCCGCGTCCACCGAGGTCTTGCGGCCGCCGTTCAATCGGGCCTACGCCATCGCCGGAGCGACCAATGAACCTCTTCTGGCGGCCGGCAACACCCTGTTTTACACGAAGAAGACGGCCGGCGGTCTGCGCGACCTGATAGCGTACGACCTGAAAACGCGCAAGCCCATCTGGAAAGTGCCTAACGTGACACAACCGGGCGCGGTGTCGCCGACGCTGGGCCTGGCGTTCACTGTCATCCGCACATCAGCGAAACCCACATCCGTCTCACGGCTCGGGGCAAACCTGTGGCCCTGCGCCGTGGCGGGCGTGAACCTGAAAACCGGTAAAACGGTTTGGACATACCCGATCGGTGATCATCCCGTGTACCCCGCCATCTCACCGCTGGCGGTACAAGGTTCGCTCTTGTATCTCGTCAATATCCCCTACTGTGTACCGGGCGATCCGTGCCCGGGCGGCGAGATTGTGGCGCTCGACGCGCGCAAGGGAACCGTTGTTGGACGGCACTGCTGGGAGGCCGTCTGGCGTGACCAGGTCGGAACGGTTCTCGGGCCTCCGGCGCTGATACCGGACGGAAAGACCATCGCCGTTCCCATCGGCTACCAGTCGGAACCCGGCAAGTTCGCCGGACAGATATGGCTGTTGCCGACCGGCGCGGGTTTAAACGATGGACCGACTACCATCATCGGCGACCCGGATTCCACGGACTGGATGGACGTGGCGCATTCCGCCGGCGCTTCGTGGCCCATGTTCACGAAGTTTCGGTTGATGACGCAAGGCCCCGACGACGCAACGAGGGCCTGGGCACTGCTGGCGAAGCCGGAAATGAAGTGGAAGGCGGTTACATCAACCGGGAAGGCCCATTGCGCGGGTCCCAACGGCACGATCCTCAGCTACCATTCCGGCAAAAAGCGGCTGTTCTGTGCCAACGCGCTGGACGGCCAGGAAAAGTGGTCGCGCCCGATGACGGCAACGACACTGGCCGTGTCTGCCGGAAATCTGCTGTTCATCTGCGGAACCGAACCGCATCCCGTAAAGGGGCCAAAAACCGGCCGAATGGACATCACGGACGGGGTGCTGTACGTCATCGACGCGCGAAACGGCAAATCCCTGTGGTCCTGGCGCAAGGCGGATGTGACGTTCAACACGCCTATGGTCGCGGCGGGACACCTGTTTGTCTCTGACTCGGACGGAAACATCCACGTCTTCCAGCCTTCGCGTTGATGGCACTCGATTCTGCTATCCTGCGGATGACCGTGATCCAGACAAAACCATTGGAGAAATATGATGTCGGAATTGAGAGTCGCCCTGCAACTCTACACCGTTCGGGACGAGACGGAGAAGGACTACTTCGGAACGCTGGCGAAAGTCGCCGCTATGGGATACAAGGCGGTTCAGGTATCCGGTATGTTCAACCATACGGCGAAGGAAATCCGTAAGTGCCTGGACGACCTCGGCCTTTCAGTTGCCGGAGTTCACGAAGGACTCGACGGGATGCGAACCGATTTGAGCGCCGTGATGGACCGGGCGGCAACGCTGGGGACAAAAGACATCGTCTGTCCCTGGGCCAACGAAACGCGCGAACCGAACGCCGCCGCGTACGACGCCTTCGCCGAAGAACTAAACCGTATTGGCCAGGCTTGCGCTGATGCCGGATTCCGGCTGTCATACCACAACCATGCGTTCGAGTTCCAACTCATCGACGGCGAGTACGGGCTGAAGAGGCTGTTCGCCCGCACCGATCCCCGCCTCGTGAAGGTGGAATGCGATGTCGGCTGGACCTACTACGCCGGTGTGGATCCGGCTGTCTGGTTGCGCGGCTACCCCGGTCGCTGCCCCCTGGTGCACGCGAAGGACCACGACAAGGCCAACAAGGACATCAACACACCGGTGGGCGACGGGGCTTTGAACTGGAAGGACATCCTGGAGGCCTGCCGCGAAATCGGCTCCGAATGGCTGATCGTGGAGGAAGACAAACCAACTCGCCCCAGCCTGCACAGCGCGGCCATCAGCCTGCGGAACCTGCAAGCCATGGGCCTTTCGTAGCAAAGGAAAGGCGCGCCGTGCTCGAGGCAACGTATCTGCATGCGCCCGGCATCGGACGGGTAACGGAACGTTCGCTGTGGGACGCAGGCGTGTTGAGCTGGCGCGCCTTTCTTGATTCCGAATCACTCCCCATCACGCGCGCCCGGCGTGAAACCGCCGCGCCCATGCTGGAACACAGCATAGAGGCTCTTCAGGCAAACAACCACACCTTCTTCGCCCGCAACCTTCCCGCCTCCGAACAATGGCGCGCCGCCGGTGAGTTCGCCAACCGGATGGGTTTCCTCGACATCGAAACCACCGGAATGGGTCAAGAGGCTCATCCCACCGTTGTCGGGATCTTCGACTTTGCTTCGGGCGAGATGCGAACGTGGATTTACGGCGAGAATCTGCGCGATTTCGTGGACGCCGTGGATGATTACCGGGTTCTGGTGACCTTCTTCGGCACCGGATTCGATCTTCCCGTCCTTCAGAAATGGGATCCCCGCATCAAGTGGCACCAGATTCACGTGGACCTCTGCCCTATGTTCCACCGACTTGGTTACAAAGGCGGTCTGAAGGTCATCGAGCGTAGGCTCGGCCTGGCACGTCCCGGCGACCTGGATGGAATGTCCGGCTGGGACGCCGTGATGCTTTGGAGGCAGTACCGACAAGGCAACGAATCGGCATTGGAAACGCTGTTGCGGTACAACCGCGAGGACTGTGTGAACCTGGCGCGCCTGCTACCGATTGCCGTTCGCGGTCTTCAGAAAGCGGCGGGATACCCCGGATGAAGAAACGGGCCGTCGGTTGACAGCCCGTTCAGGAATTCGATGATCAGTTCAGTGTTGCGTTGCCGGGTCTTCCAGGTGCCACAACGCGGCTTCCAGGCTGGGAAACACGTTACGCGCGAAGCCAAGGTATTGATTGCAGAAGGCGTAGGAGCTTTCTGGCGCTACGATGATCAAATGCGCCCAGCGGTCTTCCGGCCACGCGAAACGCATGCCGACGAGTATAGTCTCCAGGCGTGACACCTGACGCATATCGAGGATGATCTCGCCGTGGCTGTTGGCGGTTTCTTCCAGCACACGAGACACTTGCGCCGCGGCATCGGCGTCCGGCGTTCCCCCGCACGCGACGATAGGCAATCCTCTCAGCGTTCTGGTGCGAACCTCAAACGGTCCCGGCGCGGACTGGTTGGCGACGCTCAGTTCAAACGTCGATTCCGCGCGCGAAAGCCCGGCAGGCAGTTCATTGCACACGCGGTCCCATCGGCCTTTGTCCCATATTTCAACTCCGTCGCCGATACCGACCACGGCAACGTCGGAACCCGGCCGCACGTTGGCGGAATGCCGCAACGGGGCCGGTACAAGGAATCGGCCGGTTCGGCTGTGCGCGCGGGCTTCGTGCGCGGACGAGAGATAGAACCGTTGAAACGCCACGCTGGCCTTGAAGCGTTCCATCACCTTGTCCCATTGTTCGGAACTCAGTGCGAGCAGACAACCGCCCAGGCCTTTCGTCAAAACAAAGGGATTACCGAGCAACTGCCGGAACTTCTGCGGCATCGTAACCCGCCCTTTGGGGTCTACAGTGTAGACGAAGGTGCCGGAGAACATCGAGGATGGTCCTTTCTGAAAGGGATCCCTAACATTATTGGTAGTCTCGAACCAGCATCTGTAGGGTCAACTTGAGCGTCAAACCCCTGCACGCGTAAAAAAGTGTTACACTTGGAAACATATTTTAGCACCAAAGAGCGAGCGAATCGACACTACGCGCCTGTGGTGCGTGTCCCCATTTTTCCACAAGGAGCCTGAAACCGTGATCCGAGTCTGGAGTCGCCTGTTGAATGAAACGGTTGTCTGCCTGGAGGACGACGAAATCGCACCGATGTACAACGCAGGCGTGCAGTACACCCGATCGGAACTCGTCCGGCTGGACGGGCTGGACGCGGAGGCCAAACAGGCCGCCCATCTCCTGAAGAAAACGTTCGGCGGAAAGTATCTCGGCAATGACCCGGGCTGAGGGCCGCCCACTGCCGGCGCCTTTGCCTTGCTTGAGGGCGTCCGGGTAACATGATGATGTTCAGCCATCCCTTTTTGTCGCTGGCCGCATTTGCGCGTCAGTCCAGACCACGAATCTAGAGGAGTATCGCAGTGATTGTTCCGACCCGTGTTCTCTTCGGGCACGCCTACGGCAAGTATGCTCTGGGCGCCTACAATATCAACAATCTGGAGCAGGCCATGGGTTTGTTCCAGGGCAACATGGACTCCAAAGCGCCCTTTATCATTCAGATCAGCAAAGGCGCCAGGAAGTACACGGACAAGCGCATGCTGGAAGCCATCATCCGCACCGCGGACGAGATCTGGCCTGATGCCCTGTTCGCAGTGCACCTTGACCACGGCGATGAGCAGGCGTGTTATGACTGCATCGACAGCGGTTTCTACAGCAGTGTAATGATCGACGGCTCGCACCTCCCGTTTGAGGAGAACATCGCCGTTACACGCCGCGTGGTGGAACGCGCCCATGCCAAGGGTGTCAGCGTGGAAGCCGAACTCGGCCAGCTGGGCGGCGTGGAAGAGCACGTTTCCGTGGACGAGAAAGACGCCCACCTGACCGATCCCCAGGAAGCCAAGGAGTTTATCGACCGTACCGGTTGCGACAGCCTGGCCTGCGCCATCGGCACATCCCACGGCGCTTTCAAATTCACCGGCACCCAGGGGATTCACTACGAAATCATCGAAGCCATTGCGGCCCTCAAGCCCGGCTTCCCGCTGGTGATGCACGGCTCCTCCTCGGTCCCGCAGGACGAAGTGGAGCGCATCAATGCGGCCGGAGGCAACCTGAAGGGCGCCAAGGGCGTCGATCCCGAACAGTACCTCCCCGCGGCCAAGCGCGGCGTGGCCAAAATCAACATCGACACGGACGGCCGCCTGGTGTGGTGCCGCGTTCATCGCGAACTCTTCCGCGACCAGCCCAGCGTTTTCGACCTGCGCCCGCCCGGAACGATTTTCATGGCCGAATACGCCAAGTTCATCGCCAGCCGCAACCAGTACCTCGGCTCTGCCGGCGAACTGGACGGCGCTCGCGATTACGTTAAGGCAAACCTGTAGGCACATCACGCAGGCAGTGACATTAGGAGGGCCGCCCGGCAGGGCGGCTCTTTTTTTCGGCTGAAGCCGCGGCAGGTATAGAATGATGATGGTTTCACAACTGTGTGGGCCATTGGAAAGGCGGGAGATAATGATGAAGTCCGTGAACTTCGCCCTGTCACTCGGTCTGGCTGTGCTCGCTGTCGGTTCCTGCGTCAGCGCACCCCCGACCGCCAAGAGCATCGGAACGAAAACCGTGAACGTGCTGGTTCTGAACTACGATCCGATCCTGAAGACGCAAAACAACCAGCGACTTCACCAGTACATGCGCTGGAGCAACCCGTACAAGCTCACCCTCAAACTGATCGACGATATGCGGGTGGCAAGCCACGGTTACGTGGACTACCGCGTTGTAGAGATCATCGACTATGACGGCTTTCCCACGAAGCGAAACGGATACACCTACGACGAAAAAACCTTCCTCGAAGTGCTGAAGGATCCCCAAAAAGCCGTTCGGGGCATGACCAGTTTCAAGACGATGTTTGAGCAGTTCGACCTCGTCGCGAAGATCAAAGAAAAGAACATCGGCGAAATCTGGCTCTGGGGTTCCCCATGGTTCGACTGGGACGAACTACACTGGAAAATCCCCGGCGACAAGATACCCTATCAGACCGACAATCCGTGGTTCTACCGCCCCTACGACATCCCTGATGTCGGCAAGACCATCTGGATTATGGGCTTCAGCTACGAACGCGGCGAGGGAGAAGCCCTCGAGGACTTCTGTCACCGCATCGAGAGCGTGATGTCGCTCACGGTCGGCAAAGGCGTGTGGGACCACAAGAAGAACGGCGACAACGTGTGGAACCGGTTCACCCGGATCGACCGCGACTTCCCCGGCGAATCCGAAGTGGGCAGTTGCCACGAGGCTCCCAACTCGGCGGGCGGCTATGACTGGAGCAACACGAAGGAAGTGTGGACCTACGCCGACGACTGGCTCACCTACCCCAATCTTCCCCGCAAGAAGAAACTTCTGAACGCTAAATCCGGCGGTTGGGAAGGCATCGTGGGCCACCACATCTGGTGGATGAGTAGAATCCCTCACGCCCCCGGCAAGACCGACGGATTCTACAACAACTGGTGGGAGTACATCGTAAACTACGATGAAGCCATCAAGAAACTCCCGCCGCCCAAAGCCACGTTCAAAAAGGCCGAAACGGCCATGTACGCGAACGACTGAGCAGTTTGAAGCCCCTGGTTCCCCGAAGGATCAGGGGCTTTCCTTTGCCCAGGTGACAGACAGCGCGGCGGCGCCGTTTTCCTGGCAGAGGATGAACCAATAAAGCGTATACCACTCCTGAACAAATCGTGAAGAGGTCAGTATGGAATTATGATTTTACTGTATGTATATCATGGCCTTCTCATCAGGTATTATCTTCCATTGAGTACGATATATTAAGAAATCAGAAAGATGACACGTCGGCTTTTACCTTTCTGAGTAGACCATGAATAGACGGTATCATTTCCGCTCTGTAAGCGATTGGGAGCGACATGTTTCGATACTGTACAAAATGAAGATTGTTATTCATGACACTGACCATACGAAATGTCACTTGAGTTTGTTCAACTAGTCTTATCACTTCTAATCTATCTTCAAGAGACGAAGGCAGAAACTCAAATGGTACGAACAGAGGATCATCAGGTTGATCCTGAATAATAATGTTTAACTGGAATCTGTCATCGTCAGTTACCCTATAGGAAGATGTCCAGTCCGATGTAAGTATCGTTGGTACGTCATTTACTTCAAATCGCATCACAAAACTGAGAAGACCTGCTGGTTCAAGTATGTGCAGTAACTGCCCTTCATTAGCGATGAAATAGTCGTAAAGAAACGAATACTGATCTGGAGGTAGCGGACATGGAGCCAATATTGTATCTGGGATGTCCACCATGTTGATGAAGTCGCGTGGTCTTACATCGTAAAATGGGTCCACGTCGGTATCCCATTGGACCATCTTCCCATTCTGAGTTACCTCGTACTCGTTTACAGAACCAATCTCCCAACCTCCGAATGTATCGGGTGACTTCACTGCACATTCCCAAATCGAATGACCTTCTTTATAGTCCGTCTTCTTGAGGACCCTCCACTCCCAAAGACCATCAATTGACCGCCATGTTTCGTATGGTTTTTCGACCGGGCGACACCGACCGTAAGGATTTAGGCTTCGAGGCATATTCTACTCCTTTCTAATGTTCCTACGTCTAAAGTCATTTTAGGCTAATATTAGTTTAATAATTACACCTCGCCAGATACTACCGATTCACCACTGACAAGCATATAGGAGAAGGACATGATCATGCTGTTGTGCCTTCCATCTCTGCGTTTCGTACTTGCTTGCTGGAGTTGATTGGTATCACTGTGTAACATTTAGTGCTCTTAATTCCAGCGTGGCTGTCCAAATAAGGGACGGAAATATCCGGTGGCTGATGGGTCGAGGATTTCAAGCCCCCATCTTTGCCCAGCTTACCGCCAGCGCGGCGGCGCCGTTTTCCTGGCAGTAGCGCACTTCAATGGTATGAAGGCCGCTTGTAAGGGTTACCAAGCCCGAGTCGTTGGTTCCCGCGTGATGTGTCCAATTGTCGATGACCGGCTTGCCGTCAACGAGCACCCGAATTCCGTCATCCGACAGCGAATTGAACCGGTAAGTACCCGCCTCGAACTTGATGCTTGTCGTCGCGACGAAGGCGAAATAGTACGCGGGAACGCCTTTCGTGGGCGAGGCGTAGCCCTGGATGTTGGGTAGCGCGGGTAGTTTCTCCTCTTTGATGGGCGTACCGGCGAACAACAACCTCCACCCTGTGGTATCGGCATATGCGTTCGGATCCTGCTTGAACCATTGGAACCACCGGACGCGCCAGTCCGCGTCGAGGAAGCGCCCCGCGATGATCTGGCGCTCGCCTGCCTTACCGATGACCTGGATTCTATACGGTTTCCAGTCACCTGTGGGTTCCTTTGTCGGCTTGATGGTCACTAGCCGCTCGTTCTTGTTGACGCCGGAACGCATCACCAGCCAGTCCGGCAGAACTATCTTTTTGACGCGCTTCGGGTTCACCATCAGCTTGATCGTCTTCGAGTCCTGAACCATCCACGGAACCAGCATGCCCCGGTAGTCCCTCATCCCGTACTTCGTCGCGGAGAGCCAGTTCCAACCCTTGGGCCTGTCCGTGTCCTTGTAGAACCTGAAGTTTTTCGGCTTCAACTTCATGATTTCGGCCAGACGCGGGACACGGGGCACAGGCGGGGCTCCGACCGCCGGTCCGGGCTTGAAGTCCGAAGGAACGGGGGCTTCTTTGACGATGTTCCTCGCCGCTGTGTAGTCCGTGGAATTCGACAGGGCATACGCGCTCCCCGCGTTCGTAATCTTGTTGCCGATGATGTGATTGCGCGCCGAAGGAACCTGTGCCGACTGGGAATCGGCGCCCGACCAGAGGCGTATCGCGGCGCCGCGTGTTCGCCCGATGACATTGTTTACGAACCAGTTGTCGGAGCCCTGCCCGTGCGCGATCCCGTCGCTGTGACTGCCGTTGATCTGGTTCTCAATCACGATGTTCTTCTCGGAAAAACCCAACCAGAAGCCGTAGTCGGACTCGTTCGCCCAGTTCCGGTAGAAGACATTACCCGTGGAAAAGGTACTCTCGAATGCGTTGTGTGGAGACCACGACCCGTCGTTGTACGCCACCACGTTGTTGTCGCACGTACCCGATGTCCGAAAAACACCCTCGCGGTCCAATCCGGCAGATCGCGTCGCCAGAAAGAAGCCGTCGCCGCCGTGGGTCAGTGAGTTGTACGCGAAGATATTGCGGTGGCTGGATGTCGTCAGGATGAAGCCTGACGAATCACCGCCCCAGAGTCCGCTCCAGGGCCGGTTCACAAAGTCGGCGAGATTCCAGCAGATGAGGTTGTCGCTGGAATTCCATAGCGATACACCCCACCCCGACTCGTACGAGAAGTCACAGCCGACAACCTTGTTCTTGTTGGAATTCACGAGCATCAAGCCGTTCTGGCACTGGTTGGCCCGCACGTTTCGCACCGTCGAACGCGTGCAGTCCTCCAGCCAAGCCGAGCAACCATAACTGCGCCACGTGGTCAAGTCGCGAAGCCCAAGCCAGATGTAATTGACGCTGTCTCCGTCCATGATCTTCTGCGACCGCGATTGTCCAATCTCGCAGTTCTCAAGCGTCAGACCAGTGCACTTCAACGCCTGGAGGTTGAAACGGTAGCCGTGTATCCTGGCGTTCCTGATGGTCACGTTCTTGCGGCCTTTGATTCCCAGGCCGACTCCTTCATACGTTTCCTGCAGGCCCGTGCGCGCGGCCGGCGACCTCAGCGTGGCGCCTTGAAAGTCGACAACAACGCCGTCGGCTTCGATTCGGAGGGCGGGCACGCCGTCCTTCGATTCCAGCGTATAGACTCCGGGTTTGATCTTCACCGATTTGCTGATACTGCTGGTGGCCGGCGTCAGTGTGACGGGTTTAGCGGGCTGAACGGGCGCGGCGAAAAGGAACAGGCTGATGATCATTGCTTTACTTTCGCGGTCTCTCCGGGTGCGAGTGTCAGGAGCTCAAGGGCGCCGTTGACCCGGAACGTCCGGGTGTTCGGCGCCAGGTTGGTGATGGTGAGTTGATTTCCGGTCTTGCGATAGGCCACGGCGAACTGCGGCGCTTTCAGGGTAACCTCACCTTCCCCGACGATTCGGGGAGCAATCTCCAGGTCGGCGTCCAGGGCCGGACGAACGCCCAGATATTCGTGCATAAGGACCCACGCGAAAACACAAGGATACTCGTAATAGTCCGGTGAGCCGTAGCCGGCGACGGACTGAGCCTGGTCAAGGCCGTACCGTTCCGCCATCCTCCAGCCCTCGGATTCACCCTTTCGTGCGACCGTCAGAAGTTGATCCAGAAGGACCTGGCTCTCTCCCCTGCTGTGCCAGTAAGCGGCGTCCCAGCACCACGTCCTTGCCATCGCGCAACTGTCAAACGGTCCGTGGATGCCGATTTCGCTGTCGTTATAGTCTGCGATGCGGGCCGCGACAAACGTGGGAAAACGCTGAAATGCTTCGAACTCCGCGCGCACGAGTGTCTCAACAGCGGTCTTCTGTTCCTGGTTGGCGTAGCCCAAAAGCGGCGGCAGGATATTGGCCGGGAGGTGCATATGATCGTGCGGGATACCGTTCCGGTCAATCCAGTCGATGAACCGCTGATTCTTCGCGTCCCACAGACCGTCGGGAAACGGTCTTGTCAAATGCCCGGTAATCCTTTGTGACAACTCGCTAAAATAAGCCGCCTTGTCCGTCCTTCCGAGGGTGTTTTCCAGTTCGGCCAGAAGTCCGAGCGCACGGGCTGTCAGCGCGGAACTCTCCGCCGAAAACCCGTCCTTGATGATAGCGTCTTCGTAGAACGCCGCGGCGTCCAGGCGGCCGTCCGTGTCCAGGAACCGTTCAATCTGCGTCGTCGCGTTTTCCAGGTTTTCGATGTTGCGGGCAAGCCAGTCGCGGTCCTTCGTCGCGGCATAATACAGCCACGCCGCCTCCTGCACCTCGGCGTTGCCGGAGAGGCGGAACATCTGGGCCCGAGCCGAGCCGTCCATTGTACCGCGAATCCAGTAGTATTCGCGGTCGCCGTTCGGTTGAACCGCGCACGGGCAACCCCAGGTGCCGTTCGGATTTTCGCGCATTGTTCGCAATGCCAGTTCGATCATCCGTCGGATCACGGCCAGATCGAGGTCGTTGCCGAAAGCCATCCTCCCTTTGATACCGAACTCGTGGTCACACGACGGATAGGTGCCTGCGAATCGGTCCGTGGAAGGCGAACTCTGCACGAAGCCGTCCCGATCCGGATAGTTCAACCCCGTGGTTCGCTCGACCACACACGGGATCATCGTGTCCCAATGGAACGCCGCTAGCGCTTCCTCAAGCTCTTCACCGTGCTCAATGCTGAGGGAATACGCGTTTCCCATCACATCGGTCCGCGGGCGTGTTTCGTGTTCCTCTATCTCGTGTTCGCCTGACCCGATCTCAATACCGGTATCTCCAACGCTTACTGTTGCCCCGTTGCGCACTCGCACGAGAAGGCTGTGAAGTCCGCTGTCGGGTGTCGGAAGGAGCCACACGAGGCCTTCGCCTTCGATGCGCTGTTCGCCCGTCACATTCGGAAGGACGAACAGGTCACCGTCCTCGCGCCGGACGATGATTGCCCGCCAATCGCTGGTGCTGAAGCTTGTCGTTTCGTGTGGCAGGATCGAAGGCCGGGATTCCTGAATCGGTTGTTTCATTAAGACCGCCTTTCGAGGAGAGACGCGGCGTCATACGGCATTGTATGACCGTCGCCCGAGCTTCCAGCAGATGATTGCCGCTGATGGAACCCGCACAGCCGACGTTGTGTGTATCGATTGGAAGACACGATCGATTCCCGGGAATCGACGCCAGTCAGTCAGATGGACACCGTACCGGGCCTCTGCCCGGTCAATAGATAAAGGAGCGGAGACTTGAAAAACCTAGTGGCGATTGTTGCGATAATGGCGATCGCAGGCGGCGCGTCGTTTGCGGGTCCGAACTGCGGCGGTTGCGCGGCAGGAAGCGGCAAGGAGGGCAAAACAGCCGCCAAGGCGTCCGTGGTCTGCCCGGTAACCGGACAGAAGATCGCCTCCCCCGACAAGGCCGTGGCCAAGTCGACCTACCAGGGCAAAACGTACTACTTCTGTTGCGCCGGGTGCAAGACCCAGTTCGACAAGGACCCGGTGAAGTTCGTCAAGAAGCAATCCTGACGCCTGCCGAACAGACCGGTCCGGACTGGAACAACCGGTTATCAGGGGGATGTCCCGTTTCTCAACCGAAACGGACATCCCCTTTTTGCGTGATACCGGTTGTCTTTTGCGACCGGGAGTTCCAGTCCCCATACTGATGGTGATGAAAACGGTGGGAACATCGCAGGGCCGCAAAATCAGCGGACTGGACGTGTACCGCGGGATCGCCATCCTTGCGGTTGTGCTGATTCACGTGACCGGCCACTTTCAAAAGGGACTTCGTCAGGACGCGTGGCAATGGTACGCGCTTGCCGTGCCGAACCGCGCCCTTCAGTTTGCCGTGCCGGCGTTCATCCTGCTGAGTGCTTTCCTGAACATGCGAGGCCTTCTGCGCGGCAACCCTTTGCGCGACTACTTCCGCAAGCGCGCCCTCCGCGCCCTGTGGCCCTACCTTCTGTGGACCCTTATCGCCCTGTTGATCCAGTACCGGTTTGCGCTCTGGAACGCCGATCCCGACAAACTTGTTACAGCCTTCACGTGGGGCAAGGGCTACTACCACCTCTATTTCCTGTTCGTGGTCCTGCAACTGTACCTCCTCCTCCCGTTGTGCGCGCCCTGGTTCCGTACCCGACCTTCCTTGTCGGCCACACTGCTGGTCACGGCTGTCGTCACTGCCGTGGTATACCTGTTGAACCGATGGTTCCTTCATATGCGCTATCCGGGCAGTGTCATCTTCTGGTATGTGCCGTCCGTGATGATGGGCATATGGCTGGCATCGCATTCCGACCGGCTCGAGGCTGTGCGGGAACAGGCGAGATTATGGGGAACGGCCGCGGCGCTTCTCTCCCTGCTGGTTTTCGAGGTCGTCGCCATCCAGGTTCTGTTGAAACAACCCGCCAACACGGCTTTGTACCAGTTCAGCAATTGGATATACGGTGCGGCCGGAAGCGTGGCGCTGTTCGCCTGGTGCGACCGCATACAGGTACCCCGATGGAAAAGCGTCCTGGAATTGCTGGGCGCCCGGTCGATGCAGATTTACCTGATCCATCCGTTCGTCATCGTGTATTTGAGCCACCTGTTCAAGAGTGTTCTTTCAGGCTCGGAGTGGCGCGTGCCGCTGTATACCGTGGTGTGCATCCTCGTTCCACTCGGCCTCGCATGGCTGGCGGACCGCTGGCGCGTCTCCCGCCCGCTCTTCGGCGCATAACGCGGGAACACAAACAGCGGTTTTCGGTGTATCAGCCATGACCGTCGATATTTCGGCGGAGAAAGGTTGATTTGCGATGAAATCGATTTTGACGTTTGCGCTGGCCTGTATCCTGCTTCCTTCCGTGGTGGCCGGTCCGGCGAAGGAAACAAAGCCCGAACCACTGCTGAGTGGTTTCGTGAAGGATGTCAACGGCAGAAAGGTCGAATTGTCGAAGTACAAGGGTAAGGTTCTGCTGATCGTCAACACAGCATCCAAGTGCGGAAACACGCCGCAGTACGCCGGCTTGGAAGCCATCTACCGGAAGTATAAAGACAAGGGATTCGTGGTACTGGCGTTTCCGGCCAACGACTTCGGCCGGCAGGAACCGGGAACCGACTCGGAGATTCTTCAGTTCTGCACCTCCACCTACAACGTCACGTTCCCCGTCTTCTCGAAGATCTCGGTCAAGGATCCGAACAAAGCGCCACTTTACAGGAAACTCACCGATCCGGCCTCGAAAACGGGCGGCGAGATCGAGTGGAACTTCGCGAAGTTCCTGGTGAACCGGAAGGGCGAGGTTGTGGCGAGGTTCCCGGCGGGGATGAAGCCGGAAACGCCCGCGATCACAAGCGCCATAGAGAAGGAACTGGCCGTGAAGCGCTGACAGGCCCCCGATGACATGCGTAAAGGTCGGCCCTTTCGGGCCGGCCTTTCTGTTACGGTTGGAGCAGTTCCGAAAGCCGCGTCGTGCGTTCCGGTTTGCGCAACTTGCGCAATGCCTTGCCTTCGATCTGGCGGATGCGTTCGCGGGTCAGCTTCATAATCGCGCCGACTTCCTCCAGCGTGCGCGGAGAACCGTCGTCGAATCCAAAGCGCAGACTCAGCACGGTTCGCTCCCGATCCGTCAGCTCATTCAACTCTCGCATGATTATCTCGCGCAGGTGTCGCCCCGTGGCGGCATCAATCGGCGACTGACCTTCCTCGTCCTCTACCATATCGGAGAGGTGCGTCTCCTCTTCGTCTCCGACGGGGGTTTCGAGGCTCACCGGTTCCGGCGACAGGCGCAGTACCTCAGCCACCCGGGCGGCATCCAGTCCCACGGCCTGGCCGATTTCCTCCAGCGACGGCTCCCTGCCTAGATACTGCGACAGACGCGCGCCGGCCCGGTGGATGCGGTTCAGAGTTTCGACCATATGAACCGGCACACGGATCGTTCGGGCTTGGTCCGCCAGGGCACGGGTGATGGCCTGCCGGATCCACCACGTCGCATACGTGCTGAATCTGTGGCCTTTGCGGTGGTCGAACTTCTCGGTGGCCCGGATGAGGCCGATGTTGCCTTCCTGAATCAGGTCGGAAAGGCTGAGGCCCCTGCCGATGTAGCGCTTCGCCACGCTGATGACCAACCTCAGGTTCGCCTGCACGAGCCGCGCCTTCGCCTCGGCATCTCCCTTTTCGATGCGTTTCGCCAGATCGATCTCTTCGGCGTGGTTCAAGAGGCGGCCCTTGGCGGCTTCGCGAAGCCACATGCGGACGGGATCCTCAACGTTGGCCTGCTCCATTTCCTCAATGGCGGCATCGGCTTCCGCGACGGAACGCCCATCCCAGTCGGAAACGGCATTGGCTTCCGAAGCGGCCGCGCGAGCCATTGACTCCGCTTCCCGGGCATCGCGCGCAACCACAATACCCTCGTCGGCGAGACTCTGCAACAATTCCTCAAGCGCTTCGGCGTCCAATTCGTCGAAAGGTTTGAGCGCTTCGTTCAGGTCGTCATAGGTCAGCGCGCCCTTCCGGTGCCCAATGGCAACGATGTTCTGGATATCTTCAGTTGTCAGCGGTCTTATGTTCGTATCCACGTTTATGGCTCCGGCCCGGTCCTGCGCCGGCGTCGTGTAGACTGGTGTCATTGTCCATCAGGTACTGGTATACTTTCAACTGTAACCCCAAAGATGAGACGAGCGTGCCCTGTAGAATGGTTCCAAATACCCGATCGGACACCATGATTCCTGAAAACAAACCGGTTAACGGCCGATTACTGACACCCCGGAGACCCCTATTCTCTTGACTAGTTCCCGCCTGCGTCCCCAAAATACGTCAATGCACGGAGGAACAGTGGAATCCAGCGGAAGTCCGGCCGGGAAAACCGACTCGCTGGTCTGGACGACGCGCGTTCGGCGTCCGCCTGTCCGTCTCGCGGTGGCGCTGATGATTGTGGCGCTTGTCGCGTGGTTCGGCATCTCGGTGGCGCACAACGTTTTTATTGCCGTGGTCGGCGCAGTCGCCGTTTTGAGCGCAATCGTCGAGACCCTGTTCCCGGTTCACTGCTCGATTGACGGAACCGGCGTATCGACACGCTGTGCCTGGCAGATGAGGGTGCTGGCATGGAAGGACGTTCGGTCTGTCCGGCACGGTGAGGACGGGGTTCATCTGAGCCCTCTGCAAACCGAGAACCGGTTCAGCCTTGTGCGGGGCGTAACCCTGCGATATTCGGAAGACAATGCATCTGACGTTCTGAGCCTGATTCGCCGATACTATGTGAGAGAACCGGATTCTTCTCCAACTACATGAACGAAGAGAAACTGACGCCGGAAGAGCGGGAAAAAGCGCTGGAGTCGATTGCCAGGGTGATTCACAGATATCGCCTGGAGACTCCCGCCGTGTTCTTTCTGGAGATGCACCGCCCCTTGTTCAGCCTCGCGGGGACGGCTTCGCACATGATCACCCCGATGATTGGTGCATTCCTTGGTATGGACAAAACCGAACGTTATGCCTCCATGCTCAGCGACCGCAGTACCTTCGACGACCTGATTAACAAACTGGACGCCCAGGCAAACCGGGCGTCGGACCAACCGGACTAGATCCTATGCAACATGCTTCGTGGACTGTGGGTATTCTGCTGGCGCTGTTGGCCGGGCTGATTCTGTACGCCATCTTCACGGCGCGCCGCGGAAAACGCCTTTTCATCCGCCGTATCCCGGGCTTGAATGCCATCGATGAGGCCGTCGGCCGCGCCGCTGAAATGGGCCGGCCGATGCTGTTCGCCACGGGCCTCAGCGGCCTGGATATCAACGGACTGCAAGCTCTCGCCGTTGCCGGGCACGTCGCCCGCGTGGCCGCTCGCTACGCCACCCGCCTGATCCTCTGCGTGGCCGATCCGCAGTTATACGCCATCGGCGAGGAAACCGTGCGCGATGCCTACCAGCGCGCCGGCCGGCCCGAATTGTTCGTGCCGGAGGATGTGCGTTTTCTTTCGGACCAGCAATTTGCTTTCGCCACCGCCGCGTCCGGCGTGATGTTCCGCGAGAAGGTTTCCAGCAACTTCTTCTTCGGATACTACTACGCCGAAGCCCTGATTCTGTCCGAAGCCGGTCAGAGCATCGGCGCGATGCAGGTCGCCGGTACGCCCGCCACCACGCAGTTGCCGTTCTTCGTCGTCTCGTGCGACTACACGATCATGGGCGAGGAATACTACGCCACCACGGCCTACCTGACCCGGGAACCGACGCTGTTGGGCAGTGTGGTCGGCCAGGACTGGGGCAAGATCATCATCCTTCTTCTGATTGTTTTCAGCACACTGGCGCTGTCGGTCGCGCCCAACGCGAACTGGGTCAAATACTGGGTCAACCTCTTCCCGGCGGGATAACAGGAAACACAACTTCAGCCTTTGCGGCCATCATCTATGAAAGAATTCTTCGCAACACCAAGACACGGATGGGAACTGACCGGCTTCATCACCGCATGTGCCGTCATCTTTTTCCTGATACTGTTTGTTATCCACCTAACCCCGTCTTCGTTCAAGAAGCGAATGACCATCGTTCTGACATTCGTTGCGGGGCTGTACTATCTTCTAGAATTTCTGATTCCCGCGGAGACGCACATCGGAAGTCGGGTCGTCACCAACCCGCTGACATCATTCAAGGAACCGCTCAGCACGGCGCTGATGATCACGGGTTCGCTGGCTCTTCTGCTGGGTGTCTACAACCTGTTCCGCATCAACGGCCGATTGCTGATGCGGCGCAAGACGGGGTGGCAGAACGGATTGGCCTTTTTCATCGGCTTCTTCTCGATGCTCACAATGGCGATGCTGAACTTCTACTTCCCCACCGGCAGAACCCCGGAGGAAATCGCCAAACTGAAACCGCTGGCCCAGACATTCGCCAACGGCGCCGACCAGTGGAAGGGCTGGTACAACGTCCTGTTCTACGGAGGCTTCTCCGCACTGGGAGCAACGGTCTTTTCGTTGCTTGCCTTCTATATCGTTTCGGCCGCGTACCGGGCCTTCCGCGTTCGCAGTCCGGAAGCCGTAATGCTGTTGGCCGCGGCGATGATCATGATGCTGGGTTTGACTCCGCTGGGAACCTACTTCCTGACGGGCTGGATTCAGCCGGACAGCGCACTGGCGGGTTTGAAAATGGAATCCATAGCCGAGTGGATTCTTACGATCCTGAACGGAGCCGCTCAACGGGCGCTCATCTTCGGTATCGCGGTCGGCCTGATCGCCACCAGTCTTCGTATATGGCTGAGCCTGGAGCGCGGCCAGTTCTTCGACGTGGAAATGTAGCAACTCCCTCACTCAATCGCAAATGGGCAATATTGACAGACGAATTCTATATCTGATCGCACTGCTGGTGATGACCCTGCCGCTGTTCCTCAAGCTCCCCCTGCCAATCGCCGACAACAAGCGATCGCTGGACGCTTTTGATGCCATCGAGAAGGTGGACCAGAGCAAGGGCAATCAGGTCATCCTGCTGAGCGTGAACTTCTCGCCGGACACGAAAGGCGAATCCCTGCCGCAAGCGCGAGCCATGGTTGTGCACATGCTTCAGCGGTCCAAGAAGTTCATCATTTACACGATGTCTTCAACGGGTGTGGCCGGCCAGCAGATGGTGGATGACGAAGCGAAGGCTATCGCCGCCGAATTGACGAAGCAAGGCAAACCTCGCGCATACGGCAAGGACTGGGCGAACATGGGCTACAAACCTGCCTCCTCGCCCATTCTGGAAGGTATGGCGCGTAACGTTCCCGGCTTCTTCACCAAAGACTCCAGGGGAACGCCGGTCGATCAGTTGCCCGTGATGGACAACATCAAAACCGCCGACGACATCGGCATGGTTATCGACGTCTCGCCGACTGCTTCCTATGAACTCTGGATTCAGGCGCTGACCAGCAAATTCGATATTCCTCTCCTGCTGGCTCCCACGTCGGTGATGGTGCCGGACACCTATCCCTACCTGATCTCCGGCCAGGCCCAGGGTGAACTTAGGGGGGTGCTGGGCGCGGCGGAATACGAGTCGTTACTGGTAAAAAACAAGATGGCGGACCAGTCTTCGGTAGGCACCCGGGTCATGACCTCGATGGCCGCCCTGAACGCGTACATCATGATTCTCATCATACTGGGCAATGTAACGTACTTCCGCAGTCTTCGCAAGGGTGAGGTGACGAAATGACGAATATCTCTCCCGAGCAATTTACCCTGATTCAGCTGTGGTTCGCCGGCATCTGTACCCTGGCCATTTACTCACTTTTATACAAGGAGAATCCGGTTTACCGTATCTTTGAGTACATGTTCCTGGGTCTCGGATCGGCCTACGGTTTCTCGTTCCTGTACAAGGACGTGATGATACCCAAGTTGTGGGACCCGCTGACACAGGGCCAGTGGTGGTGGTTCATCCCGTTCCTCTTCGGCCTGTTGTACTTCACGGTGTACTCGGGCAAGTTCTCGTGGATGGCACGCACGCTTATCGGAACCCTTATGGGTCTGGCGGCGGGGTATCAGTTCACGCAGGTCGTGAACCAGTACTTCCCGCAGATTCGCGATTCGTTCCGTCCGCTCACGCCGGCCGCCGTTGAAGCCGTTCGCGCCGCCAATGATGTCGTCACGACGCAACCAGCCTGGCAGGAAGCCGCGAACAATCTTGTCTTCTTCATCACGCTGATTGCGGTGATGACGTACTTCTTCTTCAGTTTTGAGCACCGCAATAAAGCTGTCGTGAAGACGGCGCAACTTGGGCGATGGCTCTTGATGATTTCGTTCGGTACGATGTTCGGCTCCACCATCACCGCCCGCGCGGCACTGGCCATCAGCCGGATCATCTTTATCGTTTACGACTGGATCGGGCACTACACAGGCTGGAAAATGTGATTCTTTCCGCCGAAAAACCGCCGATGACCGGTTTCCAGGAACGGAGCCCGAAAGGGCTTCGTTTACTGTGTGTATCCTTCGCGAATAAGGCACTACCAGAGCTTCTATGAGCAAATGCATCACCGTCATGCCGGTTTTCGGCACACGACCCGAGGCCGTGAAGATGGCCCCGGTTATCCGCGAACTCCTCCGCTTTCCGGAGAGAGTCCGCGTCCGCACGGTGGTGACTGCCCAGCACCGCGAGATGCTGGATCAGGTGCTCGAGGTTTTTCAAATCCAACCCGACGTGGACCTGAACATTATGAGCCACGGCCAAACCCTCGCGCAGATCACAACGCGCGCCGTCGAGGGACTGGATCCGGTATTCGCACGCGAAAAACCGGACATCGTGCTGGTGCAGGGGGACACAACCACCGTCTTTGCGGCGTCGCTGGCGGCGTTTTACCACAAGATAACGGTCGGGCACGTGGAAGCGGGCCTGCGCACCAACACGATGTACGACCCGTTCCCGGAGGAGATGATGCGGCGGTTGACCACGCGCATCGCGGCCCTGCACTTCGCGCCAACCGAACAGAGCCGAAATAACCTGATGGCCGAAGGCGTTTCAGCCGATTCCATAGTTGTGACCGGAAACACGGTCATCGACGCCTTGCTGGGAGTTGCGGCGACAATACCGGATGAACCGGAATCGGGCCGGCGCCGCATCCTGCTGACGGCGCACCGGCGCGAAAACTGGGGTGAACCGCTGAGACAGGTTTTCCTCGGCCTTCGCGACGTTCTGGAACGGTTCGAGGACGTGGAACTGGTCTATCCGATGCACCGGAACCCGGCCGTCCGTGCCATCGCCAGCGAGGTGTTCGGTAATCACGACCGGATCAAGTTGATTGAACCGGCCGATTACGTGCCGTTCGTTAAACTGATGAAGGCCGCCACACTGATCGTGACCGACAGCGGAGGCGTGCAGGAAGAAGCGCCCAGCCTCGGGAAACCGGTTCTCGTCATCCGGCGTACCACGGAGCGCCCCGAGGGAGTAACCGCCGGCACCGTCCGCCTCATCGGTGTGGAACGGGAAGACGTGCGGAACGAAGTGTCCCGCCTGCTGGTGGACCCGGAAGCCTACCGCTCCATGGCGCAAGCGCGCAATCCCTACGGTGACGGGAAAGCCGCCGTTCGCATTCGGGAATCACTGTTCCGCCATTTCGGGTTGTCTGACTAGGATGCCAAATAAACGCGACAACGTCTACAGGAAGACTCCGGCGGGATTGTATCCCGGCCAAAATCGGGTCGCACCTCAACCACACCCCGGTGACTGGCGCGCCCGGGTCACGTTCTCGCTGATTACAGGCGTTCTGCTCCGATTGGCCGTTGTCGCCGCGTTCGGATACCTTGTCTACCGGGCGAGATTCATCCTCACCACGGTGTTGATAGCGGCCATTTTTTCGCTGGCAGTGTCCCCTGCGGTGGACCGCATCTCCCGGTGGCCGGGATTGTGGGGAAGCCGGAGGGTACGCAAAACGATTGCCACCTTTGTCGTTTTCGTGCTCATCGGAATTTTGCTGTGGCTGGCCTACGAACTTCTGGTCGCGCCGTTCCACACCGACGTCAAGAGCCTGGGGGGTTGGATTACACACGAAGCCGCGCGTTGGGAGGTCCACCTTGCCAAGGCGCGCGAGTGGATCAGCACCCTGCCTCCCGAAGCGCAGAAGGTACTGAACGCGCAGGACTACAGCAATCTCACTCAGTGGGCCACGCGCTTCGTCACGGGCATAGCGGTGACCAGTGTACAGTGGATCACGCATATCGTGGACCTGATTTTAATCCCGGTTCTGGCGTTCTATTTCCTGGTGGAAGGCCGGGGCCTGAAACGCGAGTTCATCGGGCTTATCCCACCGAAGCGCCGCAGACGCCCGCTCTTGCTTTTGCGATTGACCGGCCGCATCCTGCGGGATTACACGATTGCGCAGGTTCTGCTATGCATCATCGCCGGAATCGTCGTGTATGTCGGACTGCGGGCACTGGGCGTCAATTACGCGCTCAGCCTGGCGGTTCTGGCCGGCGTGACACGCGCGATACCCATCATCGGACCTATCATCGGCGGAATCCCCATCGTCCTGCTGACGGCTTCGCAGAACCTGAGCCTTGGGATCGCCGTGTTGATTTTCTTCAGCGCATTGCACCTCGTTGAGAGCAAGGTGCTTCTTCCCAAACTGGTCGGCGTGCGATTGCATATCCACGCCGCCCTGATTTTGATCGTGCTATTGCTGGGCGGGGAATTCGCCGGTTTGTTCGGCATGTTCCTCGCCGCCCCCGTTGCCGCCATCATCCGCGTCCTTCTTCGGATGTACGTGGTGAAGCCCGGAGCCACGCACATCTAGACTGACGAATGGAGTGATATGAACTTTCTTCAAGCCCTGGTCCTTGGAATACTGCAGGGACTGACCGAATTCCTCCCGATATCCAGCACCGCGCACCTTGTCATCATCCCCTGGGCGCTGGGCTGGCCGGATCCGACCAAGGCTATGGACGTCGCCCTGCACATCGGCACCCTGCTGGCGCTGATTGTGTACTTCCGCAAGGACCTCTGGAACGTAATGATGGGGCGCGACCGCCGACTGCTGACCCTTGTCATCATCGGGTGCCTTCCCGCCGCGCTGGTGTTGCCGGTAGACAAGATCGTTGAGAAGTTCAGCGATCCTCACGATTTCGTCCAGGCGCCCCTGATCGTCGGAATCGTGTTGATCCTCTTTGCGTTCCTGCTGAAGTACGCAGACGTCGCAGGACGCAAGAACCGCGATCTCGCACAGATGACCTGGGTGGACGCGCTGATTGTGGGATTCGGCCAGACCATCGCCGCGGCGTTCCCCGGCGCGTCTCGCTCCGGAACCACGATGACGTTCGGTTTGTTCCGCGGACTGACGCGGGAAACGGCAGTTAGATACTCGTTCCTGATGTCCGTACCCACCATCGCCGCCGTGGCGTTGTACGAGACCGCCAAAGTGGTAGTGGAAAAGGATCCATCTATCTACGGCAACCTCGGTCCGATTGCCGTCGGCATCATTGCCAGCGGAATCTCCGGCTACTTTGCCGTCGCGTTCCTGATGGATTACGTAAAGCGCGCGGGAATGGATGTGTTCCTGTGGTACCGCATCGCGCTTGGCATCGCCATCCTGACGGTGTTCTTCACACCGGCGCTGAGGTCACATACGCAACCGGCTCTTCCGGCGGACGATGCCGTTGCGCCACTCTCCCAGACGATGCAGAACGCTACCGAAGACGATGGAAAGCGCGTCGCCGGCGTTGTCAGCCAGTTTCGCCCGCCATCCCAGTGAACCGATGGTGGAATAGTGTGTTCCACCGAACAGGCGCGCCGGATCCAGATGCTCATCAAGGCCAATGACATTCAATGAGGACACCGCTGACTCCGGAACGGACGCGCCCAGCAGATCGCGGCTCAGCACCAGAGCGGCATAAACCGCCCTCACGGCGTGCGATTCCCTCGCCCGTTCCACCAGGGCATCCCAGCCCGGTCCCGTTTCCACAAGCGAGGCGATGTCCTTGAGCCAGATAATTTGCGAGAAAGCGTGCGGCACCGCGTGGGCGCACAGGTAGACGAGGTTGTCTTCCAAACAGAGCGCCCGCGTTGATTGGCCGTCCACGACGTGCGGAACTGCCCTTTGCCACAACGCATCCATCGGGAACCAGTGGTGGCGCGTGGAGCGGTTCAGGTCGGTGTGCAATTCCGTGATAACCGTGTGCAAGCCTTTCTTCTCAAGCGCGACCTCGCGATCGGCGAGCAGGCCGAACCGTGCCGTCTTCGGGTCGGCATCATAACCAACGGAGCGAAGGGCTGTCAGCGCCGCGTCCGCATCGACGGGCCGTATCAGAAGGTCAAGGTCGCTGATGGGGCGTTTTGAGGGGTCGTGGTAGAGGGCGTCCATCAGGTGAGCGCCCTTCAACAGGATCGTTTCCACGCCCGCGTCGTTCAGCGCCGTCAACGCTATCTTCAGTTCCGCGGCGAAGTGGAGGTTCCGGTGGAGGGTGGCGAGCATCTCGGCACGCAGGGCATTCGAGCAGGCCTCATTAAGCCCCAGTGCTTCTCGACGCTCCCAAACAAACGCCGACACGCGGTGGAAACGGGCGAGTTTGACGAAAAGGTCCGTGTCGATGCCGGTGGCCAGTTCCACCCGGTCATCGACGCGGCACGCCGAGATGAGCGCGCGAACCTCCGGTGTCAAATGGCTCCGTTCAGCCAATCAGGCTTCCTCAAGGGCCGAGGCCACGATGTTGTGGTATACCTGCCGTGCCCGCAGATGCAGGGAACTCGTCCAGAGGCACCGGTTGGTCAGCAAAACGGTCACCAGTCCGTATTCCGGGTGGATCAACAGGGACGTGCCGGTGAAGCCGCTGTGGCCGGCGGAACCGTCGCGCAGGAGGTCGCCCGAGGGTAGCATCCCGTTCGGCGCGCAGAAGAAGCCCCACGTGTGCCCGCCAACCGACATATCGATCTGGCGAGTCAGCATGCGCTTGACCGTGGCCGGCCCGAAGATGCGTGTTCCGTCCAGCGAACCGCCGTTCAACAGCATACGTCCGTAGCGAACCAGGTCGGCGGCCGTTCCAAACAGGCCGGCATTCCCGCTGACCCCGTCCAGGCCGCAAGCGTTGCCGTCGTGGACCTGCCCGCATATCTTCCCGCGGTCCTTGTCGCCTCCCCTGTTCGGGGCGATGTTGTCCTCCGGCGTCGCCTGGGGTGTCGTGGAGATGCGCCGGTACCGGAGAGTCGGCGTATTCAGTGGTTCGTACACTTCGCGTGCCAGGAAGGTGTCCAGCGGTTCACCCAACACCCTTTCCACGATCTTGCCGAGTGTGATGTAGCCGAGGCAGGAGTACTCGTAGGCTTCCCCCGGTAGCGCCTTCATCTCCACGGTGAACAGACTGCCCAGCATATCGGCCTCAGTGGGTCCGGCTTCGTGCAGGGCTTTCCAGGCGGGCAGGCCGCTGGTGTGGGTCAGGAGATGGTGGATGGTGATGCCGGCCCAGTGCGGCAGGGACGCCTCGGGGAAGAAAGAACGGGCCTCCTCGCCGCTGATCAGCAATCCGCGTTCTATAAGCGTTACGACCGCCGGAGCGCACGCGGCAGACTTCGTGACGGAGGCGAGGTCGTACAGCGTGTCCACTGTGGCGGGAAGGGAGGGTTCGTCGTCCCTCCGGCCGAACGCCTCCATTTTGATGATCCCGTTTCGGTTCGCAACGGCAAACACTCCACCCGGGAATGCGCCTTTCTCCACAAAGCCTTCCAGGGCAGGCTGTACGCGCGCCAGCCTTTTTTCATCCAGTTTCCAGTCCATTCAGGTATCCCCTTCTATTTCCCGACGCAGAACCGCGAGAAAATGCTATCGATTATTTCGTCGCTTACGGTATGTCCCGATATCTCGCCCAGCGCCGATACCGCGGCCTGCAGGTCGCCCGACACCAGATCCATCGGCCTTCCCGAATAAAGTGTGTCCTCCGCGCATAGAACAGCGTTCCTGGCCGATTCCAAACTGTGCACGTGCCGAGCGCGGCAAACCGTGACGTCCGCGGGCGCCATATGACCTTGAAGTACAACCTCCGCGAGCGCCGTTTCAATGTCTCCAATGCCCTCTTCCGTCACCATGGAAGCAGTCACAATCCGCGCAGAGGGAAGGCGGACCGAGATATCCGCCAAGGTCAGAAACGCCGGCAGGTCGCTCTTGTTCAGGATGACCACCGCCGGAGTTCCCCGCGCCGAGTCCAGCGCTTCCTCGTCCTCGGGCGAGAGCGGCTGGGAGGCGTCCAGAACCACCATCAGCACGTCGGCGGCCGCGATGGCGTCGCGCGCACGTTGGACGCCGATGCTTTCCACCTTGTCGGTGGTCTCGCGCAGGCCGGCGGTATCCATCAGGCGGATGGCCACACCGCCCAGGGCGATGCTCTCCTCCAGCACGTCGCGGGTGGTACCCGGCACGTCGGTCACAATGGCGCGGGCGTCGCGCAGAAGTGCGTTGAGAACCGAAGACTTGCCCACGTTCGGACGCCCGATGATGGCGCACGCCACGCCCTCGCGGTACAGGCGGCCGCTGTCGGCGGTGACAAGCAGGCGGTCGATGTCATCACGTGCGTGCTGAACGCGCAACAGCGTTTCGCGGCGGTTAGGTTCCGGCACGTCGTCCGGGAAGTCGGTGCTCGCTTCGATGTCGGTAATGACCGACATCAGGCTGTCGCGCACACCCGCGACACGCCTGGACAGCACACCCTCGATCTGCCGGACCGCCACCGTAAGCGCCGCATCGGTTAGAGCCCGGATGGCGTCAATCACGGCCTCTGCCTGTGAGAGGTCCATGCGCCCGTTCAGGAAAGCGCGCTTGGTGAACTCGCCGGGTTCGGCCGGCCTCGCCCCGGAACGAAGGGCGAAACCGAGCGTCCGTTGCAGGGGAACCGGGCCGCCGTGCGTGCTGATTTCGACAATATCCTCGCCCGTGTACGAGTGCGGAGCGCGGAAAACGGTGACCACCGCCTGGTCGGTTTCATCACCGGTGTGCGGATCGACCACGCGGCCGAACCGGGCGGTATGCGATTCCTGCGTTTGCATATTGCGCCCGGACGCCGCGCGGAAAAAACAGCCCGCTATGGCGATGGCATCGGGGCCGGAGAGGCGCACAACCCCGATGGCTCCCTCGCCTACCGCCGTCGAAATGGCCGCGATTGTGTCCGCAATCATTCGGGGTCACCCGGTCGGCGGTCTCGCAGGCGCTTGACCATCCGCGCGCACGGCAGTGAGACGGTATCGGATAGCGGGTAGAGCGTTTCCTCTTCCACCTCGAAGCCGAAGCGCCGGTAAAATGGCACGGCGTTCATCGAGGATTCGAGGCGCACTTCCGGAACGTCCTTTTCGGCTGAGACGCGCAACATGATCTCCATCAGTTCGCGGCCCAACCCGCACCCGGCGTACTGGCCGCGGATATACAGGGATCGGATCCACGTGCCGTCGGCCTGAATGGCGCCGAAACCGATGGGGTAGCCTTCGATTTCCGCGATGTACAGAATCGGTGAGGGCACAGGCGCGCCCGGGCGGCGCTTGTCGGAAGGCGTTGTCCACAGGGTCATCTGCTCTTCCGAGTAGTGCTCGCGGCACTGGGCGAACACGGCGTCCCGGCGCACGGCCGTCAGGCCGTCCCTGTCCCCCGGACCGCCGGAGCGTATGATCCAGCATTGATGATCATCGGTCCCCATACTGGTATCGTACTTCGTTTCGCCCGGTTGGGCCAAGGGGCGAGACGAAAGCCGGCAAATGCTTCCCAGTGTATCGAATGGACATGCGTCCATCCACGTCCCCGTATCACCATGACTCTGGACCAGCCGCTGATGGCCTTTAGCGTCCCATAATGCGATAGGATACCATGGCAGTGCTACTCAACATCACAGGTTCGGGAATCATCTATGGAAAACTCCACATCGATCGTTGACAACCGCGGCGAAAACACACTGTTGGCAAGGCTGGGCGAAATGGGCGCGGGCGGACAAGACATCGCCGTCGCCTCCGCGTTCTTTTCATTGGATGCCCTAAGCCTGATGGCCGACACGCTTTCTCAGTATCAGCGCGTCCGCATCCTCTTCGGCAGTGACGCCAGCGCGATCCAGAGAAAATGTCTGCTCGAAATCCTGCGGGCGACTTCCGATGCCGACCTTCTGGCCCGGCGAGAGTCTTCGCCCCTGCTGTCCTCGCTGGCCGCCATCAAACCGCTGTTCGAGGCCGGCAAGGTCGAGGCCCGGTGCTACACCAGGGAGAAGTTCCACGCCAAAGCCTACGTCATCGGCCGCCCCGAGGTTTACCCGAACCAGATGGGCGTCATTGGTAGCGGAAACTTCACACGTTCCGGCCTCCTGCACAACATCGAGCTCAATGTCGTTCTCTCGCCGGAACAGACCGGAGCGCTGGCTCAGTGGTACGAGGAGCGCTGGGCGGAAGCCGTGAAGGACGTTGTCACCGATGACTTGCTGGACGAAATCCGGCGCCAGATCGAGCTCTACAAGCCCTGGTATCTATACCTTAAGGCCCTGCTGATGTGGGGACAGGACCGGGTTGGCCGCGACGTCGTGACCGATGAGGAGTTCTACAAACTCCTGGATGAACACCAGAGCCAGGGATTCTGGCAGGCGCTGAAGATTCTGGAACGACAGCACGGCGTACTGATCTGCGATGGCGTCGGCCTCGGCAAGAGTTACATTGCGCTTGCGTTGATGCGCCGCTACTGCCAGATGGGCAAACGCGTTCTCCTGATCGCCCCCAAGAACATCCTCACCAACAGCTGGGACGCCTATCTCTTGAAGCACATGGCCGAGTATCGCGCTCCGTTCGGGAGTATCGAACAAGAGGCGATGACCTGGTTCGGGTTCGACCACGAGGAACCGCCGGAAGACAAACTGCGGGTATTGAACAGCCTGGCGGAGCGCGCCGACTTGATCGTGATTGACGAGTCGCACAACTTCCGCACACGATTTGCCAATCGTTACGAGAACCTTTTTGACATCATCAAGCCGCACCTGAGACGACGCAAGGATATCATCCTGCTCACGGCAACACCAATCAACACGGCCTACGAGGATCTCTCAAACCAGCTGGCGCTCATCACGCACGAGTCCGGCCGGCTCGCCGGGCACTCCATCGAGGCGATTCGGAAAGCCGCGAGTCAGCTGGACAAGAATTACGTGGAACCGAATCCCACCGGCCAGCTGACCCTTGGGCTTTTCACCACACCCGACGCCAGACTGCGCGAGGTGCTTGAGGAGGTGGCCATCCAGCGCAGTCGGAAAACCTGTCGTGAACTCAGCGAGGCCGCCGGTCGGGAGTTGCGGTTCCCCACGCGCCTCGGTCCCACGTGCCTCGATTACATGATCGAGGATGAGTCCGTCGGGTATCGCGAACTGATCAACCTTGCGGAAAAACGATTCCGCCCCGGTGTTCAAGCCCTGGCCAAAATCCACAAGGAAAGCGACCTGGGCAAGATCGAAAGCATCTTGCGGGAGGCAAAAAAGGGAATCAAGTTATCCGCCTACCTCCTCCAGCAGTACCGCCGCGAACCGGGGGAGATCAAGGAAGTGCAGGCGGAGATCCGGTTGGCGCAGTTGGTGTACGTCAACGCCCTGAAGCAACTCGAAAGCAGTCCCGCCGCGTTCCAGGGCATCATCCAGAGTATCGCCGAGGGGTTGATCGGGCGGCTGAAACACGTTTGCCCGGAGCCGGCAAAAGCGGCGATTGTCGAGCACGAATCATGGATCCGAACGCGGATATTCACCGAGCCGGAGTCCGAAGACGAACCCCAGCTTCTCGAACTCGTGGACGACGGCGAAAACCTGGACATATCCGGCGACGAATCGGATGCCTGGCTCAGCATGGCCATCCAACAGCGCGGCCTGAAGAAGAAGCTCGCCGGTTTCAACGACGACGGTTACGATGTAGACCGCTGGCGCAAGGACATCGAGTCGGACCTGCGATACCTGCGCGAAGTTCACGACGCCATCCTCAAGGCGCGATGTCAGCCGGATCCCAAACTCAAGCAGTTCATCCCGGTCCTGACGGCCGAATTGGCGAAGGGCAACCGCGTGCTCATCTTCACCCAAAGCCAGCGAACCGCCGAATACCTGGAAGTGGAACTCAAGAGCCGTCTGAAGGGATACGCCATCGCCCGCATTGATTCCCGCGTCGAAAGCACGCGAGCCGCTATCCTCCATGCCTTCTGTCCGGGCTACAATCCGGCCTCGAGAGCGCCCAGCGTGCCGGAGCGGGTTGATGTGCTCATCTCCACCGATGTCCTCAGCGAAGGCGTGAATCTGCAGGAAGCCGGCGCCGTGTTCAACTACGACATCCACTGGAATCCCGTGCGCCTGATCCAGCGCATCGGACGCGTGGACCGCCGATTGGACCCGAAGATCACTCCGCACGAGCACAGTTTCACCATCTACAACGTCCTTCCGCCGGCCGAAATCGAGAAGATCATCCGGCTGATCGGTACCGTCGAAGCCCGCACTCTGAACATCAGCAAGACCCTGGGCATCGATCAGTCGTTCTTCAAGGATACGGACCCGGCCAACAATCTTCTTGAGTTCAACAGCAAGTACGAAGGCGAAATGACACTGGGCGACAAGTCCGCCGCCCGCTTCATACGGACCGACAAGGAATTGGACGAGCGCACGCGACAAATCCTGGACCAACTCCCGCCCGGCGCGTTCGGTGTGTGGAGCAACGCCCCCGATGATGGCCTGTTCGCCCTGTTCACGATGGAGGCTACCGACCGGGCTGACGACGTGACGAAGGAAAAGTACAAGGCCGTCATCGGCCGCCCGGTGTTCGCTCTGGAACTGGCCGGCAAACCAACGCTCCACGACGCCGCCGAGATACTGGATCTGCTCTCCGCCATCGATCCCGACGAAGATTCCGGAACGCCCAGCGATGAAGCCGGCCTTGCCAACCGCCTGAGACAGCTGAAAACCTCGGTGCGACAGACCTTCGCCGACATCAGCCTGCCGGGCACGATTATGCCGAAACTGGTCTGCTGGATCGAACTGAGAAAGGGAAACGCCCGATGAGCAACTTTTTGATTGGACCGGAACACCTCGAGAAGGTTACCGACCGAGCCTCCCTGTTCGCCTTCCTCAAAACCGCGCTGGGATGGCCGGTGAGCGAGGAGGACCTGTTCACCTACGAAGTCACGCTGGCGGAGGAAATTGAGCAGACCGCCAAGGTCACCCGCATCGTTCCGTTCACCGCGAACGACCCGTATCTGCTGATCCTGGCCGAATTCACCAAGCCGATCCTTCGGGGTAGTTTACGCCGTATCCTGCAGGGCATCCGGAGCGATATCCGGAAACGCGCCGCGTACAACCAGGCCAGCCTGGAAAACATCGTCTTCCTGTGCGCCGAGCCCGGATACGGCGGCATCCGCTTCGCCCACTTCACCGAAAAAGCTGGCCGTCAGCCGAAACTCAGCGTCTTCGGGTGGGACCGCGACCACGTGTACGAAACGCATACCTTGCGGCATGAAAACCTGCCAAAACTGCGGATGGGAGTTGACGAGAACCAGAAACAAAACGATCTTTTTGAAGAGTCTATTTGGCACGGGTCCGGAACGCTATGGCCCGACGCGTGGAAGGTCGAGAAGGTCACCAACGATTTCTTTCGGAAATTCGAGGTACTGTTCAACAAAGCCATCGACCCGAAACTGAGTCCGCCAAAGGACTTGATAACTGGCTTCAGTGGCGAACCATTAAGGCTTTTTGCTCAACGCGTGTTCAACCGCCTGTTGTTCATCCGGTTCCTCGAGCGCAAGAGTTGGCTGTCGTTCAACGGTCGCAAGGACTACCTGATGGCCCTGTGGGAAAACTACGAGAAGAACCATGCCGCCGGCGAAACCTTCTACGCCAGTCGCCTGCAACCCCTGTTCTTCAGCGGTCTGAATATGCCGGAAGCGGACCGAAACCCCGCGATATCGGCGCTCATCGGCGACGTGCCGTATCTGAACGGCGGCCTGTTCGAGCAGGAAGAGGACGAGAAGGACCCGCGCATCGTCGTGCCCGATTCCGCCATCGAACCGTTCCTCACCGGCCTGCTGTACATCTACAACTTCACCGTCACCGAGAGCGCGCCGGACGACGTGGAAGTGGCGGTGGACCCGGAGATGCTGGGCAAGGTCTTCGAGCGGCTGGTGAACAAGGATAAACGCCACTCAACCGGCAGTTACTACACGCCCCGGCCCATCGTTTCTTTCATGTGCCGCGAGGCATTGAAGGGCGTTCTGCCGGGACAAGATGCTCTGATCGATCTGCACAGCGTGGAAGGAATCGATGTCGAAACCGCGCGATGCCTTCTGGCCGACATCAGCCGATTGCGGATCGTCGATCCTGCTTGCGGAAGCGGCGCGTATCTGCTGGGGATGCTTCACGAAATCCATGCCATCATGAGCCTTCTCGATACAGCGGCCAAAGGCACGTCGCGGGAAGACCACGCCCGGAAACTGGAAATCATTAGCAACAACCTGTACGGCGTCGATAAAGAGCAGTTTGCTGTTAATATCGCCCGCCTTCGGCTCTGGCTTTCCCTTGCGGTTGACTACATCGGTGACGTTCCGGAACCCCTTCCGAACCTGGATTTCAAAATAGAAAAGGGCGATAGCCTGACAGCTCCGACGCCGGAGCAATACGCCGGCAGTAAGGCGGCATTTGGTCGTGACATCATTGTCCAGAAGTACTTCGAAGCCAAGAGCATATACCAGAACGAACACGAACCGGAAGCGAAAGCCCGCCTGAAGTACGAGATTTCCAGCCTCAGAGGGAAGATTTTCAGTTGGACCCATTTTGAACGGAAACGGAAATCCGAAAAAGGGCCGGTCTATCAGAGGTCTGAACCGGGTTTTGATTGGTGGGTCGACTTCTCCGAAGTGTTTGCAGATGGGGGCTTCGACATCGTACTGGCCAATCCGCCCTACGTTCGTCAGGAGGAACTGGGCAAGGACTACAAAGAGGACCGCCTCAAGCCCGTGCACCCGGAAGTGTATGCCGGGACCGCTGATCTGTACGTTTACTTCTACAGCCGTGCCGTCCAATGCCTGAAACCCGGCGGCATGCTCGCCTTTATCTCCTCCAACAAGTGGTTCCGCGCGGCGTACGGGACGAAACTGCGGGAGCACATCGCGGATAGG
>Ga0302251_1000109_pt1 | contig 101275 bp, 81 predicted proteins | sample AAG_RA_Gln_MG_FD_193534 | JGI IMG/M metagenome (GOLD analysis project Ga0302251, IMG submission 193534) | Enriched activated sludge microbial communities from anaerobic digester in WTTP, New Holstein, Wisconsin, United States - AAG_RA_Gln | ecosystem: Engineered > Bioreactor > Anaerobic >... | reverse complement strand
CGTATTGTTCTGCTGCTCCGGCGGCGTATTGTTCTGCTGCTCCGGCGGCGTATTGTTCTGCTGTCCCGGCGGCGTATTGTTCTGCTGTCCCGGCGGCGTATTGTTCTGCTGTCCCGGCGGCGCATTGTTCTGCTGCCCCGGCGGCGCATTGTTCTGCTGCCCCGGCGGCGCATTGTTCTGCTGCCCCGGCGGCGTATTGTTCTGCTGCTGCGATGGGCGGCTGTTCTGAGAGCGCTGTGAGCCAGGCGGAAGCTTTGGCGGTCTCTGATTCTGCGTGCCCGGCGGCAGCGGAGGAGGTGTTACCTCCTCTTTAGGATATGACTCCTGAGTTGCGCCTGGAGTTGAGAGTTCCCCTGTAGGCTTCGGTATTGGCGATTGTGTGAGTGTCGGAGTGCTCCCAATCTGCTGAGAGCTTCCTTCTGTCGGAGACTGCTGTGGCGACGTATTTTCATTAGACTGCTGCAGGGGACTCTGCTCCGGTGATCTCGTCGATTTAACGTAGCCAGGCGTTTGAGGTAACAGCGGAGGCTTTTCGTTATTAATATAATTCTGCAGCTCCGGCCTGTCCTGCGGCTTCAGGTTCTGCCACTGCACAAAAACATTTTCACGTTCATCTGCAGTCATCTGCAGATACCGGCTATGAGCATTGCGCAGCTTTTCCTGCTCTTCCTGAGGCAGGCTGCTAAACTGTCTGAAAGCCTGGTAGGTCTCTGCCTTCTGCTCCGGACTCATCTTTCTGAGGCTCTCCAGGTTCATGACGGCTGTTTTTCTCTGTGCCGGTGTCATGGCAGTCCAGCGATCGGCTACTGTTGTGAGACGCTTCTGCTGCTTTGGGGTTAAATCATTCCAGGTGACTTTAAAGTTCTGCAGTGCTCTCTGCTGTGTGTGGCTGAGGCTTTCCCAGCTTATCCGTCCGTCCTGGGCCATTGCAAAAAGCATGAACCCCATTACAAGCAACAAAAGCATCAGAAAGATCCGGCTCGTGAAGCCTGCGATTTTCTTCTCCTTTTTGCTCCTGTGATTAGTACTTTCCCCTGTTTTCATCTGCATAAACTTTATCCCTGCAGTTTATTACGCCATTTTTCACTATAATCGTATCAATGTGATTGTCGAGGTGCCCTTCCAGACTGGAAGACCATCCTGCGTGCACCGTGGAGAGCACTGCCTTTTTTGGTCGAAAGCCATAGATAGAAATCCATGTCCCTGTAAAAGTCCGGATTCTCGCCGGATGTGGCGATCTCAAGGTCTTCAATGGTCACACCAGCCATGATCGCGTTTTTTTCAGGGAAGAGCAGCACTCCTGCCAGCCAGATCAACACTAGCAACGCCAGGCCTGCAAAAGCAAGCTTAAACCACCTAATACCCTGATGCATATGGGCTCCACGGCTTTCAAGCGCTTTGCAGCGAGACTTCGCCAGGCGCGAGCACACTTCGTCGTCCAGGTTATTAACACTGGCATCAAGTGATAATCTGACCTCTTTGAGGAAGAGCTCTTCTTTATTGTTTTCATTCATGGCCAGTAGCCCTCCAGTATCTTACGAAGTGTATGCACTGCCCTTGAATAATGAGTCTTCACAGACCCCTGGGAGCACCCCATCACCCTGGCTGTATCTGCCACACTCTGATCATCCCAGGCCCTCAGCAGAAAGACCTGCTGCTGGCGGAGGGGAAGAGTCCTCAAAGCCTCATCCAGAGCTTTGGTTGTATCTCTGATAAGCGCCTGTTCTTCCGGACTCTTTCTGGAGAGATCAGCCAGCGAATCCATTGGATTCTCACTGTCTTCATTCTTCCATCCGGTTAAAAAGTCATACCAGTTTTTATGTCGGTTCCTTTGACGGTACCAATCACGTATCCTGTTCTGCAGAATACAATAGAAAAGAGGCTTCCACTGCTCTTCCGGTTTGTCAGAATAGCGTCGAACCATATTAAACATTGTGTCCTGAACAATATCGAGAGATTCATCAGTATTGCACGTTGCAATCTCAGCCATACGGAAGGCTTTTCGCTCAACTGATCTGAGAAAACTATCCATATCCAATGTAAGACTGGTTTCCTTCCAGAAATTGCATATATCGGCTGCATTTCTATTTAATGTAAACGATAGGCTGTTTTTTGTCAACATAAAACCATCCCTGTAAAACCAATAAGCCTGATTCCAGTCTTTCAGACTCCAGGTCTTTTTCTATATATCCAGACAGGCTGGCGCCGTGAAGCAGCCAGCCTGTATATCTGTAAAATCTACCTGGGTGCGAGAGTACCTCCACCGTTCAGTGTGTATGTCAGCCCTCCAAGGGCACTGTTGGCAGAAAGGCTCGAGTCATATGTGACAGTATAACCATTGCCGTAGATGTTTGTGATAGTAGTGCCTGAAATGCCGCTGCTGTCTGTCAGGCTTGTCAGAACAGAATTGGCTGTCACGTTCCAGATGCTGGTAGCATCGAGGCTCAATGCAGCCGAGTTGATGAAGCCTGTCAAAGTCGAGCTGTTCTTCAGCGTAGCCGTGATAGAACTGTAGGTGTCGGTGATCAGGCTGCCTGTCATTGTCTCCCCGTCTGCGGTAAACACTATGTTTCCGCCGTTGGAACCGGTAGTTCCCCAGCTGTCGGCTGCGGCACTCAGCAGAGTTCCTGATGCGGCAGTGAGGGTCACTCCGGTCAGGGAGATCACTCCTGTGGCATTGGTAACATATAAGAGCGGCCCGACATCAGCAGACAGAGAGCCGCCTGTCATTGTAAATGTTCCCTTTGATCCCTCGGCATCGCCGGACATGCTCTGATATATCATCACTCCTCTCTTTTTTGAGCCAGACAGCGTTGTATTTGTAAGTGTAATGGAGTTTGCTCCCTCTATTACTGCAGCTTCAGATCCTGTGGCAGCGATGGTGGCACCGGATACAGTGATTACGCCTGTGGAATAAATGCCTGGAGAATCTGTACCTGAGGTTTTCACCGATCCGCCTGTTACTGTAATTGTTCCACTGCCGCGATCGGTCGCTATGGCGGCTCCATTTGAACCGGCAGTAGTGATAGTCACATTGTTAAGTGTCATTGCACCGCCAATGGTTGCGTCCACACCGTGTCCTCCCCCGCCTGTGCAGGAGATTATGACATCTGTAAGGTTGACCGTCGAGCCTGAGCCTGTTGAGAAAACTCCATTGCCGCCTGAGCCTGTGGTAGTGACTTTACAGTTGGACATGCTTATGGTGCTTCCTGAGGTAGCAATCACACCGGCATTAAGACCGTAAAAACTGCTGTTTTCCTGTGAGGTAGTTTCGCCGCTTGTTGTTATTGTGGAGTCAGTGAGTGTGAGATTGCCGGCGTTTATTACCCCCACACCGGATTGATCAGTCGTGGACGATTCATATGTCTGGCCTGATTTGGTAACTGTTCCACCATCCTGTAGATAAGTCGCGGTTATGGTGACAGATGAAGATGTCGAAGAAGGAGAAGGGCTGCCTCCTGGTGAGCCGGATGGAGGCGTGCCTGACGGAGGTGAGCCTGAAGGTGCCGGTGACGCAGTCGATGATACAGTCGGTGATACTGTAGGCGAAGACGTGGCAGTTGTAGTGCTGGTGCCGTCGTTAGTGGTGCCGCTGGTGCTGTCATAGCCGCCCGATGCGGAAGAGCCATCCGATCCGGAGCCTCCCCCTCCGCAGCCTGCAACAACAGAAAGACCGATAGATGTGATTAATATGAATATTGCCACAGTCCTTTGAAAAGCTGTGCTTTTCACACTGATCGCTGCAGCCAGCGAGCTCATAATACCCCTGATGATTGTTAAGATTAGCATTTTATTATTCCTCCTTATTCCATAAGTCCATACAAGTGATGTGTCAATTCCCTGAATTCTATTATCTTCTTAAATCTTCAAGATAATTTTCTCTTCCTGTCTGAGCGTTGTACGTCTACATTTACATCTCCCTGCTGCCTGAGCTGCTTCCGGAGTGAGCAGGACGCACAACGCTCAGGTTTTCATTGTTACTGCATTGATTGCCCGCCGATATCACCATTGTGTTCCGGGCGTGCCTGAAGGCTTGTCAGGCGGTATTTCTCCCGGCGTTGGGGGCGGCGGCGGTGAGCCTCCAGGAGGCCACGGAGGCGGAGAACCGGATGGAGGGGTGCCCGACGGCGGAGAGCCTGTCGGCATCGGCATAGGGCTTGAGCTGGGAGCATTGCCTGTACTGGAGCTCCCTGAGTTGGAATCTGTTCCTGTTTCATCGCTTCTGTTCATACTCCTGTTGTTTTGTTGATTCTGAGGGCAATTACCATTTGATGTTCTTCTTGACTGTGCAGATATAGCTGATGATAGAATTGCAACAACAGCTATAATCGCCAGTATGACAAGCAGTTTTTTCAACTTTCTTCCTCCTTTGTTTTCTGAGCTCCTGGCTCGATTTCGTTTCCCAAGGCGCCTTCCCAGTATAAAACGCAAAAACTTCCTGGAGGTTGACAGGAGATTTTATTTTTTGCACTCCTGTTTTCCAGGTGATACTTTTTACCGGGAGTGAATTGGTAAAAGTGAATGATTCGTAAAATAATAAGAGAGAAACCGCAATAAGACTCGTTTGGCTCGCATGTAGCGCGGTTAATTCTGTCTTCGTATGCATATTGACAGTCTCAATAAGTCGTGATATTATTGTGAAAAAGACACTAACTAACAGCCGGAAGATTCGGCACACGGAGATGAAATGAACAAGAAAAGCTATGATCCTTCAAAGTATGAACATCCATCAGTCACTGTCGATACTGTCATATTCACTGTGCAGGATAATGACCTGAAGATACTGCTGGTGAAGAGAAAATACTGGCCATACAAGGATCGATGGGCCATTCCCGGCGGCTTTGTCAAGATGAAGGAATCCCTTGAAGATGCCGCAAAGCGGGAGCTCTATGAAGAGACTCTTGTCAATGATGTTTATCTGGAGCAGCTTCACGCCTTTGGCGACCCCAGGAGAGACCCCAGAACGAGGGTTATCACAATCGCCTACTATGCACTTATCAAGTCTGAAGATCTAAGAATTCAGGCAGACAGCGACACGAAAGATGTCAGATGGTTCTCTGTGAAAAAGCTTCCGAAGCTTGCCTTTGATCACGACAAGATAGTGTCCTATGCACTGGAGAAGCTGAGAAACAGGGTGGTTTATTCTGATACTGCATTCCAGTTTCTCCCAGCCCTCTTCACCCTGACAGAGCTTCAGAATATCCACGAGCTGGTACTCGACAGAGAGCTGGACAAGAGGAACTTCAGGCGGAAGATACTGATGCTGGGAGTCGTTGAAGAGACAGAGGAGATACGCCACGAGGGACGGCATCGTCCTGCCAGACTCTACAGATTTGTCACCTCTGCAGATAGAGTATGAGATGAATCCAATCCTGCTCATATTATGAGGGAGAGCCTTGCAGCATTCTGTGTTGGATAAATATGCAGAATTTCTGAGCTTCTGCTGGCTGGGAGCTCTGATGCACGATATTGGAAAGCTCTCGGTCTCCTTCCTGATATCGAAGGAAAGGAATTCACCTGTGCCGGACAGGCACGGCCAGATTGTCTTCTCAGATATCGACATTATGCATCCCTTCCTCTTTAAGCTGCTCTCCACTCCTCTGAACGATCTCTGCAATGTGCCTGAAGAGCTCAGCGGATATTGCCTCCTGTACTTCATCTGCAGCCATCACGGATGTGAGCGATGCAGAGGCGATCATCGCTGCAGTAATGAAGGGATGGCTCTCCACCCTCTCACAAGAGTTCTTCAAGCTGCCGATCGTCTCGAATCATCCAACCCTTCTGATCTGCTCAAGCAGTCTCTCCTGACTGTCAAACGGTCTGATTTCTTTGGAAGGGAATCTCCACTCTATCCTCATCGCTTCAGAAAATACAGAGAGAGAATATATCAGGACATCTCCCGGATCTTTGAGTGCGATGGATGGCCTACTCCGGTAAAGATAGCCAGGGCCTCAGCAGTGCTGTCGAAGTATCTTTCCCGTGGGCTATCTGAAACGAGAAGAAGGGCTCACGACATAGATATATTCTCTCATTCCCACGCCACTGCAGTATATATGAAGCTGATTCTCATCGATCTGTTTTCTTCAGGCTCTATTCGAAGAAATCAGCGATGGTCCTCTTTTCTCATGGAGCCACAGTACAGGACTCTGAAGGTATTCTGCAGTGATGAGGGCTCAAGCGCGATCATACATCGACTGGAAACCTTAAATCCCTGTGGGGCTTTGATCTATGATGCCCCTGGTGAGCTTCTCTTCTATGTGGGAGCATCTGTGACTAAGGAAAGGCTGAGAAGACTGCTTGACTGCTCCTTCATCCTGTCTCCCCCGCGCTTCGCAGGCCTTCCTTTCTCTGATGCCGATGGATTCATCTATCGTTCTCCGCGGGCTCATCCGCAGTCTCATGCGCATACTGCCTGCCTAGACCTCAGGCGCTGCACTGCCCTGGCGCGGAATCTCACTGTAACAGAGCCTGAAGAGATCGATCCTGATATGACAATGGAAAAAATCCATATCGGCCTGGAACAGACACTGGCCTATCCTGATTTCTGCACGATTCTTCTGCTGCATAAAAAGAAGCGCTCTCTGGCGAGACATATCTCCCATATGGAGCAGGGTATTATCCACCGAGCCGACCAGGGACTTAGAAAGGCTCTTGCGACTGCACGCAGCCGGATGGAAGAGCTGGAGCATTTGGAAAAAGCCTGCAGCTCTGTTGAGAAGAGGGCGAAGGAGTGGGGATGGCATTCTAAAAGCGTGGCAGCTTCTGATGTCTGGAGTTTCCTGTCAAAGGTGCTCTCGCCGGTCCGACCGCCCCATATGGCACATCTGGCCAGAAAGTGGAATAGATTCGCTGCACAGGCGATTGAAGGAGATGATCTCGCAATGACCCTCATTCTTTCAAAGCAGATGAACCTTTCCAGGCTCTTCTCTCTTTTCCGTGACACAAAGAAGTTTTTTCACCGTCTTGCCCGCAAGCGGCGCCACCGGATGACCAGAGTCTCCCTCACCCTTCCTGATGATGATGTGCTGAAGCTTTTCAGGGAGAGCCCGTGGCGGGAATATGAGTCATTATTCATCTTTTACCGTCTCTTTCGGTGATTCAGTATCTTCATCGGAGTCTGTTACAGAGTAAGTCGGATACTGTCGATGTGTATCAATATACGGGAAGCAACAAAGCCGCAACACTCTATGGAGACGTTATCGTGAAGGACAGACCATCATTCGAAGGCTGGCATCATCTGATGTATTAATGAAGTTGGCAAATCGACGCTATATTGTGAATTTCTTATCCCTGTGACAGAAATGGCTCTGCTCTGAGATAAAAAACCATTGGAAGCAGGAAATTCAGCAAAATAAATTGCTTTGAGAGCACTTTTCTGCTAAACTTGTAAGGGGGTAGAGAAGCAGTCACCCTTACTTCAGGGAGAGGAGCCATCAGTTGATGACGGCATACAAGTAAGGGAAGTGGCCTTCCGGAACAACTTTGTGAGCCGGATTTCCCTGCCACCGGAATATGCAATGAATTCATATTTTTTCAAAAGAGGCTGAGATATGAAGATTGAGGAACTGCTTACTCTACCGGAAGGTAAGACACTTGAATTCAAGCAGGATCTATCTTCACCGAAGAATATACTGAAGACATTGACTGCATTTGCCAATACGGCTGGCGGGGTTATGCTCATAGGTATCGAGGATGGAAGTAAAGCCATAATCGGAGTGGAGAATCCACTGGATGAAGAAGAGAGGCTCTGCAATCTTATTACTGATTCGATAGAGCCGCGCCTGGTCCCGAATATCGAGCTGGTGCACTGGAAGGGTCGTGTAGTACTTGTGGCCGAGGTCTATCCCAGTCCTTTGCGACCACACTGGATTAAAGCACAGGGTATGGAAAATGTCGTGCTGGTAAGGGTTGGCTCTACCAATCGACAGGCCGACGGACCTTTGATCGCAGAGCTTAGACGTTCAGTGCTGAGCAGATCCTTCGACGAGGAACCGATGCCGGAAATCAACCCGGAAGCACTGGACTTCCGGGTTGATTCCGGGTTGTTGACCGACTTGAAGAAATGGCATGAGAATACGCCGGAGAATCTGCTTCTGGTTACGCGGCATCAGGGCCGCATTGTGCCGACAGTTGGCGGAATTCTTCTTTTCGGGACCGTAAGAGAACAGTATTTTCCTGATGCCTGGATCCAATGCGGCCGCTTCGGAGGCACAGACAAGGCAAGAATCATCGATCAACGTGATATCAGGAACCACCTTCCAATTGCCCTGAACGACGCTTTTGAATTCGTAAAAAAAACACGCATTGCTATCTGCGGAGTTCGGAGAACTGCGCAGGAAGAACAATTGAAGTGTGCCGCTTGAAGCGGTGAGAGAAGCATTAACCAATGCCATAGTCCATGCAGATTATTCGCAGACAGGAGCGCCAATCAGAGTGGCTTTCTTTGACGATCGAATTGAGATAGACAGTCCCGGCCTGCTTGTGGCTGGTATGACAATCGGAGATATTCGGGCCGGCGTTTCCAAACTGAGAAATCGAGTTATAGGCAGGGTTTTCAAAGAGCTTGATTTGATAGAACAGTGGGGAAGCGGCTTTCAGCGTATGATTGCTGCCTGCCGTGAAATGGGATTGCCGGAGCCGGTGCTTGAAGAACAGGCGTTCCATTTTCGTGTAACTATAAGTTTGAAGCGTGTTGCAGAACATCCGAAGATGGATGCCACGGAGCAGAAAATCATAGAATTTCTCCGTGAACGAGAAGTTGATGGCGGAGCATCCACTCAGGATCTGAGCCGCATACTGGGAATGACACCCCGCTCCATACGTACCAGAATTGCGCGCCTGCTCAACGCTGGCAAGATCGTAGCTGTAGGCAAAAGCGCCTATGACCCGAAGAAGCGTTACCTGCTAGCGAATGGAGAATGATAATAGAAGCTGTTTGGCTGAGTAATAAGCCTATATGGTTGTATAAAATCTATTTATATCGTAGATTATGATGTGTGGAATTAAATGAAAATTCCATTACTAGAGATAGACCAGATACTCTGGGTTTATTATGCTCTCTGAGATTCCAGATATTGGATGTAGGCCATAAAAGAAAACCGATTTTATACCCTCAGCTCCCGCGCATACTCATACGAAATCGTCTCGAATTCCCTGGTTTGCTGATACGCCGGCTCTTCGTGCGAATAACTGGTTATTTTTCTGCTGCTGAACGAAGAAAAAAAGCTTTTCACTGACAGTATGGTCTGAAGCTCCGAATCTGAGAATATCGACAGTTGAGGACAGCTTTCTGCCGCATCGTATTGTTCAGCGACGATGTCATCCCCTCTGGCGTCGGTGCCGCTATAAGGAATTTCCTTAACGGAGATTTTTCTTTTTTCTATGAGAGAGCCAATAAGCACCGTGTACATCAAGGGAACCGGACCAAATGGAGCGTGATTATACTTGGGCCCTGTAATGCTTTTGCCAAAGTCTTTTAAGTGCTTGAAATCAGCATAGAACATTTCTTTGTTGAGCTTTGTCTTGTAAATACCGTCTTTGCAGAGAAAAAGTATCATGTTCAAGCATTTGGCAAGTGAAAATTCTGACAATCCACTTTCGATACTTGGAGGGTTATCGAAATAAGGGGCGATGAGACAGCTTTCCATTGTATCGTTCAGAAGAGACTTTAATTTTTTCTGAACCTGATGGCGTTTTACCTGCTCCAATGCATCAGGGCGCTGTTTCAGTAATTTATACATATTGACTGGATCTTTAAGCATGCGTATTGCACTGTCGTGGGCCTGATCCTGCAGAGCGCCGTTTTCATAACGATTTAGTGTAACCAACCCCCAACCGAGCAATCTGGCTAATTCCCCCTGAGTGAGAGAATGCCGTTTTCTTAAATCCCTGATTTCTTCCGGCTGAAGGAGCTGATGGCGCTGGCGGTAGATACGGTAAGCGGTATCGAGATAGTCATAATCTGATTCAAGCATTTCCCACTCTGAATCACATACAGTGCATGAAAAAGACGGCACTTCGACAGAGATCATATCGCCACGAATCTCTATCTTCTGCTCCCGATGATTATTTTTAACGTCACTGCTGCCACATTCAGGACATATTATTGCTTCTTTCTCATTCATCGATATCTCCCCTTTCATATATGAAACGGAAAGTGCATCACATATTCGGCAGGATGAAAGCTGAGGCATTTGGCGAACTCACAGCCCATAGACGGGTTCGGCCCATTTGCTGAGTTCCCTGTCCCAGGACAATTCACAGTCTCTTACAGGGGTAGAGACTGGAACAGGACATAAGCGAGCCTGTCTGAATTGGAAATGGGATCGCCGCTGGTACTTCATTGTCACAGGATCCCATGAGAAAATGATACAAATATAAGGCACTGGCAAAAAGTCAGAAACATTAAAGGCTACCAGAAAGGCAGGCGTGATTATGAATAATGGAATGAGCTCAATCGGTTTCAGAGTACCTCCAAGTCCTACGGAGGCGAAAGAGAAAGCTTTGAGAATGAAAAGTGATTTTGCCATAATGATCGATGGAACGCTGAAGCTTGATCAGAGCCAGGTTGATCAGGATCCAAAGGCCGGCGATGTCTTCATAGAAAAAACGGAAGATTTCGGGATAGAGCGTTTGACACTCAAGAACGGCAAGGTAAAGTGCGAAGGCGTCGAGACATTTAAGGATGAGATAACTTTTGGCATTGGCGAAGAATCCCCGGTGAATACGTACACATTGTCTTCCGAGAGAGGATACTACGGAGAAGGGGGCAAGAAGCCCGTTGAAACGTACAAAGTCGAAGAGAAAGGACCTTTTCTCGTATCCAGCATTGAGGCCGGTATAAAGGCTGACGGCTCAGGCCTTCTCACATTTGCGGCATCCAAAGCCGATGGAACCGTTATCGACGGCTATCAGGTGGCGTTTCCAGGCTAACTGTCGGAACATGCTTACAGAAAAATCATGTTCCAGGGATGATTGCAGCAAATAAAAGCACTGAGGGTCAACGGTCTTGGGCGCCCGAGTTTTTCAGAGTATAGTCGATTATGGATCTCCGGGCTGCTCCGAAGGTTCTGCAGATGGATTCGATCTCGTCGGCTGCTGGCTGATGCTCTTTCTCGACCTCAATGGGGCGCTCTGCTAAAAGATAGTTCCAGGGCAGCAGGTGTATCCTGTCGCTTATTGCTTCCGGCTCGCCTCCCTAGGTGATTATGTAGCCGAAATGCGCAATTCCTGAATGATCTTTTAGAAATTGCGTTAAACCTATGATTGGACAGGTGGGATCATCATCTTGTTTAATCAGTCTTTATGTTCGTGCTTTCAAATCATGATTGATTGTTTTTCTTGAAACATCTACTATCTTGAAACCATCTATATCAATATGTTGTTCTCCCGTGGCTGCAGCAAATATACGGGAGAATTTGCTTTTCGGCAACTTCATTGTCACATCTGCAATGCGCTGAAGCATCTCGGGAGAAGCCTTATCGGGATTCTCAAGAAGAATATAATCTCCTTCTTTGTTTCCAAATCTCATATATTCCTCTACAAGCTGCGGATCTTTCACTCTTGAGAGATCTATGTCGACTAAATAATTTAGTGTAAAGGCAGTCATCTGATGAACGAGTTCAGTACCTACTGGTCCCGAAACAGTATCTGAGATGACATTCCCAATAAATAATGCAGGTGTATTGCTTTTTATTGCTTCTTTTACTTTTCCAATAGCTTCCATCTGTTCCAGCGATCTGTAAGTAGCCATTGTGAAGAGCTTGCGCACTGCCGGCTCTGTGTCGCTCACCACAGGAGCAAAAGGCATTTCCTTATCTGTCCAGAAGTCTCTGGTGTCTTCTGTTTCAATTGCTGCTTCGCTTTCTGTATTGAAAGATTCTGTTAATGGTCTGTTATTCTGAATTCCTGTCATATAATTGTTTGTTATCTGCATTTTTTATCTCCTTTGTCAGCGCAACATCACAACTTTATTATACTGATATTGTTATACGCAGACAATAGCGTAACGAAAGTAATTTTGTTAATTCTGTTAACATCTTATAACTTTTTTTAGACAAATTGTTAAATTTGCAGCCGCTGTATTCTCAGGAAGGCGTATAAAGAGACCACCAGAATAATCTCAACAGTATCGGTAATTGCTTGATTAGAAGGGAAGATCTTCAACGGAGATTATCTGTGCTGTTTGTCTGGTTTTATCCTGGCATTCTACAGGAAGCGCTGCTGTAAGCCTTCCATTAAAGGCACTCCGAGGTATTCGAACGAGAGCGATGTGGCCTGTCGCCCTCTCGGTGTCTTTTCCAGCAGTCCCATCTGAAGGAGATAAGGCTCGTAGACCTCCTCCAGATTCTCAGGCTCTTCGTTGATCGAGGCGGCAAGCGTTTCCAGTCCTACAGGCCTTCCTTTGAATCTCTTGACAAGCGTTTCCAGGATCTTTCTGTCGATGCCGTCTATCCCGTTCTTATCTATGCCGAGGCGCTCCATGGCATAGAGAACCACACTTTCCGTGATTTCGCCCTTTCCCCTCACTTCGGCAAAATCCCTGACACGCCTGAGAAGCCTGTTGGCCAGACGGGGAGTGCCGCGGCAGCGTTTTCCAATCTCCAGGGCTCCATCTTCATCGATTGTAATTCCCATTATTCTGGCAGAGCGGCAGATGATCTCGGCAAGCTGTGAAACTTCATAGAATCCCAGAGAAAAGATTATTCCGAAGCGGCCCCGAAGCGGTGATGAGATGGCGCCTCCCCTTGTGGTGGCGCCTATGAGGGTAAAGGGAGGGATGGCAAGCTTGATGGGGCGTGCCGCCACACCTTTACTCATGACTCTGTCCAGGTTAAAATCCTCCATTGCCGGATATAGGATCTCCTCTATCGGTCTCCGGAGGCGGTGAATCTCGTCGATGAACAGGACATCTCTCTCTTTCAGAGATTTCAGCGTGATGATGAGATCTATCGGGCGCTCTATTGCAGGGCCGGATGTGGATTTGATATCTCTTCCCATCTCCCGTGCAATGATCTGGGCAAGGGTGGTCTTTCCAAGGCCGGGTGATCCATATAGAAGCACGTGATCCAGCTGCTCGCAGCGCTTCAGCGCGGCATCGAGGAAGACTCTCAGGTTTTCCTTGACAGAGTGCTGCCCGATATAATCCTTCAGCGTGTGAGGCCTGATCGTCTCTTCAAATATCAGCTCCTCATCGCGCCGTTTTCCGGAAAGAAGATCCCTCTCTCCCTCTGCAGCTTTCTTCATTAAAGCCTCACTTCCGCCCCAGAATCTCCAGGCAGGCAGTCAAAAGCTCCTCCTCTGTGGAGATGGTGCCACCACTTCGCTTCACGGCATTTTTAACGGCTTTTCTGGCTTCATCAGCGGAACAGCCGAGACTCTCGAGCATCTTTACCACCTCGGTGGCTCTGACTCCGGCCTCTACAACCTTTTCAGAAGCAGCGCTGCAGTATTCGATGAGCTCCGTCTTGTCCTTCAGTTCAACTATCAGACGGCCTGCAGTTCTCTTCCCCACTCCGGATACTGCTTCCAGCCTTTTGTTGTCACCTTCAATCAGGGCCAGTGCAAGATCTCCGGCAGGGAGCGCAGACAGTATTGCGAGCGCCACCTTCGGACCAACACCGGAGACGCGGAGCAGCATTTTAAAGAGCTCACGCTCCACTGCTGTGGTAAATCCGAAGAGCTCAAGTGAATCCTGCCTTACAATCTGGACGGTGTGTATTCGGACAGACTGACCGACAGAGAGCTCACTTTCGAGGCTCCGGGCCGGAACGTATACTGAGTAACCCACTCCGTGGACTTCCAGAATGAGGCTGTCCTTCCCAAATTCGATAACAGTTCCGGTAAGCTGAGATATCATCAGAAGGCTCCTGTCTCCAGGTAAAATAAATGGCAGAGTGCAATGGCCAGCGCATCGGCAGCATCATCAGTACCGCGTATGGTTGAGAGTCCGAGGTGGAGCTTTACCATCTCCCTTATATCGTCCTTTGAGGAGCGACCGTAACCGGAAAGGCTTCCCTTCACCTGAAGCGGTGTATACTCACAGACCGGCACATTGCTCTGCGCCGCCGCCAGCAGGATGACTCCTCTGGCTTCTCCTACAACCATGGCGGTCTTGCTGTTCCTGCTGAAGAAGAGAAGCTCCTGCGCCATCACATCAGGACGGTGCGTTGACAGAAGCTCGCTGACCTTCTCATGAAGAATCTGAAGGCGCTTTTCTTTTGCGGTGTTCTTGTCAGTGCAGATGCAGCCGTAAACCACGGATTGGACTCCTGTGTCCAGAGCGTCAACAACACCGTATCCTGTTCTGGCTGTACCGGGATCAATACCCAGAATTCTCATTCATTGCTCCTATTCTGACTCCATCTTATCCATGAACTCTTTTGAAATATCAAAGTTTGCGTATACCTGCTGTATATCATCATTTTCCTCAAGATCCTCAACGAGCTTCAGCACTCTGCCGGCGTCGTCATCACTCACTTTGACAGTGTTTTTGGGGATCCACGTTATTTCGACTGAATCATATGTCACTTTCTTTTCATCCAGGACTTTTCTCACCTCTGTCAGCGACGTGGGCTCCGTGGTTACTTCGAAGCCTTCATCGGCCTCGTTGAGATCCTGGGCGCCTGCCTCGAGGGCAATACCGAGCAGTGTCTCTTCATCTATTGTGTTTTCAGGGACAAAGATTAAGCCTTTCTTCTCAAACATCCAAGATACACATCCTGATTCACCGAGGCTGCCTCCGTTTCTGGTAAATATCCGACGCACCTCTGCTGCAGTGCGGTTTCTATTGTCAGTGGCGGCCTGAAGCATCACGGCAACACCTGCAGGACCATAGCCTTCATAGATGATCTCTTCAAAATCAGTGGCGCTTCCTCCAACTGCCTTTTCAATGGTCTTCTTGATATTGTCACCTGGCATGTTGTTGTCTTTTGCCTTCTGAACTGCCATTTTAAGGCGGTAGTTGTTATCCGGATCAGGACCGCCTTCCCTGACGGCCATGTGAATCTCCTTTGATATCTTTGTGAAGACCTGACCTCGGATATTATCCACCTTGGACTTCTTGATCTTGATGTTATGCCATTTTGAATGACCAGACATTTTATCTGACCTCCCCTTATATTTCTTTCATATTGCAGGAATGGATATCGCTACGGCCGATCGCAGCTCATCGTGCCTTTGTATATCTCCATTCATTGCACGAAGCAGTCGCAGAAAAACCCAGAAATGGATATTCCTCCGTGAGAGCTCCTCAAGTGTCAACAAATCACCCCAGACTGATACCAGCATATCAGCGATTCCGGTATACTCAGATGATTCCAGTGTTATCCTGACAGTATCTTGAATCCTTTCTGCAATAAGCTGAATCCGGGATTGTTCAGGCCCCTCCGAGATCAGGGCGGTGAAGAGCGAATAGAATGCATCTTCAAAATCTTCTTCTATGACAGTTGTTGACAGGTCATTTCCAATATACTCCTGTGTTATCTGAATACCTTTGCGCTCGCTGTGATATCTTACTGATGAGAGAATTGTCGGAATTGTGCTTTTTACATCCATCAGGAGGGGAGATGATTCTGCACTTCTCCAGAGCCTGCTCATCTGCCTTATGGATGTTCTGGAACGCTGTGCGCTTGATTCAATATCCTTCAGCTGTTCCTGTTCCATCTCTATTGAAGTCTCAACAGTTAGCAGAAGCTGGGAATAACCCAGGATGCCTGTAAGAAGGTTATTCAGCTCATGGGCATACCCCCGCACCAGTTTAATCTGATACGCTTTTCGTGCCAGATTGAACAGCTGTTCCTCATAAGGAGCGTAGTTCTGTATTTCCATTCTCAATAATACCTCGCTATCTGTCAGGCACAGGAGCATGTCCCCGCTGTCCCGTCTTTCGGCTCCTGTTCCTGCTCTCCCATTGCTGTTCTAAGGATAGAGTCTGTTCAGCATTCTTGGAAACGGGATAGTCTCTCTCAGGTGCTCGATCCCGCAGATCCAGGTGAGAGCCCTTTCAATCCCGATTCCGAAACCGCTGTGAGGCACTGAGCCGTATTTTCTGATATCGAGGTACCACTCATACGCTTCACGAGGCAGCCCGTGCTCTTCAATCCTGGAAAGAAGCAGATTCAGATCATCAATTCGCTGGCCGCCTCCGGTAATCTCACCGTATCCTTCAGGCGCAAGCATATCCACACATAGTGCCAGTCTCGGATCCTCTGGATCGGGCTTCATATAGAAGGCCTTGCACTGGATGGGATATCGGTGCACAAAGAACGGTGAGCTGAACTCTTTTGACAGCACAGTCTCTTCATCAGCACCGAAATCGTCGCCCCATTTAAAATCAACGCCTTTGCCCTGAAGTATCTTTACTGCATCATCATAGCTGATCCGTGGGAAAGGCGGCTGTATTTTTTCCAGGAGGGATGTGTCGCGCTCCAGGATATCCAGCTCACGCTTTCTGTTCTTCAGCACAGACTTTATGGCATAAGTGAGCATCTCTTCTTCAACTCTCATATCCTCATTGAGATCTGCATATGCCATTTCCGGTTCGAGCATCCAGAACTCCATCAGATGACGGCGGGTTTTTGACTTCTCTGCCCTGAAGGTGGGACCGAAGCAGTAGACTCTGCCGAAGGCCATGCAGGTTGCTTCGTTATAGAGCTGTCCACTTTGTGTAAGATATGCCTTCCGGTCGAAATATTCGGTTTCAAAAAGAGTCGTGGTCCCCTCACACGCAGCAGGTGTGAGGATCGGCGCATCTATTCTGATGAAATCATCGCTCTGAAGGTAGTCCTCAAGAGCTTTGACAAAGTCATTCCGAACCTTCATCAATGCATGCTGCTTGGATGACCGGAGCCAGAGATGGCGGTGATCCATCAGAAAGTCAACACCGTGCTCTTTTGGCGTAATGGGGTAATCCTCTGCCAGAGACAGCAGCTTGACATCGGTGAGAGTCAGTTCATAACCTCCCGGAGCCCTGGCGTCCTTTCTCACAATTCCTGTTATTGACAGTGAGCTTTCCTGAGATATCCTTCCGGCTATCTCGAAGACTTCCGACGGCAGTTCAGCCTTCACTCCAACAGCCTGTACTGTTCCGGTGCCGTCACGGACTATGAGAAAGTGTATTTTTCCACTTGAGCGTTTATTGTAAAGCCATCCGTTTATTAACACGGCTGCTCCCTCATGGGAGCCGAGCTGGTTGATTCGGACAAGAGGAATTATGGCTTGATCAGACATGAACGCACCTCCATTTATCGTAGAATAAATCATACAGAATAAATTCCATGCTTGTAATCTGCACTGTCAGTGCCATTTGAGAGCTGCACATCTGGATGGATATTAAGTGCAGTGGGCCTGCGCCTCAAGGCGCCGCTTGACTTCATCCTCATTCGGGGATAGATCAAGTGCTTTCTTCCAGGCTTCTTCTGCCTCTCTTTCCATCCCTTTTGAAGAATAGATATCTCCCAGCAGAACATAGGCATCCGGAGAGAGAGAATCATTTTCAATAACCTTCTTTACTTCCTCCATTGCCTTCGGATTCTGCTTCGACTGAAAATAGGCGTTCGCAAGACTCAGGCGGATGGGCGTGGACTGAGGGTCTAACTTGAGAGCTTCTCTGAACCTCTTGATGGCGGATTTGAGATCTTTCTTCTTTGCATAGAGATTCCCCAGACTGAAGAAGGCTTCAACTGAACGCGAGTTCACACAGAGTGCCTTTAAAAGGAGACGCTCTGCCTCCTGAAAATCATTCAATTCTATACATATATTGCCGAGAAGCACATAGTTTTCTATCATGGCAGGCTCAAGAGTTATTGCATTCTTAAGTATGGAGATGGCCTCCTCCAGATCACCTCGAAGAGAGAGAGCATATCCCAGATTGAAAAGTGTCTCCGGAGTAGAGGGAGACAGCTTGAGCGCTTTTCTGAATTCAGTGATTGCAATATCCAGCCATCCCTGATAAAGATAAACGAGTCCAAGGTTGAGATGTGTTCTCCCATAGTTCGGGTTACTCTTCAGGCATTCCCTGAGCACTTCCACTGCCTGGTGGAACTCGCCAAGATAGAGAAATATGACGGCACGTAGATTCAGTGCTTCAATATGGTAAGGACGCAGTTTCAATATCCGGTCAAGCTGTCGGAGCGCTTCACCGTATTTTTCAATCTCCACATAAGCTTCAGCGATACTGAGATGAAACTCCCAGTCATCAGGACAGATGCTGAGAGCCTTCTTCCAGATCTGGATGGATTTTTCATAGTCACCTTCCTGAAAATGTGAAAGGCCCATGTAGTAGTATGCTTCTTCAGAAAGGGGATCGACTTTAAGTACGTTTTTAAGATGATTGCGCGCCCGATTGAAGTTCCTCTTGTCCAGAAAAGCAACACCCAGTTCGAGGTGGCCTTCTATGTTCTGTCTGTCGAGAGATATGACACCCTGCCATTCCTTGATGGCTTCTTCCAGCATGCCCTTATCCTGATAGTGGCGCCCCTGGTTAAGATGGCGCTCTATGCGCTTCTCTTTGAGCTGAGGGAATATCCGTATTACCTTACCGGATTCCCTGATGTAGTTCCTGGAATTAAAATCCCTCATGAAATTCCTTCCGCTGTAACAATATGCCCCACCACATCATAGGAAGTGACTGCTGAAACTTCAATCTCGATTATCTCTCCCGGTCTGCAGGCAGATTCCTTATCGTCATTGCCTGTTACTACAGCGATTCCGTCTATCTCCGGGGCATCCCACTCTGTTCTCCCGAAGTAAAGGGCTTTCCTGTACAGATCACTGCCTTTAATAGAATTCCCCGGTTCACCTGAAATTCCCTTCAAAAAGGCGCGATCATCTTGACTCTTCCTTCTCTCCACAATGACAGATATCTGCCTGTTAAGGCGCTCCCTGTTTACGGCCTGTGATATCTGTTTCTGAAGCGACATTGCAATCTGATAGCGCCTCTGCTTGACCGAAGCCTTTACCTGATGCCTTTCCCGGCTTGAGGGAGTTCCTTCCTCACGGGAATATGTGAAGAAGCCTGCCCTGTTAAGCCGGGCCTCTTCCAGAAATGCCAGAAGCTCCCTGAAGTGTAAATCGGTCTCGCCGGGGTATCCCACGATAAAAGAGGAACGAAGCGCCAGACCAGGTATGGAAGACCTCAGACTATCTATAAGTTTGATATGAGATTTCCTGCTGCCTGGGCGGGCCATCCTGGTCAGAATATCTTCCGAGCAGTGCTGGAAAGGTATATCCAGATATTTGACTACTTTATCGAGGGAGGCGACCGATTCAATCATCTCGTTGTTGATCGAAAAGGGGTTCAGATAGAGCAGGCGTATCCACTTCAATCCATCCAGATTGTTGAGCGCCTGCAGCAGCTCAGGAAGCTGCGTTTTCCCGCAGAGATCCCTGCCGTAGAGTGCCGTATCCTGAGCAATCAGGATCACTTCTCTGGTGCCCTGCCGGACAAGCTGGCGCACTTCCCCGACAATTGTCTCCTTCTGCCTGCTCCTGTAAGGGCCCCTGATCGCCGGGATTGCACAGAAGCTGCACCGGTGGTTGCAGCCATCAGCTATCTTCACATATGCCCAGGCCTCCGGCGTTACCTTTGTCCTGCCTTCAGCTTCGCGGTATACAGCTGGCGGATCTTCTATCAGGAGCCCAGTGCCTCCCTCTTTGTGAACCCTCAGAAGCCCGGCCACCGATTCGAAGCCTTCGACTCCGAACCACCCGTCCACTTCAGGGATCAGTTCCTTCATCTCTTCCCTGTAGCGCTGGGCGAGGCATCCGCCTGCAAAGAGCAGAAATGGCCTTTTCTTCTTCTTCTGTACGAACTCCAGTATCGTGTCTATGCTCTCCTGCTTAGCGCTCTCTATGAAGCCGCATGTATTTATCACAACGAGATCAGAGCCGGCTTCATTGTCGGAATTGGCAGGAAGCCAGGTGAGCCCTTCGAGAGAAAGCCTGGAGATGATGGCCTCAGAATCGACGAGATTTTTAGGGCATCCAAGGCTTATTATCGAGAAGGTCTTCATTGCTGTGTTCCCCTGGACTTTTCGCCGAGCGTGTATTCTCTCAGCAGGCCGTGCATGCTCTTCGACTTGGACCCCTTTGTAACAGTGGAGTCCTCTTTCACAAGACCTATGTGATCTGCAAACCAGCGTACTGAATGGATCTTCTCTCCGGTGGGCAGCGAGGTTTTGATATCGACTTTTATGCAGTCGAAATCTCTGTTCATGGCATTTACTGTCTCTCTCTTCTCTGCCTCGAAAGAAGTCTCGCCAGGCGCGTCAAGGATCTTTCCTTTCCAGCTCCACTGCATACCAGGTTGAACAGGCATTTTCAGCATCAGCACAGGAGGAGTGTTAACCACTTCCTCCCTTGGGTAAACCCGTTTGTAAACCACATATCCTTCATTTGTCCTCCCATAATACTCCTTGATCAGGCTCTCCTTGCTGTCATCAACGAAGGTTTCCAGCACAAAGGCTTCGTGATCTCCTGTCCTGTCTATTTTATTTATCCTGACCTCCCATTTGAAAGGCTTCTCTACACCGTCCACACGGGTGTCATAGACCCATGAATTGCCGGTCTCCAGCGGAAAGTAGTCAGATTCAACTTTCTTTGCGCATCCGCATAAGGTGAGAACGGTGATGAACGTAAGGATATGAAGGATAAAAAGAACCTGTCTCATTCTGCCTCCTTGTTATCGTCGCATAGGTGCACACACTTCATGGAATGGTCTCCTTCACAGCCTGGAGCCGAAGTTCAGGCCTGTAAACCAATTGAGAAGCTTTCCGCCGAAAAATATAAGTAATTTATTGGTGAAGGGGAGAAATATGACAGCATAGAGCAGCAGGTTCACAGCCATGGGATAACGGCGTTCATAGTTTCTCAATGAGTTGCTGACATTGTCTGGAAGAAATGCGAGCAGCACTTTCCAACCATCGAGTGAAGGGATTGGAAGAAGGTTGAACAGTCCAAGACCTGTATTGACCTTTACAAAAGTCAGCAAGAATAAGCCTGGAAGAGAATCAATGCCCAGCAGCTCAAGTTTAATGGGAAGTCCGCCGAGAAGAGCCATCGCAAAGTTGGAAAGGGGTCCTGCCAGAGTAACTGCCAGCCCGTCCCATCGAGGGTTTTTCAGGTAATTCTCGTTCACCGGCACAGGCCTTCCTCTTCCAAAACAGAAGCCCAGCATAACCATTGACACAACTGTAATGACTGCCCAGAAAGGCTCTATGTGCACAAGAGGATTCAGAGAGAGCCTCTTTTCGTATTTTGCAGTAGGATCGCCACAGTGGAAGGCCACAAAAGCGTGCATGTATTCATGAACAGTGAATGCGATGATCAGGGAGGGCACCATGAAAATTACGGTCAGGATTGTCAGTTGAACGTCCATTACCTTTTCTACCTTGTGGAATCTGCCTTTTTCTTCTTCACATAAGCCTGCTTTTCCTCCATTGAAGGGAAACAGCACGTCAGGCCACAAAGACCTCTTTTTCACTCAGGTGATCCACAGAGCAGGATCAGTGTGTCAAATGAAAGAATAGAGGCAATGTTTGAAGAATACAATGCATATGTATGGAATAAACCGGTCGATGAGAAAAGCAGGCAAGGCAGGAGCTGAGATGTCTTTTCACAGATATCGCGGCGGATTTACGATGATAGAGCTGCTGATAGTGGTGGTTATTATCGTCATGCTGGTCACAGTGCTTCTCACCGTGCTGGAGATACGTCACCGCACACTTGTGAGAACAACTGCGGTTATTATGCTTACAAACCTGAAGCAGTGTGCCAATATAGCCGCCATGTCACCCAAGGAGAAAGTGGCTATTGTATTCCGGCCATCCAAGGGCCCTTACCAGAAGTATACCATCCAGTCTGATATTCAGAAGGAGAGAGAGTTTCGCTTCCCACCGGGGGTGAAGCTCATAAATACCAACGGCTTCATCAGGAACCATATTATCCGTATCGGAATGACAGGGCTCTTCATAGACGAGTTTGAACAGGTCGTAACAAATCCCAATCCAGGCATATTGACACTCACAAGTCCGGAAACAACAAGGGTATATCAGATCAGGATCTTTCCCGACACAGGCGAGGTAAAGCTTAATTGAGGACAGTGATATCAGTCGAATCTGACATCTCTTATTATGATGCTCTGCTCATCAGTTGTCGGGAAAAATATCCCGAAGTAATGCCGGAGTGAAGATGACTGCAGAAAAGTCATCTTCTCAGGCTCGGAATTGTTTACAGAGACAAGACACGATCCATCCTGGAAAGACAGCCTGTAATTCAGCTTTATCTTCCCTTCAGATGCAGCAATTGTTTTGCGGATTATATTTTTTTCAGGATCTATCTCTTCATAACTGCTCTCCAAAGACATCTTGCGGGAACTTGCCGCCAATTTATCAATGTCCCTGAGTCTGACCAATGTTATTATTAATGTGCTCTGATCTCCCTGAGGCGGCGTTGTTGGTGACGGAGACGGCTTTTCCTCATTGATGGCATTGAAAGAGATGTCTCTGGTAAGAATCCCATAATCTCCCCAGAATACAATAAAATTACAGGTATTCTCAATAGAAGTGACAGTGAAGCTGAGATCGTGCTCCGGATCTGCAGAGCCTTCTCTATGCTCAAATAAGATAAAGCCGCGTTTATCCTGCTTCGTTGTTATCATTGACACCTTATTGTCTGACGAGAAGCCCTGATCCCAGATCGGCCTCCACATTGAAGATGCCACTGCCTTGTAACCATCACTGAATATTGTGTATCGCTTCTTTATCTCGCTGTTCCTTATAAGAGCCCCGATGCCTGATATTACAAGAATTATCACTGCAAGAAGGGTTCCCATTATCACATAAGGACGTCTGTACAACTGATTGTCCTGATACTGTGAGAGTTTGGTCCCAGTCATTGCAGTCCGGATCACTCTGGGCTCTTCCAGAGCAGTTCTTCTCATCATTGTGTCTTCTTTTGTCTGTTCTGCCTGTGTAATCACTCCAGTGGGGATGTGATCCAGATCCAGATCCTGAATTCCTTTCCGGTGTTCTTCATCAGTGGAAGGCATCTCCGCCTCATCTTTCAGATAGGGCATTACCTCCAGCAGAGCCTTTTTCATCTCCGAAGCATTTGCATAACGGTCTTTCGGCTCTTCGGCAATCGATCTGTTAACTATGGCAGCAAGCCTCTTATTGGCATTCCTGTATACTTTTTCCAGCGGCTCCAGGGAAAACGGAGTGGGTCTCATTCCAGAAATGAGATGGTGCATTGTGGCTCCCAGTCCATAGATATCCGAGCGCGTATCAGGTGTACCTTTGAACTGTTCGAGAGGTGCATATCCAACTGTGCCTACCAGTGTCTTAGTGCTCAGTGAATTTTTGTCGATTCCGCGTGCCAGGCCGAAATCTACCAGAATCACTTCCTGCCTCTCTTTGCGAAGTATTATATTTCCTGGTTTTATATCGCGATGTATGATTGGATCCGGTTTCTGACTGTGAAGATATTCAAGAATCTCACATATCTGTATGGCATAGCTGGCTACATAGTCTTCCCGCACTGGCTTACCTGTCAGGACCATATACTCTTCAAGGAGCTTCTCGAGGTTTGTTCCTTCTATGAAGTCCATTACTATATAGCAGACTTCACAGTCCATGAAATGATCAAAGACCTGGGGGATCCCCTTATGGCGAAGCTTGACCAGGATGTTGGCCTCCTCTTCGAACTTCCGTCTGACAAGATCCCTTGTTTCATCGGATTCGAAATCCTGAAGCATCTCTTTCAGCGCTACAATACGCCATTTGAAGTGCATGTCATAAGCTTTGTAGACTGCACCCATTCCGCCGGCTTTTATGGGAGTGATTATCTCATAGCGATTACTTATGCAATCGCCCTGTTTCAACGACATGAACTGTCTCCTTAAAGACGATAGTTCACCTTTCTATTCCTTGTTTTGAAATCCTTCATTCGATGAGAAAATGATTAAAGGCTGAAGGGAATGCCGTCAGGTCTGTCCAATAAAGAAAAGACTGCAACATGAATAAGGGAGGGACAGTATGGACGAAGGTATGGATAAATCAAACGTAGAGAATGAAGGCTATAAGAAAAAGATTGGTCTTATGCTGAGAAAAGGTATCCTTACTGCAGAGAATATAACAGAGTGGTTCTCTCTCCCTTTCTTCCCAGGGGCTAAAGGTGAAACAACAGTTCCGTTCACTATAGATGGGGCTCCTTTTCTCTTCTGTACTAATGGTTTTCTGATAAGACTGCCGATGAGTATTGAAGAAGGTTTCCTGCACAAAGGTAAGACAGCTCCCTTCAATTCTAATCTGTCTGTGATTAAAACAGGTGAAGGATATCATATAAAGGGTATACTCCAGGGAGAGACTGCTGATTATACCATCAACTGCAGGGGTGCTGTGATAGAAGTGGTGGGAGACACAGGAAAATTCAGAACACGTTATTCAATTGTAATGAAGGATAATGAACTCTCTCTGGAAGGAGATACCGGTGAATTCAACTCCAGGCTTGATTTTACCAGGACAGAAGAAGGTTTTGCCATAACAGGGTTCACTGAAGGTGATAAGACAGACATTAAAATCTCTGAATCAGAGGGAAAATACCATCATGAAGGACTTTTAAGCGGCAGTCATTATGATTTGTTCATAGAAGAGATAGAGGGCTCCATACTTGTAGAAGGCGAGCAGAAAAACCTCCATACCAGTTTTACCATCGGGAAGGCTCTGGATGGATTCGCAATCGAAGGTATGATCAAATCGACAAAGGTGCATATGACCATCACAGCAACAGACGCGAACTCATATAAGATAGCTGGAGGAGCGGAGCAGAACAGGGTTGACTATGCCATCACGAAGATATGATATTATTCTGGCACTCGCCTTTCGTCGTGGAGAGCGGGTGTTTTCTCTATGACCTGTCTCACTGGTACAGCAGAGCCATTCCCAGTATCAGCAGCGTGTCGTAGAGGCCGTGAGCAACCATCGGCGCGATCAGGCGCCCCCGCCATAGATAGATAAGTCCGAACACAAGGGCGGCCATTCCCGTGTCAATCATGCCGGTTGTACCCTGGTAGCGGTGATTACAGCCAAAATACACTGTCGAGATTAGAAGCGCCCCAGCAGCGGCCCATATGCCGCCGCCCAGCATTGTGCGCGTGAGATGTATCAGATGACCTCTGAAAAACAGCTCTTCGCAGAAGCCCCCTGATACCCATCCGACCACGATCATCGCCAGCACGTTCCAGAATCCTGTCCCCATAAGCCTGAGGCTGGCGACCACATCTTCCCTGCCTGCACCTCCTGTGAGCGGGAGAAGTATCAGAAACTGCAGCAGCGCCATAACCACGCCTGCAAGTACGCCTGTAAAGAGGTCCTTTTTCCAGTCCTGAAATGCCAATCCAATATCGGAGAGCCTCATTGCCGCTATTCGAAGACAGAGCGCGATCCCTCCGGTGATTATAAGCAGCTCAATAAAGCTGTATATCAATAAGGTCGCCCCATTGACAACGCGGGTTCTGCCTACGGCAGCCATCATAACCCATCCGGCACATTTTCCTGCCATTATCCAGAAAATTACGCCTGCAACTAGTGCTGATAACAACCGAAGCTTTCTTACAGGTGATTCTTTCTCCATCACTACTATTTCCATTGTGCTGACTTCACAGGAACTGCCTCTTTCTCAACTTCCTGTGGTAAGTAAGAGCAAACCTGTGTGATTCATCCCGGAGATGCATAAAGAGATGCAGGACCGGCGAGTCATCAGGCAATACGAGAGGCTCAATCAGATAATCAGGCGGGAAGAAGATCTCTTCACGCTTCTTGGCGAGGGATATCATCGGTATGGAAAGCCCTTTTTCCTCGAGCACTTCAAGTCCGGCATTAAGCTGTGGCTTTCCACCGTCAAGCATGATAAGATCAGGCACTATCTTCTTCCAGCTCTTCCTTGGATTTTCAGGGTCTTCTGAGGTGAATCGCCGCCTCAGCATCTCTTTCATCATTGCCACATCATCAGGGCTATCCTTCGATACTATTCTGAATCTCCTGTACTGGGATTTGTCAGGGTGACCTTCTGTAAAAACCACCATCGAGCCTGTAGCATTCTTTCCCTTTATGTTGGAGATATCATAGCCTTCAATTCTAATGGGTGCTGCCGGAAGGGAGAAGATGGCCCTGACCTGTCTGAGCACTGCCTGAGCCTTTGATGTACGCCTCTGCTCATCATCTCTGTGACTTCTCAGATGGTACAGTGCATTCTTTGTCGCCATCTCCAGAAGTTCCCTGTTCTTTTCTCTTGCCTGCACATGGAGCCTGACTCTGCGCCCTGCCATCCTGCTGAGCCACTCTTCCAGAATCTCCCTGTCGTTTATGCCTGAGGCACTGTATATATGAGGTGGAGGCATTGTGCCGCTGTGATAGTGATGAAGAACGAAAAGGCGGCTCTTCTCTTCAGTCGAATCTGATTCTGGAGAATCCAGAAAAAAATGCTGAGTGGATATCAGCTTTCCTTCACGCACCTTCATTATTTCAGCGCAGGTCATATTATCCTCAGTAAGAACTGCAAAGTAGTCACTGTCCACATTCTGTGAGAACAATACAGCCCGGCGCTCGGTAACACGCTCCACTGACCGGATGTTGGTTAAAATGTGGGCGCACTGCTCAAAGTTAAGCTTTCCGGCTTCCCTGTCCATGTCACTTCGCAGCTCCTCAATGAGCTTTGAAGAATGTCCTTCCAGAAAGAGCATGGCCTGGCGGACCTGCCTGCCGTATTCCTCGACAGTGACAGCCCCTGTGCAGGGAGCACTGCACATCTTCATCTGATAGTTGAGACAGGGTCTCTTTCTTTCAGGTGTTTTGTCATTGCAGCTTCTCAATTTAAAGATCTTCTTTATGACAGGGATCGTCTTTCTCATAGCATCAGTGCTCGTATACGGCCCGAAAACCCTGTTTTTCTTTCCTGTTTTTCGCCGCACTACCCGTATCCTGGGGTATCTGTCATCGAGGGTTATCTCCAGCATCGGATAGCGTTTATCATCCTTGAAGCGGGCATTGAAATAAGGCCTGTGCCTCTTTATCAATGTATGTTCCAGGAGCAGAGCCTCTATCTCAGTTTCAGTGATAATGAAATCAAGTGAATGAATATTCTTTACCAGCATAAGGATCTTGGGAGTGTGCTCCCTTGATTTCTGGAAGTATGAGCTAACCCTGTTTTTAAGCGATTTCGCCTTGCCCACATAGATGATTTTACCTGATATGTCTTTCATAAGATAGACACCGGGATCATCAGGAACATTTTTAAGGGTGTTCTCAAGCTCTTGATTCAAAATAACGCCTTTTTCATTGAGCCGCAGAATGCCAGAACTATGATCCCGGAGTTTCCTGAAGCTTCTTTTTCAGATAGCTCTGCGCTTTCTGGAGCTGAGTATCCTGAGAGCTCTCGACTTTTGAGGGGTCCATCTCGACAACTATGTCAGGTTCAATACCCTTCTTATTTATATCATTGCCTTTGGGAGTCAGATATCTGGCAATGGTATACTTCAGCGCTCCTCCATCTCTCAGTTCGTGTATGGTCTGAACACTTCCCTTTCCGAAGGTTTTCTCCCCTATCAGAATCCCGGTGCCTGTGTCTTTCAGTGCACCGGCTGTAATCTCTGCAGCACTGGCGCTCATATCATTGACGAGCACAGCTATCGGAAGTTTGGTCTGATCGGAGCCGCTTGCCTTGTGTATTTCATTTCTTCCTGTTCTATGGTTTACTACAGAAACAACAAGTGTGCCGCTCTGCAGAAGCTTGCTGCAGATGTCTATCGCTGCGGAGATATATCCCCCACCATTATTGCGAAGATCAATAATCAGTGCTTTTGCTCCAAGAGCCTGTGCCTTCTCAAGGGATCGGGCGAACTCCACATCTGTATCACTTCCGAAGAAGCGTACTCTTATATAGGCGATATCTCCAGGTTTCATGGCGTGAGTGACGCTGCTGACGTGGATGAGATCGCGGAGCATCTTGAATGTTTTGGGCTGATTATCTCCGCGCTTTATCGTCATGGTCATAGAAGAGCCAACTTCACCGCGTATCTTCTGAGCTGCTACTTCAAGATCCATTCCTTTTGTGGACTCACCGTTTATCTTCAGCACAACATCACCGGCTTTGATCCCTGCCTTCTGTGCCGGACTCCCCTCAATAGGCTCGATTACGGTAAGCACATTCCCTTTTTTTCTGGACAGCTCAATATAGACTCCTATCCCGCCGTAATTGCCTCCATTCATCTGTTCATTGAGAAGCTTGTACTCTTTGGGTTCAAGCACAACTGAATAGGGGTCTCCAAGAGAGTCCATGACACCTTTCAATGCTGAATAGGCGAGATGAGACTCATTGAGCTTACCGCCGTAATGTGCAAGGATGGTACTGTAAGTCTTCTTCAGATGAATCATCGCTGAATCAGATCTGTCGTCGGCCTGAGTCAGCTTTATCAGATCTGTTTTCAGCTTCTTTCCGGCCAGAAGACTTTTCATACCCTTTAGCGCTCCATTGATGGCCTTGGTGGCATTTACATCGTAGACATACTCTTCTTTGAGAAGCTGCAGCGTTTTTTCAACCATGGTGATATCCATCTGAATTGTTGACTGCCAGTCTGCATCTGCGATGGATTTCGATGTTCGTGATGCAAGCGCATCACGAGTAATTGTTACCTTTGTACTTGATATCTCCGGTTTCCCTTCCCGGTCGTTCTCACTGAATATGCTCCATTTCATGCCAATCACAAAGCCTAGAAGGCCTACAAGGATCCACATTGAAAAAAAGAACAGATTTCTCTTCACTTTTGCACCTGCCGAACTGAAGACAGATTCACACTGTCGTCAATATATCTCCTGAATGTCAAAGATCAGGCTTTTCTCCACTTTATCTTTCCTGATCGTCACTTTATCGTATATCTGACCTCTCTGATGGAAAAGCAGATTCTTTACGATTTCTGCATCATTTCCATAGTTCTTTCTTATGTAATCATACTGCTCGTCAAGTGAGCGGACTGGAATTGCATCGGCAATGACTCTCTTTTCATTGCGATCTTCTTCCCATTTTTTCATCTGCTCTTCCAACAGTTTTTGAGCGGATTCCAGCTGAAGATCGGTTTCTTTTTCCGGCGGTCCCGGCTTCACCTGTACCTTTTTGCTGTTGTCTTTTTTTGCTTCAACTGTGATATCGGGCATAATGCCTCTTTTATTTATATTTCTACCCTTCGGTGTCACATAATGAGCGGTTGTGATCTTCACGGCTGATGAATTGGGCAGAGGGAATATCTTCTGAACACTGGCCTTACCGAAAGTCTTGGTACCCATTATTGTTCCTGCTTTATAATCCTGCAGGGCTCCTGCTGTAATCTCAGAGGCACTTGCGCTGTATTTATTGACGAGGTTCACAATCGGAGCCCTGAGATGCAGATTGGGACTCGAAGTGTAAGGAATCTGCGGCGAGCCTCTCTTTATTATTGTAACCACTTTGCTCCCTGTGGCCAGAAAGTTGCTGCATACTGCAAGCGCCGCATTGACATATCCACCACCGTTATTGCGAAGATCCAGTATGTATCCTCTGGCGCCGCGAGACTCGAGCTCTTCCAGCGCATCTTTCATCTCCTGGGAAGTATTTTCTCCGAATATCCTCAGCTTTATATATCCGACGTTGTTATCAAGCATTCTGTAAATCAATGTCTTGACACGGATCATGTCGCGGATTATCTCCACATCGAATGGCTTCTTGACACCCGGCCGTTGAATGGTAAGTGTTACTCTGCTCCCGACCTCTCCCCTCAGAAGTTTCTGAGATTCATTTATTGTTACACCTTTTGTCGATTTCCCATCCACTTTTATTATCACATCGCCGGATTTCAAACCTGCACTGTAACCCGGTGTTCCTTCTATTGATTCAACAATGGTCAGCGCATTGTTGTTCTGCCTGTCCAGCTCTATGTATATGCCTATTCCTCCGAAGCTCCCGCCTTTCATCTGCTCCATCAGGCTTGCATATTCCTTGGGATCCAGAAAGACCGAATAGGGATCGTTGAGGCTTTTCATGATCCCTCTGATAGCCGCATATGAGAGCTTCTCCTTGTTTATCTGCGGGTTTGACGACAGGAGCTTATTGTACATCTTGTTGAACTGCTCAATCTGGGCGTTGTCGGACTGATTCCCTGGGATCGCCCTGATCGACGAATCGTTGATCTTCTGTTTTTTCAGATACTCTTTTATTCCGGCGATGCCGCCGTTGACAAGAGTATTCTGAGTGACCTTCTCGGCATATTCGCTCATGACAAGCGGGAAGATGCCGTCTATCGAATCCAGGCTCACACCCTTTTCCTCTTTTATCGCGCCAATGACATCTTTTGCTGATGAACCTGGTGCTCCATGAAATAGCAGGAGAACTGTTATCAGCAGTATATACATTATTTGTCGTGTTTTTATCATTCTTCTCCTCCAGTTTTAGTTGATGCAACGTCAAATCTGCATTCCGGGAGTTCAGGAGAACTGCCTGTGCAGACATTTTGCCACGTTTTTCACTTAGATTGAAATTCCCATATATTGTAGCAGATTAGAGACCTTTATTTCAAGCATGATGAAGATTATTTTAATATCTCGGAACTTCTATAGAAACATTGCCTGCCCCCCCCTTAACGACGGCGTTTGCCTGCCCCCGTTAAGGGGGGAATGATGGAACACTGGAAGAATGGGTCGAAAGATATAAAAGCACTCACATAGGATGCACTTTCCCTCAACCCAATATTCCCCATTCCGGGGCAGGCAGTATTCCACCATTCCATTATTTCAGTCCGCACCGAAGGTGCGCTATGTTCTTTCAGAGCCTGGAGCGGGGATCGATTGGAACGCCGTTCTGTCTTATCTCGAAGTGCAGATGAGGACCGGTGCTCATGCCAGTACTCCCTATTGAGGCAATTATATTACCCTGGTTCACGCTCTGACCTTTTCCAACAAAAATTGTCGAACAGTGGGCATAAAGAGAGGAATAACCGTTTCCGTGATCGACAATCACGGCGTTTCCATAACCTCCATACCATCCGGAAAATATTACTATACCACTGGCTGTCACGCATATCGGGGCACCGTACATGGCTGCGATATCTATTCCTGAGTGGAATATTACACTGCCTCTTATGGGATGAACTCTGTAGCCATAGTTTGATGTAATGAAGCCTTTGACCGGCCAGATGAAGTTCCGCTCGCTTCTGATGGGAGCCTTTGATGAATTGCCTTCATTAATTGCCTGAGCTTCCCTTATTATGCTTTGAAGAGACTGCTCCAGCTCTCTTGTGAGATTCTCCATCTCATAGACGTTATCAGCGATCTGATCTCTCTCGTGCTTTACAGCCCCCAGCAGTTCGCTGCGTCTTCTCTTGAGTCCGCTGAAATATGACTGCTTTTTCTGCTTTTCCACCTCCAGACAGGCAAGCTCAGCTTCCATGGCTTCCTCTCTGGCTTTCTCCTCTTCAATCTTCTTCCTCTGTGCCTTTATTTCAGCAACTAGCTCAGTGTCACCTTTCATTATCCTCTGGAAAAACTCCAGTCTGTTGATGAAGTCACTGAAGTTTTCCGATTCCAGTATCACTGCAAAATAGCTGGATTCTCTGTTGATATACATCTGCCTGAGCCTGGATCTCATACCCTTCTGCTTGCCCAGAAGCTCAGAATGCAGGCTCTTCAGGTCACTTCTGAGCCGATCGAGGTCCAGGCTCAACCTGTATCTCCTGTCTCTGATATTTCTAATCGTTTCTTCCACTTCGTACAGTGTAGATTCCGTTTTTTTCAGCTGGCAGGACAGATCCTGCTCTCTCTGGTTTACCACAGACAGGCGGAATTTCTCGTAATGCAGGCGGCTCTGGCTCTGCTCGATGAGCTTCTTTTTAATATCCATCTTTGTATTCAACCGTCGGAGACGCTCTGCTTTGTTTCCTTCTTCTTCAGCACGGCCCATTCCGTGACATGAAAAGAAAAGAATCATCACGGCTGCAATTGCTGCAACCATTGTGTGCACTAGTGCTGTTTTGTTATCCTGATATTCCATAAAGCTTTTCTCTTTAAATACCACTGATGCAGAAGCCGTGTTCCGACTCCGCCTCAGAAATGAATCTGCCTGAACCTGAGAAATCTGTTCACCGAGATGAGGCTGCCTACCGCTCCTACAAATATACCGGTTCCCAGCAGGATCAATGTAACTGTTGAAAAGAGGGAATTAAAGGGAACCATAGTCAGGAAAGGCAGAGCAGTCTCAATTCTGGGCATGAAATATGCATAGATCAGCTTTATCAACAGAATTGAAAACAGAGCGCCCAGAAACCCCTGAAGCACGCCTTCCATGATAAAAGGCCATCTTATGAACCAGTTGGCCGCTCCTACAAGCTGCATAACAGCAATCTCTCTGCGCCTGGCGAAGACTGTCAGCCGGATTGTATTGCTCACAATGAACAGAGTCGAGAGAAAAAGTGCCAGGACTATTATGATACCGATCCAGTGCACTGCTCTGTTGATGACAAGTAGTTTTCCAGCTATTTTCTCGCCATATCGCACTTTTTCAACACCAGGGTATGTCTTTATAATCGCAGCCACTTTGGGGATCCTGTCAGGTTCATTGACGATCACCTCGAATGAATTGGGAAGTGGATTTTTCCCTATATCGGAGATTTCAAACTGATTCTTCAGCCGTTCTTTCATATTCTTCAACGCTTCCTCCCTGGAGATGAAGCGTATCTTGTCTATATGGGGAGTCGTTTCGAGAGAGCTTTTGAGAACTCCGATCTGTTTTTCATCCATCCCATCTGATAGATACACAACAATCTGAAGCTGTTTCACAATATTTTCACTCCAGTAGTTGAGATTCACCACGATGATGATGAAAAATCCCAGGATCAACGAAAGAATGAGCACTGTAGAGATGGAAGCCATGCTCATCAGCACGTTCCGCCGCAGATTGATATATACTTCTCTGATGAAGTAGGATATGTTATGGATCATGAATGAGCTTCCTCACTGGCTGTTGAGCTTCCATTTACAGGGAAATAAAGCCCCTTCTCCTGATCGACTGAAATCCGTCCCTGTGAGACGACAACAACCCTCTTTCTCATCATATCGACGATTTCCCTGTTGTGAGTCGCCACCAGAACTGTTGTGCCCCTCTTGTTGATCTCATCGAATATCTGAATTATCTCCCACGATGATTCAGGGTCGAGGTTTCCTGTCGGTTCGTCTGCAATAACTATTGTCGGTGAGTTTACCAGAGCCCTGGCAAGGGATGTTCTCTGCTGTTCACCGCCTGAAAGCTGATGTGGAAAACGTCTGTGCTTTTCTTCAAGGTTTGTCAGTTCAAGCACTCTTGACACCTTGGGCTCAATCTCCCTGCGAGGAGTTCCTGTTACTTCGAGAGCATACGCCACATTCTCATATACCGTTTTATGGGGAATGAGCTTAAAATCCTGGAATACCACTCCAAGATGACGCCTGAGATAGGGCACCTCACGTCTCTTCATATCGGTTATATCTCTGTCATTGACATAGATATCTCCGCTGGTGGGAATCACTTCACGGTAGATCAGCTTCAGAATGCTGGATTTACCTGATCCTGTAGTTCCCACGAGAAATACAAATTCACCTTTTTCCACATAAAGATTGATGTCAAACAGAGCCTGAACACCATTCGGGTAGACCAGATTTATCCCGTGCATCTCAATCATAAGGAAGGCTGTCTCCTTTGCTACATATCAGCCGATCAGCACCGACGGCTTCCCTCTTGTCCGTGACGCACCTGTAAAAGCGGTGAAAAGTGATTCCATGTCGCCGTAGTCAACTTCTTCTATATGCCATCCCAGTGTAAACCATTGATGTACAGCATTTCCTCTTGACGCCCCGGGGGCGAGTTTGAGAATCGACACTACGTTATCAAGCGTATAGCGTGCGGTGGAATATATCATCTCCAGAAAATGAGGGTCATTATGGCTCTCAATCATTGTGTAGACTCTGAAATCTGCCTGGGATGCTTTGCTCCATAGCGCTGTGCCGTTAACACTCATCATTGCGTAAAAAGGCGAATCGGCAATCAGATGGATTCCTGGAATATCCACGATCAATGATGTGTTTTCCCCTTCAATCCGGGATACCATCTGATATGCACTGTTCCATCCAAAGTATTCGATATCAGCCAGAACTGCAAGAAGATGAACACAGTGCTCACCGCCGGTTATGATAAAACGGTCCCGACCTTCCCATCGGGGCTCCTGAGGTTTGTGATGAAGTTCATGATAATAAAGAGCGGTAAAAAGATTGATATCTGTAATATCAATTCTGTCACTGTAATCAGGAAAACAATAGGCCATTTTCCTGGAAATTTCCCGTGCTTTACGAGCAGTATCATCAATAATACTTTTCTTGGTAAGGATCATTCCCTGCCCTCCTCATTAATACTCCACTGATCACTATTTAATTGGAAACATGCAGAATCTTAAATCCGGTCTCTCTTTGCATCAACTCCTTGCAGTTAAAATAACGCACCGCATCAGATCTCCTCCAAAGACCTGACGGGGCCTCTGCATTTAACAAGCCGCTCTGCCAGACTGGCAGTTTTCAGCGCCTTTATTTTCATCTCACCTATTTCTTTCTTGAGGCGAGCCCTCACTTCCTCCCTGTTATTATATACTTTTTCTGCACTTTTGCACAACTCCTGGATAGATATTTTTTCCAGGGGATGAGATAATGCTCCTATTGAATCAGAAAACACTTTCACTTTTGGATCATATACAACTCCTATCATCGGGACATACTGGGTGGCTGCAAAGATGAGCGAGTGAAGTCGCATTCCTATAACCAAATCTACAGATCCCAGAAGGCCCTGCAGCTCTTCAGGGCGATAATCTCCCTGAAGCAGTACAGCAGGTTCTTTCATCAGTGCTTTAACCTTTTCACAGACATCGAGGTCCTGTGATTTCTGAAAAGGGATCAGAACAATCTGCGCATTGAGCTCTTTTTTAAGCCGGTCGGCACATTCCGCGAAAATGGAGAGATAATCGACTGAAGCTTTCCAGGGACGTATGGAGACAGCAATTCTGGTCTTTTCCTCCTCTATCCCCTCACTCCGGAGGATCTCTTCTATTCTTTCCCTGGAAGCGGATTCAAGTGCAAGAACCGGATCGGCTGTAACTATAATCGGTGTTTTCAAAATTCCTATCTTTCTGAGCTCTTCTTTTGATTCATCATCCCGAACGGTGATGAGATCCACCATATTTGATATGAAGCGTGTGTACCACCTGCCTTCTTCTGTATTGATCGGTCCGATTCCCTGTGCATAGTACATGACTTTTTTTCTCATCAGCTTTGCGATTAACACGAGGCCGAGATAATACTGTATGGTGCTTACTCCTGTGACATCCTGAATCAATCCGCCTCCACCGCTGATGAATAGGTCTGCATTGATAAGCTCCCGTGCCAGTAAGAGAGGATTCTTTCTAACTATTGCTCTGACGTCATAGTTGGAGGACGTATTGAGAGTGTCCTGGGACAGCACGACAATTTCAGCGCCAGATATTGAGCTTTTCAATGCACTGACCATTGCCGAGAGGATCGCCTCATCACCTGTATTCCCAAAGCCGTAATAGCCTGATATGATTATCTTTTTGCCTGTCTTCATCATAGTCAAATTATTTAACGAAATGGTATATTTTCCTCCCAAGATAATCTCCGGAAAGGAATTACCGGAAAAATTCAGAAATAGTAATTTCGAATAATTTTAATATCGAGGAGGAGATACAGTGAAGAGACTGACCTTATGTATAGCGTTTTTGTTTTTAGCCAGTGCGGTTATGGTTCTGGTAGCGGGATGCAATGAGACAAGCTCTTCCCATCCTGATGTACCTGTTGCACAGAGCATGAACTTTGTAGGTGACAGCAGCACCAAGATATATCATATGCCCACATGCAAAAGGTGCCCGCACGAGGCAGATGCAGTGCCTTTAGACAGCCCTCTCAGTGCCACAAGAGCCGGATTCAGGCCCTGCAAGAAGTGCCATCCGCCCACAGAGTAGACACGCCTCACCAGGGTCTGATCATAATCCTGGTGATCTGTTCGGAGCCAGGGAGAATACCATCGAGCTCTTTCCAGCTTTTGCCACCGTTACTGGTGGCAAATATATTTTTAAAGAGCGTTTCAGCACCCGACATCTCGAGGGTGCTGTAACCAAGATAGTATAGTCTGCTCGAATCGAGAGGGTGCACTCCGAAAACACGTATCTCTTCCTTTGTGGCTATGGTAAACCACGTGTTTCCTCCGTCCCTGCTTTTTCTCAGATAGGAGAGGCCACCCTGCTTTGTATCAAGTGAGAGCTGATACATGATTGATGGATCGGAGGGGCAGTATACTATTTTCTGAGTCCTGATCCATTCCTTTGGAGTGATGGATTTAAGCCACCACCGCTTTCCGCCATCCGTGCTCTTGTAAAGCCCTACTGTGGTGGGAAGATATATCTCCCCTGAATTTTTCGGATTGACAGCCATATCATTTATTACCGCATATTGAGAGATATTGGCATTGATTACAGACCAGCTCTTTCCAAGATCACTGCTTCTGAATATCTTTTTATTGCCTGCTATGTATATCTTTCTCTCTCTGCTGAATGCAGCAATATGGTATATCTCCTTCTGGGGCAGATTGCTGCGGGACCACGTCTTCCCCCTGTCGAAGGATATATACAGGTAAAGATAAGTTGTGGCACATATGAATGAACTATCATCGCAGCTTATCGTAAAAGTATTGAAAGACTCTTTTTTCCCGGAAGGATATATCTTCTGCCAGTTGACACCCGAATCAGAGCTCTTCAGAAGACCGGTGCCGGATGCAAGATATATGATCCGGCCTGGTATATCAAAAGCCATGTCATTGTAGTGAAGGGCAATATCGCTCTCAATGTAAAGGCCATCCCAGGAAGAGCCGCTGGTGCTCTGGTAGACCTGATCTCCGGAGAGAGAATATATCATTTCCTTTCCAGGGCAAGCTCCCGTTGAACCCAGCAGGAAAAGAGCAATGCAGCAAAGATAAAGGCAGCATATAAGAATTTTCTTCTGCATCAGTATTATTTCCAGCCTCATTTAATGTCCAGGGCCCTGGCCACCCTGCATACCACCGCCCTGTGGCATTAAATTACCACCCTGGGGCATCATGTTCTGTGTGTAGTTATGTTGATTCTGATTGGGTCCGTAGCCGGGCTGCATACCACCCTGACCTCCCTGCATCTGTCCTGGTCCCCCCTGCATCATACCGCCCTGTTTTTCATTACCGGCACCGGGCCCGGCTCCAGGTTCCATATCACCCTGTCCCCCCTGCATCTGTCCTGGTCCCCCCTGCATCTGTCCTGGTCCCCCCTGCATCTGCCCTGGCCCTCCCTGCATCTGTCCTTGTCCTCCCTGCATCTGTCCTGGCCCTCCCTGCATCATGCCCTGTCCTCCCTGCATCTGTCCTTGTCCTCCCTGCATCATGCCCTGTCCTCCCTGCATCATGCCCTGGCCTTGACGCCCCTGCATCTGTCCTGGTCCTCCCTGCATCATGCCCTGGCCTTGACGCCCCTGCATCTGTCCCTGTCCCTGCATCTGTCCCTGTCCTCCCTGCATCTGCCCTGGTCCCCCCTGCATCTGTCCTGGTCCTCCCTGCATCATGCCCTGTCCTCCCTGCATCATGCCCTGTCCTCCCTGCATCTGCCCCTGTCCTCCCTGCATCTGCCCTGGTCCTCCCTGCATCTGCCCCTGGCCTCCCTGCATCATGCCTTGGCCTCCCTGCATCATGCCTTGGCCTCCCTGCATCTGTCCCTGGCCTCCCTGCATCTGTCCCTGGCCTCCCTGCATCTGTCCCTGGCCTCCCTGCATCTGTCCCTGGCCCTGCTGTCCTGGCTCCATTCTGGGCTGTCCGGCCTGCATTGAACCTTGCTGATTCTGATTTCCGAAAGATGCATCATTCTGAAATGCCCCATTCTGCTTATATACAAGGTTTTCACGGGAGTCTGAGCCTATATTCCATGCATACCAGGCATTGGATGCATCCAACGTCAGTGTTGTCGGTTGCTCTATATTACTTCCTTTGACTGATGCCTTTTCTCCGGCCTTAACAGGTATTGTCATTGTAGGATCTGTTGTAGAGGCAATATATACACTGCCCTGCAGAACTTCTATGACGGCGCCTTTGGCAGGGTCAAGAATGAGATTGAATACAGAGTTGCCTGCAGTGAAAATACCGGAATCGGCAAATACTTTCAGCTCCTGAAAGTTCTTGTTGTTGATCCATAGCTTCCCTGAGTTAAGTGTAAAAGACCCTGTGATAGAATCAGCAGCGTTAAAGCTGTTTATTTCAAGAAGTGTAACGTCTGAAAGACGTATATTGCAGCCTTCACCTATAGAAATGACATTTTTATCAGACAATGCAGTCTGAATCTGATCACCGGCCTTTATCAGTTCATTTTCCTGCATCACTGCCCATTCATTCTTTCCACCTTTCTTGTGCTTGACTTCTCCACTTTTAAAGGTAAGGCGCATCTCTGCAGTTCCGGTGAGAGCATCGTCAGATGATTGTTTCGAAAAGTGGTGATACAATCCATAAAGCAGCAGCAATACAACAATGCATACCATGGAATTGATGACAAAACTCATCGGATTCTTCTTGAGTTCAGAAGGTATTTCCGGCGACATCATTCCGGAGAGCCTGGAATCCTCTTTTTCTTCTGCCTGTGCAGACTGAATTTTTTCAGGCTCACCTTCCATATCATCACCACCTGTAGATTCGGGTTCAGTCTTCCCGCTCATCTCATCGGGTTGTTCCTGTTCCGGTATGATTTCCATCTTCCATTCACCTTTATTTCTGCCCGGTTCCTGGCTGTCACTGTTTTCATCTTTCATGGCAACCCCTCTCTCTCCTGATTTCTTGTGCAACAGTCTTAATCTCTCTTAATGATTCTACCAGAGATAGCGCTCTTTTACAATAGCAGCAGACCGAACCTCCTCCTTTATGAGACTCTCAGTATTCCACCCATTATGAAAGCACAGTCGCTCATTCCGGAATTATATTCCCGATTCTCATCTACAATTGCCAAAATGAAGGATGTTTTAAATTTAAAAGGAAATCAACTGATATGGATGGCGAGGAGAACCGGGATAATCCCACCCGGAAAGGCAGAACATCAAAGTATTTATTTGCAGCAGCAGTCTTTATTCTAACAGCTACTATATGTATTGCTGCTTTTCTTGTATACCTGTCGAACCTTGCAAAGCTGCCGTATTACACTTACAGAGATTTTTCCTGGGCATCATCATCAAATTCCATTGCATATCTGAGAATACCTCACATGCAGAGAGATGTTGACGGTTCGGGAGAAAAATCCTGTGAGCTCTGGACCGGCACTCTGTCACCCCTGCAAAGGAGATGTATATTCACTCTGAAAACAGAAAAGGACTCTTTGAAAATCCTGGGCTGGACAAGAGATGACAGCGCCGTTGTACTGTATCAGACTCTGGAAAAAAAGAATGAAATATATTATGTGGATGCAGGCTCTCGCCGTGTGACCCGTTATGACCTTGATATACCCTGCATCGAGAATATCTTTTTTGACAAAGGAACTCTCTTTACCTGCAGTTATGACGAAGACAGCAATACCAGAACAATAGCCAGGATCGATAAGGAAGACCCCGGCTTCGAAAAACTGATGGTATTTGATATGAAGGATCTCGCAGAGCTTGAGCTTCTCTCAGTCAAGCAGTCCCACGGAGCTGATAGATGCGCCTTTGCCATGTATTACAGAAATCGTGATGATTCAGACGGAAGGACCAGCATCTGGATCTACGATTTTGATAAAAAAAAGACCATAAATATTGCAGCACAATCCTGCAGCAGAGAGATCAGCTTTGACTGGTCTCCAAATGAAAATGTCATAGCGGCCTCAATAGCTGAGATGAAGGAAGGGAATCTGATGGATCACTCTATAAGTTTTTTTATACCGGAAAGCTATGAAAAGAGTCAAAAACTCACACCGGCAGAACGCGCTCTCCCTTTTCAGCTTTTCTGGAATACAAGGAATCAGCTTTTTATCCTGGTCAAGGATAAGATCTATCTGATGCTTCTCGATCCCGATAAACCATTTGCCAAGACCCTTTTCTCGTGGGATTCCATCGGCTACAAGCCCAGTGATTTCCACATCTCTCCTGATGGCACGAGAATTATATTCCATATCACCGATCAACAGCAGACCACTAAAGATGATGCCTATCTTATGAACATAGATGGCACTGATCTCCGCAGATTCATTGAACCGGAGGGAAGAAGAATGATTGAATGCAACGCAGCCTATAAAGTATATAGAATGGCGGGAAAAGTGCTTGGAGATTTCCATACTCTGATAAAAAAAAGTGCAGACAGCATTCTCATCAGACACGATGCAATACTGCGATGATATTGAAGATGCTGCTGAAGAGAGGAGTGTAATATGAGTATTCTCACTGAGCTGGATAAGGAATATCGCCGGCTTATGAACTGGATGGTTAAAAACTCAGACGAAACGCTCAGGGCTCGGAGAGATTTCCAGGAAAAAGTGGTTAAAAGACGATGTTTTTATGGTATTACTCCTTTCAACTTCACTATGATGCCGCTCTTTCTGAAAGAAAAATCGTACACTCTGTTAAAAGATGCCACTGAAGTCATGGATTCTCTCCTCGATAAGGTGGTTAATCTGTATTTCAATGACACTTTTGTCCGTGACTCTTTTCCCTACTGGCACATTCCCAGAGAGTGGGTGGAGGCAGATCCCGGCTACATTAAACCTACAAACATCAACCGTCTGGATGTACTGTTTGACGGCAGAACCCTCAAATTCATAGAGTTCAATTCTGACAATCCGGGAGGAGTGGGCTGGACAGATATCTTTGAAGAGCTCTTCAAAGAGCATCCTCTGTATAAAGATTTTATCAGAGATTATGGAATTGAATCAGACAAGGCAATTGTTACAGGCCTCCACAAAGCTGTCATGGAGCGATATGACGAGATGGGGCTGCCTGATCCTCCACGTCTTGCTCTGGCAACATTCCGTGATATCAGTGGAGGCCATTCTGAATCTGATATCATCCGGGATTTTTTCATATCCATGGGAATTGAAGCTAGTGTTGTAGATCCCAGGGACTTTGAGTTCAATTGCGGACGCCTCCAGGCCGGTGGCATAAATTACACAGCTGTTCACCGGTGCCTGAAAGCTGAGTTTTTCATGCGCTATCCCAGAGAATTACGTGATTTCATCAAGGCTGTCAACGGAAAAGGAGCCTGTATGCTCAACTCATTCCGTGCGGTCATAGGCTCTCATAAAACCATTCTGTCCTTTATCTCAAATCCTGTCAATCAACACTATTTTACAGAAAAGGAGCGAAAATATATCAAAAAGCATATTCCATGGACGAGACGCTTCGATGAGACAGTGACACTCTCAAAGGAAGGCGAGGAAGTGAATCTTCGATCATATATCCTGTCAAAGCGTGAAGAACTCGTCATGAAGCCTTCCTGGGGCGCCGGAGGATATCATGTGATGGTAGGCAGGACAACACCTGAACTCAAGTGGAAGGAGACTTTTGAAGCCTGTCAGGGCGATCCTTCCTGGATTGTCCAGGAATACACTGAGATTCCTGTTTTGAAGATTCCTGTGATCAAGAAGAATAAAATTGTGCTTGAAGATAAGTATTTCAATCTCAGCCCATACTGTATCGGTGGACGTTATGTGGGAGTATTGGGCAGGACTTCTGATAAGGATGTTATAAATGTCTCTGCCGGCGGCGGGATCCTGCCTGTTTTTCCTTTAAGAAAAGAGACTTCTGATGTCAAAGAGAGTATCACCTGCTGAATATCGACGGATCAAAGACAAGGATGACCACTACCTTGTTACCGGTATCGTAGTGAAAGGCAATACCCCTGCTGACATAGAGGGCGACTTCCTGTGAATCCGGATAGATATCCCTGCTCTGGGACTTGATTATCGATGTTGCAGCACCATAAATCTTCTCTACTCCGGCTCTCTCTTTTCCGACTGATATGCCATCTTTCGTTTTATAGATCCTGGAGTTGCTGGAAGTTACTGTAGCACCGATAAACTGTACTCTGTTTGTTGCCCCGTTCACCTGCACTACAATGCCTGCTTTGTCGTATTTCATCAGCAGGCCATTCTGAACCTCTTTCTTTTTATCAGGGTTTCCAAGTATCTTCCGAACCTCACTGAAATCATCTCCTATTGATATGGCTCCAAAGGATTGCCCAGGATCGATCAGCCATACTTCATTTGGTCCGGCACAGACAATACCAGTGTTTGATAGAATAGAAAACAACAGGGCAAATACTGTGATGTTTCTGCATTGATGAAAAAGCCTTGATTGAGAGAGGCAATGGAAAGCTCTATTCATCGTCGACTCCTCTTTCAAAAAACTGTGAAAGGAATGAGCCAAAGCTCTTCGGTGATTCTCCTGCCTGTTCTTCACCTTCAGGCTGATCCCGGCCTTCACGCTGTTCCTGACCTTCTTCCGGCACTTTTGGAGAAGTACTCTGTTCTTCTTCAAAAGATTGCTGAACGGGATGCTCAGATATATCAAGGGGGGTCCCTGATACAAAGGCCGGGATCCCTTCAGCGCCAGGCTCTTCATTGATAGGAAGCACTGTTATATCCTGTCCTTCCAGAGGCGGAAGCACTCCTGTCTCCTGTCCTTCCAGAGGCGGCAGCACTCCTGTCTCCTGTCCTTCCAGAGGCGGAAGCACTCCTGTCTCCTGTCCTTCCAGAGGCGGCAGCACTCCTGTCTCCTGTCCTTCCAGAGGCGGCAGCACTCCTGTCTCCTGTCCTTCCAGAGGCGGAAGCACTCCTGTCTCCTGTCCTTCCAGAGGCACAGCTAAAGTTGGTTCTCCTCCGTCAGACCAGGAAACTTCAACTTGCGCATGAGCTTCCTGACTCTCTGTTGAGGCTGTTTCTTCTCCATCTGAGGGGTACGCTTCGATACTCTCTTCCGCCTGCGGTGGCAGATCTTCCGACGGCTCTGCTCCCGGATCTGCGGAATCTGATTCAGGGCGGGAGGCTTCTGACTGCTCTGCTTCCTGAGGCTCCGTTGTAAAAGTGTCTTGCTCCATATTCTTTTCAGGCTCCTGATCAGCTGTTGGCGCTGCAGTGAAGATCTCTCTTGTATCGTGCGCTATGGCATCAGGCGATTGAATCTGTAAATCTCTCATCCCGGCAAGCTTCGCCTGCAGCTCTTCTTCTGCGCTTTCAGCTCTTAACGTGCTCTCGCTGATTACGTTCTGTAGAATAATATCAGTATCAGGGCCTAAAAGCTCCTTCTGTGAGCTTATCCTTATCTGTTCCAGATCTTCTGTAAAGTTTTTCGCCAAACCGTTTTTCGTATCTTTAAGGTGTAGAGTGGCAATCCCGAAATTGGAGTGGGCTGCTTCTATCATTGCATCCCTTATTGAAAGGATAGCATCATCAGCTCTCTGATGTGCTATGGAAAATATTTCATCAGATTTCTGCTGTATTCTGACAAATACCTGATTAATATCCTCAATAGATGCGATTCTGGCTGTTTTAAGGAGATCATCTGCATCGCCTCTGGCCTTCATCAGAATCTGCTCCTTCTCCCTGTCAGTCATGGCAAGCAGCTCTTCTCTCTCCCTCTCGGATATTGCCCTTACTTCCTGGATGATGCTGCGTGATTCCTCTTCCGCTTTATCGTGGATTTCCTTTCTCTTTTCTTCAGCCTTGATGACGGCAGCATCGATGATAGCCTTCCCTTCTTCCTCTCCCTTTCTTATTATCTCATCCTTCTTCTCTTCAGCTTCCAGACAGAGAGCCTTTAATATCTCATCGCCGTCTACTCGAGCCTTTTCCAGTATTTTCTCCCTCTCAGCAGAAGCTTCTTCACGAATCTTCCTGTCAAATTCGAGGGCTTCATTTCTTGTGGTTTCAGAAAAAGTAACAGCTTCCTCAATTATCTTCTTTCTCTCTTCTTCTGATTTTCTGATTCTGTCATCATATTGAGTCTTTGCATCGCTGCTGGCCTTGTTGATTATAGCCTCTGCTTCATATTCCGCCCTGATTATGATATCACGTGATACCACTTCGGCTTTTTTCATCTCATCCTCGGCACGAAGCTCTATGTCCTTTATGAGCCTGTTCTTTTCATTTTCAGCCTCATCAATTGCCCTGAAACGCATCTGCTCCGCTTCATCTTCAGCTATCCCGAGAATGTTCTTGTATGCCACTTCAGCATCCCGGCGGGCTTCCTCAATAATCTGCTCTGCTTCGGCCTGTGCCTTGCTTCTTGTTTCATCAAGAAGGTTCTGTGCCTCCTTTTTCTTATCTTTCAGCTCATTCTCAATCTCTTCCCGGATCTCCCTTGTTATCTTTTCACGCTCTCTTGTGGCAATATCACGGGCTTCATTGATGATCTGCCCAGCCTCACGCTGCGCAGCTCCTTTGATTTCATTGATGATTCTCTCTTCTTCCTTCTTTGCCTCAAACAGCGCTTCACTGCGTGCCTTCTTGACTATTGCACGGGCTTCATCCTCTGCTTTGCTTATCAGACCGGCTGCATGCTTTTCCATTTCAGCTGCAGCATCTTTCGCTTTCAGCAGCTCCTCTTCAGAGAGCCTGAGGAGGTCCTTCATCTCCTGGTCAGTCTTCTCTCTCTTCCCAAGTGAATAAAGCTCTGCATCTTCCTTGAACTTTGCAGCTTCAGCTTCAGCTTCGTCCTTTATCTGCTGCGCCTCGTCTCTCAGCTTTTTCGCTTCTTCCCTGAGAGCCTCAGCTTCTCTTTCTGAAGATTCCTTCAGCTCTGCAATCTCGCGTGCATGCTCATCTCTCAGCTTCTGAGCTTCCTCGTCGATATTCTCCAGTTTTTCCTTCAGCAGGTTATCCATCTCTTCTTTTTTAGAAATGGCATATGCTTCCGCGTCTTTTTTTATCTGCCTGGCTTCCTGCTCTTCCTGCTCTCTGGTCTGTAGAATCTCTTTCTCGGCGTTTTCAATGAGCTCCAGAGCTTTCTGCTCGATATTGTCAGCTTCTTTTTTTGCAGACTCAAGCATCAAAGCCGCTTCTTTTTTCGCAGATTCAAGCAATGCGGCCGCTTCTTTTTCTGCATTATCTATCAAATCGCCGGCAGCCTTCCTGTCTTTTGCTGCCTTTTTCTGTTCGGCGTCTTCTGCAGCCTTCGTGGCTGATGAAATAATGCTCTCAGCTTCCTTCCTTGCTTTTTCCTCAATGGCTTCGGACTTTTCACGAGCTTTTCTGATTATTTCCTCGGCCTGCTTACCTGCAGTTTCAGCTTCTTCCCTTATCTTCTTTACTTCGTCTTTTTCCTTTTCAGCATTCTGTTTGAGCTGTTTGAGCTCTTCCTTGGTTTTTTCTATGATTCCCTGAGCTTTTTCCTTGGCCTTGTCGAGTATCGCCTGCGCCTTCTGCCTGGCCTTCTCGACTATCTCTCCACTTTCTCCCCCGGTCTGTGGCTCTTCCTTTTTTATTTCATTAAGAAGCGAGCGGGCCGCTTTCGCGATTTCACCTTCAACTTCAGTATCCAGCGCCTTCTGCAGATGCTCCCTGGCTTTCTCATTATCGTCATCACGCAGGAGGAGCATACCTTTCTCCAACTGAGCAGGTGCATAGTACGGATTAATTGAAAGGAGCTTATCCAGTGTTTCCTTTGCCTCATCGAGCTTCTCTGCAGCCTGGAGAGTCTTGAAGAGTTGAAAATATATGAGATAGTGCGGGTTAATCTCAACAGCTTTTGTCAAATCGCCGATAGCTTCCTTCAGATGCTCCCTGGTACGGGAAGAAGGTGTGGACAGAGATAAGCCATGATAATAATATGCCCAGGAAAAGGTCGAATTTATCGATATACATTCGGAAAAAAACTTTTCTGCCTCTTTGTAGTCGCCGCTATTAATGGCTTTATGGCCGGCTTTGAAGGCTTTATGCCATCCTTCCCGATTCTTCAGCTTCACATAGATCTGCTTGATCAGTTTATCGGTGAGATCAGAATCGGGAAACTGCCCGATAAAATCCTTATAACACTGCAGTGAGAGATCCTTTTCTCCTGTTGTCTGCAGTGATTTGCCTAGGGTCAGGTATATCTTCCGTGCGCTTTCTTCATCTCCATTCAATCTGCAATCGTATTCAATACATCTCCTGAGATTTTTAACAGCTTCTTTCCAATTCTGTTCTTTGAAATAGTGAAAACCAAGATACATGTAAGGCTCATAAAAATCAGGATCTGTTTCGTGAGCCTGTATCAACAGCTTCACGTATTCCGATTTATTTGTGGCAGAGTCAAATGCAGCGGCCTTTTTCAGAAGCTCTTCCGCAGTTTCTCTCTTATTCATCTGTTCAGTCTGTCTCCTTATCTCTAAGTAATGGCACGCCGTATATTACTGTATCTGTCCAACAATGCTACTTCGACTTGAGGGATAAAAAACCTCTCTTCCATGAGAACTAAAAGGGTTTTCTGAGGCTCATGAAAACAGGCTTTAATTCCCTGCAACTGTTCAAAATAACGTCAGACCTTTTACAACCTTGATGTCAGTAGTTCCACACATATGTGATCTTCCATCCGGTTCTGGTCCGTTTCATCTTGAAGGTTCGCCTGACGTTTTCCACGCCTCTCAGTGTCCCTTTTACCTTGACTCTTGCTATGTCTCCCTCATCGATTACCTGATAAATGGTGTAGTTCTTGTAGGCATCATATCTCTTGAGATACTTCAATTCAGACTTCAGGCGTGAATCAGACATACTGCCAGAATTTGCAATATAGTATACCTGAAGAAGAAGGTTGACATTTTCCTCCCGCAAAGCTATCTGATATGTCTCAAATGCATCAGAAGGCGTATTATTGTTAGCCAGACCGATACATAGAGACACAGTGCAGGTGAGAAAGATGAAAATGCAGAAAAGACACAGACAGTATTTCAACAGACGCTCCCCCTTTCGTGCTGCCATCTCTGGATACTTCAATGATTCGCCTGCACCAGTAATGATCCTTCTTTATAATGTTCCCTGCCAGGATTTTTAATACATTCTGCAGAATTAGATTTCGTTATAGATAAATATTCTTGCTTTTGGTAATCAGCTTATGGATCTTTGTCCTTTATGCCATTCAGAAATCACTGCTGATTCTGAGCGCTGCCCCAGATGTGGTGCTTCATTGGAACTCTCAGATTCAATTGATCTCAAAGAAAGTCTCTCTTCGACTCCACCAGGCTTTGATATCACTCATTATACTGTGCCATTTTCAGTAAGCGTGCAGGATGCACATTCCATTCTCTATGGATGGCTCGAGACAATGAACAGCGGGCATTTTGAGAGAGAACACTTCCATATCGCCAAGATGAATAAAAGATATTACGGGTGCTGGCTTTTCTGGTTCATTGCCCCCGAAAGTTACCAATCCAGAGAGGAGGAATCTGCAACCTCCTCATCAGGCGCTGAAGCAGGCAGGAGAAAAAAGCTCATCATTATTCCAGGCTCACCATCAGTGCCTTCACAGCTCAGGGAGCTGTCCAGGTCCTACGACTTCATGGAGCTCTGCACGCTTGATGAAAAGATATCTTCCGGTCCAGAATTCGCTTCCATCTCCGTTTCAGAAAAGGATGCCTTTGATGAGGCCCTGAAGCTGCTCCGAGAGGAAGAGCCTTCCCTCTTTGATGATAGAGTTGTACTGAAGCCCGGAGTCAATATCCAGCATAAGGTTCCCATCGCACTGCCTTTGTGGGAGGGAGCCTACGACTACCGGGGAGGGAGAGAGTGTCTGTTCTTCATAGATGGACAAAAAGGCAGAATCACAGGTGAGATGTTCACGCAGGACAGCAGAAGCCATATCTTTAATTATGTTCCATATATTGCAGGTGCACTTGTTGTGCTGCTTCTCATACTGATTATCACATTCGTTCCCTTTGACAACGGCGAAAAGCACGTTTATGAGCCCCCCGCTTCAATAACAGTAACTGATGTGCCCTCACACTCACATGAATCTTCGCCATCTCTTAAGCCTGTGACACCAACAGAGAGTGTTTCAGTCTCTCCTTCGCCGGAGGTCTCTTCATCACCGGATGCAGTTGCGACTCCTTGTCTGGAAAACAAAGAGTCTCTGAAAGCCAAAGATATAATAGCTGAAAACTTCAAAGCAATAAGCAGGAAGGATTTTACGCAGGTATTAGGCCTTAGAACTGAAGCGGTCAAGAGGGGAAAAAGTGTCTCTGAGTATGCGGCAATTTATAAAGACAACATCTTTATTGAGGTAGTAGATTCCTCTGTTTTGGAGTTTTCCGGGACAGAGGCGCGAATAAACGTGACGCTTCGATCCCGTGATTCCTTTGAGGGAAAAGAAGAAGACAGCACATATAAGGGATGGTTTCTTCTCAGAAAAGAGGATGGTCAATGGCGCATACAGGATTCAAATATCAGTAAGACTGAAAGAGATACTGCTGATCCTGAGACTCTGGCACCAAGATAATCAGGGTTTTACAACCTTGATGGTGATGTTTCTGACTCCCCACTGCATACACTGTGAATATGTTGGCATCCAGATATCGATTGAATTTCCTTTTATCGCGCCTCCGGTATCAAGTGCCGTGCCCCAGCCATAGCCAGGAATATATATCCTTGAGCCAAGAGGTATGATCCGGGGGTCCACTGCAACAGCTCCGACTCTAGTCGGCGTTCCTCTGCTTGTGAAGCCTCTCAGGCAATAGGCGCGAGCCTCTACATTCATTGAAACAGACTTTCCTGTCTCATCCGGAGGCTCCTGATAATTAAACTGCTGCCGCCTTTTTCTCCATTGAACCGTATCCTTGAGACTTTCTTTACTATCCTGAGCGAGCTTGAGACGGGCTGTCCCGTTCACATTTCCCTCAACGGTTATCTGGCCGTCAAAATTTACCTGTCCCTCTACAGTTATCTGTTCTTCACCATATAACAGCCCATTGGGATATAATGGGGAGCTGAGCATGCACATAAGCAGAGGAATAAAAAATACAAACACTGCTTGAGTTCTTCTCATAAAGGCATCTCCTTCTGATTTATTTTCGGAGTGTCTTTCTCTTTATCAGTTCGGCGTAAGCCGCCTGCTTTCTGTTTCAGGCCCTCTATGGGACTTTTTATTAATTTTCTTCGGAATTCCAAAATTTCCTTTTTTTTTCATGAAAACGCTCTATTGACACCTTTGCAGGAAAATATATTCCAGTGGGAAAGTAACTACAGATTATGATGGTCAATAACAAAGCAGTTGTAATATGCACGGTCAGATCATCCTGCTCAGCCTCTTCTGTTTCAATGGCAGAGCTGATTCACTCCATCGTCGCTGTGATAAAAAATGGTGCCACCTGTATTGTCTTTCTTCTGCAGAATTCTGAAGAAACACTGAGAACATTCGTACAGAACTATCCTGAATCCGACTCTCTCTTTCGTTCAAATCTTCAGGAAAGAGAGAAGAACCTGCTCTGCTTCAGCCAGGGAGTAAATCAGGCATCTCTTCTCTCCCACAGACTCAGAGCATTGGGCTTCAAGACTACATCTTTCACAGGTTTCAGAGCTTTTCAGACAGAAGCTCACGACCTCAGATCTCCTCTGTCAGATCAACTTTCCATTGACATTCTCAAAAGACACATATGCAATCTCGATGCAGTCATAATATCCGGCCTTCAGTTTATTGAACAGGACGGAACGCTCTGCACATTCAGCGAAGAACAGGGAGAGCAGTTCCTTCAGAGAATGGCAGATGAGAACTCATTCAGTATGATGACTCTGCCCGGAACTCTGCATCGAGAAGATGGGAACAGCCTGTCAAGAGGTGAGAACAATACTGTCATCCCTGAACTGCCCATCTTCCTCAAATCTGTAAAAAAACCGTCACTTGAGAAGAGAAAAGTGATAACTGGAATAATCATAGTAACAGATATGGCAGAGTTTTTTCTGGATTTCAGAGGAGAGAAGAAGAGTGAGCAGATAAGGCTGGAACTTCTCAAAGCTCTGGCATGCAGGAAAGTCAGCCTGGACATGATCAACATATGCTATCTATATCTGAACTTTATTGTATCAGGTCGACGGCTCTTCATTGCTGAAGAGATTGTAAAGAGATTCCACGTACCTTATTCAATGCGAACCGGCCTTGTCAAACTCTCTTTAACAGGAGTGGCAATGAAAGGCATGGCCGGAGTCATGGCAAAAGTCTACGGTTCTCTCGAATCATCCGGTGTCCATATATTGCGCAGCACTGACTCTCATATTTCCATTTCATGTCTCATTCTGGAGGAAGATCTGCCTTCGGCCATCGAGGCATTGATCTCCAGGTTCAGACTCTCAGCGCAGGACCTCATATATGAGAACAAAGCACAGTGAATAATACCGGACTCTATTCATCATTACCTGGCCCTTAAAACAGGCAGCGTTCGATCCGAAAATACTGTTGTGTGACTCTCTGAATTCTGATAGAAGAAAGAGCAATAACGATAAGGGCAAATATCGCTGTCATACAGTGATGGAAAGGGGCGTTCATGGACAAGCAGGGTATCTTGCTGGAAAGCGGCACTAATGAAGTCGAGATCATGGAGTTTCTGCTGAGGGAACAGAGATTTGGCATTAATGTTGCAAAAGTACGTCAGATAATACAGTTTGACGCCGGAAAGCTGAGTGCTCTGCCCAACTCCAAACCTGCAGCCATGGGAGTATATCTCCACAGGAATCAGACTATTCCCCTCATTGATCTTGGTAAAATCCTGGATATAAAAGGCCAATATAACACTGTAAAGCCTCTTGTGATGATATGTGAGTTCAACACAAAAGTTTATGGCTTTTATGTGGACGGCGTGAAAAGGATCCACAGAGTCTCGTGGAATCAGATACAGCCTATGAGTGAGATTCTGGGGCAGAGAAACACCTTCATCATCAGTACAATAACTCTTGAAAGCCACGAGGTTCTGATTGCAGATCTCGAATATATCATATCAACACTCGATCCGGATTCGGACAGCATTTTCAATAATGACGAAGTAATAGAAGAAATCAGGGAGAAGGAAAAGTCGCTTCGTCTCATCATAGTTGAAGATTCAAGCTTTATCAGAAATAAGATTCTGAAAAGTCTAAAAGCAAGTGGTTTCGAGAACGTCGAGGCTTTTTCTGACGGCAGACAGGCCTTTGATGCAATCAATGCATATGTTGAAAGATCAAAGGCAGAGAATAAGAGTATCAATGAGTATTTTGAAATTGTCATAACAGACATAGAGATGCCAAAGATGGATGGGCTCACTCTATGCAAGCTGTTGAGAGAAGATTTGAATCTGAACGATACCAGAATTATAGTATACTCGTCTCTGATCAACGAGGAGATGGCAAGAAAGTGCAGGAAAGTCGGCGCCGACTCGTATGTGAGCAAGCCTAAAATCGCCGATCTGGTCAACATAATTCACGATATGATGAAATGACAGAAAAACCGCTTTACCTATAAGGTGAAGAAGAAAGTAGTTCCTTTTTCAACAGCACTTTCCACCCAAATCTTTCCGTCATGCCGTTGAATGATTCTCTGCACCGTGGCCAGGCCCACCCCTGTACCTTCAAAGTCTTTCAAGCCGTGCATCCTCTGAAATGCTCCAAAAAGCTTATCAGCATATCTCATATCAAAACCGGCCCCGTCATCGCGTATCAAGAAGACTCTGACGCCTTCCTGCAGAGTGGTGCCCATCTCTATTCTTGCAGTGAGGTGCCTGCCAGTAAACTTCCACGAGTTTCCAAGCATATTCTCAAGCATGATCTTCATCAGATTCTCATCTGCATAAACAGTGAGTCCAGGTTCAATTATAAACTCAACCTGCCTCGTTGGTGAGTCTGCCTGCAGTCTTTGCACTATATCGTGTGCCAGTGCACTCAGATCGACTGAAGTTCGGCACATCTCACCACGTGAGATCCTTGCAAGTTTAAGCAGGTCATCTATAAGGCCTTCCATGCGGAGCCCTGATGATCTGATCCGGCCGAGATAGTCCTTAGCCTGTTCATCAAGCTCCCTGGAAAAATCTTCAACCAGGACCTGGGAGAAGCTGTTGATGCTTCTCAGGGGAGAGCGAAGATCGTGCGATACCGAGTAGCTGAACGATTCCAGCTCTTTGTTTGCAGCTTCCAGCTGAGCAGTGCGCTGGGAAACACGCTGCTCCAGCTCAACATTAAACCTGCGGACTTCTTCTTCTGCCTGCTTGCGCTCAGTGATGTCCATCAACGATGCGATGCTTCTCCTGGAACCTGGAATCATAGTTACTGAATTTACCATTTCCCTGATTTCACCATTTCTCCTCAAGAATCTGAACTCATATTTTCTCGGCGCTCCGAACTGCTCTATGCGGCGGATCTTATGATATGACATCATCCACTCGAGATCTTCCGGGACGACAAATTCTGTCCATTTCATCCTGCCTTCATTTTCTTCCTTCGAATAGCCTGACAGCTTTACCCATTCTGCATTCGCCAGTACAATTGTGCTGTCTTCTTCTATGATTATCGAGGCTGTACCTGTATTGTCAAAAATTGCACGGTACAGGTTTTCTGATTCTCTCAGCGCATCCTGCGTTGCCTTGCTCTCTGTGATGTCGAGCATGGAAGCAAGACTCTGCCTGGTTCCGGGGATCATAACGACCGATACGGAAATCTTCTTCCGCCTGTTCTGCCTGTCAAAAAAAGTGAACTCATATGTCTGCATCACATCTCTGATGTCGGAGCGCCGTAGATGATGATAGCCGGTCATTCTCTTCAAATCCTCATCATCAATAACAAAATCTGTCCATTTCATCCTGCCTTCAATTTCTTCCTTTGAATACCCGCTGAGTTCTTCAAATGCTCTGTTGGTCAGAGAGATTGTCATATCCTCTTCAACGAATATGAGAGCCGTTCCGCTGTGTTCGAAGATAGTGCGGTATTTGGCTTCCGATTCCTGCAGTGCGCTCTCAACGAGCTTCTTGTCGGTAATGTTTCTTGCGATTAAAAGGACAGCGCTTGACGACATCGGAGACAGCGTGGCTGAAAACCAGAAAGTGTCATTGTTGATTTCAAGAGAGTATTCAAAGCTGATCGGCTGGTATGTTTTAATGGTTTTTAGAATTCTGTCAAGAAAAAAGTCAGCCTGCTGCGCAGGAAAGATGTCGTGTACTTTCTTTCCGAGCATTTCGCCTGAAGGCCTGTAAAGCAATGATGGATTGGTTGGAGCGACTTCCAGAATGCGGCCTTCCGCATCTGCCACCAGAACAATATCAGCCATTGCCTCGAATAAAGCTCTCAGGCGTGTTTCAGAATTGCGCAGCGCCTTTTCTGCTTTAGTTCTTTCAATAATCTCTCTGTCTAACAGCATTGCTTCCTCTCTGATCTGAAGATTTGTATATCCCAGTTCAGATATCACCGACGCGATTTCTCCTATGAATGCTGTCACATATTTTAATTGCTCTTCAGAAACTACAGGGATCTCTCTGAGAGCCTCCATGTATTTCTGCTCATCACATCCAAAGGCTGCAGCCTGTTTCCGGAAACGTTCAGGATCTGGCTCTCTGAGAAGCATCTGCCCGGTTGCCAGACTTGCTATATGGACACCTTTGATGATAATCGGCGTTGCACAGTCAACCAGTCCATTGTCGCATTCTTCGATTACCAGCTGACCTGGCAGAGTCAGCTGGTCCAGCAGATGAGAGTTGCTCCTCCTGCAGTTTTCCAGGGATACAGGGCACCCCCTGTGGAACTCTGTGCAGATAGTTCTCCATCCTGAAGCTATCAGCACGCTCAGGCCTGGGTGGTCCAGAAAGCCTACGGTAAATCCGGTGATTCTGTAAAAAGTGTCAAATATGGTTCTGAGCTGTTCAATATTTACAAGGTCTGTTATGGAATACCGGCCGTCAACCAGATTCGGATTTGCTTTGAATGTATTGCCATCATCCATATTTACTCTCCTCTCATCACCGGCAGGGATGGATCAACAGGTATGGCATCATACATATTGACCGAACTGGAGCATTGCTTTTCTTGCAGATTCGGAGATTGGGTTGATCGCCAGAGCCTTGGTCAGGCATTCCAGAGCCTCCTGGCTGCGGCCCTGCCTCCCCAGTGCAATCCCTTTACTGGTCCAGGCTTCAGCGTTGCGAGGGTTGATATCAACTGTTTTGTTGAAACAGTCGAGTGACTCACTGTTCCGTCCCAGCTGCAGTAAAGCTTCTCCCTTAGAGTTCCAGGCTGCTTCAAGTCGAGGTGTTATCACAAGTGCCTTGTTATATGCAGTAAGTGCTTCATTTAACCTTCCAAGCGCCGCAAGGGCTCTCCCTTTTTCGAGCCAGGCCTCTGCAATGGTGCAATCGATCTGCAGAGCGCGCTCAAAGCATTGCAGGGCCTCGTCAAGCTTGCAGAGGTTCTTGTCAGTGATTCCCAGGCATACCCAGGCTTCACTGTCTTTCAGCTCTCTGTTGAGATACTGAATCAGCACTGCTCTCGCTTCTCCATACATGGCGAGTTTATGAAGCGTCAATGCCTTCTGTTTAATCGCCATACTGAAAGATGGGTCCACTGTAAGCGCCTCTTCGAATACTTCGATTGCTTCATTATGGGAGCCAAGCATTGAAAGGACCAGGCCCTTCCCATACAGTGTTTCAGGATCGTGAGGGTCACATTCCAGAGATTTGTCGTAGCAGAGCAAAGCCTCACTGTATCTCCTCTGTTCACCAAGTGCTGCCGCAAGGTTACACCATACCTCCTTGTTATTGGCATCCAGCTTCAGCGCTCTGTTGAATGTGGAAATTGCCTCTTTTGAACGATTCATCATTGTCAGAAGCCTTCCCACGGTGCTCCAGAGCTCTACACTGCTTTCATCCAGTTCCAGTGCCTTCTGATAGCATTTGAAGGCTTCCTTATAGCGTTTTGAAACAGTATGGCTCCATCCCTGTATCTCCAAATCAGAAACAGTCTGTGCTTCTTCTCCATCCAGGAGATCACGGTGTTTTCCGGAGATATCGGTGAAAATGGCTGCGAGAGCCTCCCTCAGGTCTCTGAAATCTGAGAATCGACTGTCAGGGCTTTGATTCACACATTTATTTATTAATTCTGAGATCTGTTTACTGATGTTTTCGTTGAGATCCGGCCAGGACGGCAACCCCTTTCGAGCGGCCTCTTTGAATTCAGTCATAATGGTTTTCCAGCTGGAGCTGTTTCTGCTTTGCTTGACAGCAAGCATTTCATAGAGTACAACTCCAAAAGAATAGATGTCGCTGCGAATATCTGTCGCTGCCTGATTTGCTTCCAATTCCGGTGCCATATACAGGGGCACTCCCATGCTGTAGCCTGTTTTGGTGAGATGGAAGGCATAGCATCCAATCTCTTTCTCATTCCTGAAGGAATCAGGCACATCAAGGCCATGAAAAACTCTGTTAAGACCGAAATCACATATTCTGGGCGTTCCATCGGCTGCAACAAATATGTTTCCCGGAGTCAGATCACCGTGTACAATAGAGCCGCTGCGGTATGCATAGTCCATTCCATCACATATTCCGATTGCGACAGTTGAGATCAATTCTGGAGTGAGGGCCGATGTGCCAATCAGCTCTGAAAGTGGAGTGGCATCAGTGTGATCCAAGAGAAGTGACGGGATTTCACCAAGCTGTAAGATACAGTGAGCGTTGAGGATGTTGCGGTGACGTCCAAGTGAGATAACAGGCCCGGATTCCTTAAGAAAGCGCTCAAAGGCTTTCAAATCCCAGTCAAAGTATGATGGAAAGGTCTTCAGAACATAAGGGATTCCATTCTTTCTGTCCCTGACTTTCAATACAAGCCACAGCGATCCGTTCAGGATCTCCTCCACATGTAGCTTTCTCTCCAGGAGGTCACCTTTCTTCCATCTTTTTTCGGCATTCGGATCTCCATTTAAAGGCGAGTTCCTCTTATCATCAGAGCTTTGTTCATCTGAAACGCCCATGCGATTCCTCCATCAAAGAGCAATACTTTTAAACTTTCTCCTTTTTTTCTCATTTCCCTGTGAGGTATGGAGAAGGAGTGCAGCTGGTTTTTGAATAAGATTCTGAATGCATAGTTCTGTCATGAGGTGATGAGATATGAGGTTTTTGATGATTGCTCTCACTGCTCTATTGCTTTTTCTCTTTCCTGTTGTCGACCCGGCTTCTGCCGGACCACCTCCCTTCACAGTTAAATCAGCAGCCCCTTCTTCGGAGATTACTGCAATTTTCAGGCAGAATGAAGGATGGACCGGAGGCGACGGAGCCTACAGCATCTCCCTGGGTGAGAGAAGTGCACTCTGGCTCTTTGGTGACTCTTATCTCGGAAAGATAAGAGATGGGAGAAGAGAAGACCCTCTTCTTGTCAATAACTCATTGTCACTGCTGAATTTCTGCAAAGGTGAGCGAGCAATGGAGTTTTACTGGGGAATTGAAAACGGCTTTCCTGCCGCTGTGTTTTCCCCGGAGAAAAAGTCACACTTCTACTGGCCGGGTGACGGCGCATATGACAGCGAGGCCCTTTATCTATGCTTCAAAGAGCTCGCGTTCACTGATGAAGGTCCACCGGGATTCCAATTCTCCTGGTGCGGTGACACTCTGATAAGAGTTCAGAATCCGAAGGCCTCGCCAGCTGAATGGAAGTGGAAAGCATCTCCCCTGCCCTTTCAGAGCACCGGGACAGTCACGCCGCATGTCGGAACTGCCTGCCTTTTTGACAATGACTGCATATATCTTTATGGAGTGTATGATCAGGCCTTCGGATCAATAGAGAAAGGCTCAGTTATACTTGCAAGGATTTCCCGATCTGAGCTCAGCCAGATGAATATCAAATCACTTCAGTACTGGTGCAGCCACGACAATCGCTGTTACTGGAGCTCATCACCTGTGCACTGCGCCGTTCTCTTCACCGAAGGTGCCACTGAGATGACTGTACAGGCTGTAAATGGCATTGAGGGGTATATTGCCACATATACAAGAGGAGGCATGGGACCGGATATATTTATTCGTCACTCCATGTATCCTGAAGGACCCTGGAGCGATCCAGTCACAGCATATCATTGTCCTGAAACCGGGCTCTATCTCTATGCCGGCAAAGCTCACCGTGAGCTCTCAACGAAGCCGGGCCAGATAATAATCACCTACTGCAGAAACCTGGGCTCTCTGGAAGAGGACGTGATTCGTCCGGATGTATATTTCCCCCAGGCTGTGGAAGTGCAGCTGGAGATGACTGTCCGCCAGAAATGATAATTATACTCACAAGAGGTGACAAGATGAAAATTGCCGATTTCTCACTTGAGCGTTATTTTTCCCTTTATGAGTTCAAGGCTCCATACCTTCTCTGCAGCTCTGACTGCGAGTCTTTCTCAATCAGAGAGCTGCTGGCAATGGAAGAAGGTGCCGAAGAGAAGATGAAAGACCTCTGGCTTGGATATACTGAAACAAAAGGTCATCCCGAGCTCAGAGCGGAAATAGCCGGTTTATACGAGACCGTCACTCCAGACGATATTATAGTCTTTGCAGGAGCTGCTGAAGGTATTTTCATCCTTATCAATGTCCTGATGGAGAAGGATGACCACCTTATAGTGCAGTACCCCTGCTATCAGTCTCTTTCTGAGGTGGCCTGCTCTCTTGGCTGTAATGTTCTGAAATGGCTCATGAGAGAGGAAAAGGGCTGGGAGCCGGACATTGATTTTCTAAATGATTCAATCAATCAAAAAACCAGAGCCATTGTAATCAATAATCCTCACAACCCCACAGGTTATCATATGTCCATTGAAAGACTCATGGAAGTCATAGATATTGCCAGAAAGCATGAATGCACAATCTTTTCTGATGAAGTATACAGAAACCTTGAATATGGCACAGACCGCCTCCCTGCACTCTGTGACTGCTATGAAAATGGTGTCTCTCTTGGAGTGATGTCAAAATCCTTTGGTCTGGCCGGACTCAGAATCGGATGGATTGCATGCAGAGACAGTGAATTGAAAAGGAAGATCGCGTCCTTCAAAGACTATACAACAATATGCAGCAGCGCGCCGAGCGAGTTCCTTTCTCTCCTGGCTCTCAGACACAGGGATATAATTCTTCAAAGAAACCTTTCAATCATCATGGATAACCTTTCATTACTGGGGACCTTTTTTAAGAACTATCACTCTTTATTCAGATGGGTTAAACCTGCGGCCGGGCCTATAGCCTTTCCTTCCCTGTTGAACAGCTGCGGTACTGAAAGCTTCTGTTCGCGACTCCTGGAGCAGAAAGGCGTTCTGCTGCTTCCAGGAACCTGTTACGGCTTTGATGACAGACATTTCAGGATCGGCTTCGGGAGAAGGAACATGCCTGCCGCCCTGTCTAGGCTGGAAGAGTATATCAATGCCTGATGGACAGGTGGTTGTCACAGATGGTTTCAATCACGGCCCCAATTGACTGTCGTGGAAGAAGACTGCAGATGAGGTGACGTTCAATGGAAAAGACAGATCCAACGAAAGATCAGCCGGTACGGGCGACTGGAACCGCATTGGTACTCTGTATTGCAGTGCTGAAACTGATGCTTCATCTTATATTTCAGAACTATGGATACTTCCGGGATGAGCTGTACTTTCTCGAATGCGGCAACAGACTTGCCTGGGGATATATCGATCAGCCCCCTCTCGCGCCTTTGATGTCAAGAATTTCAGTGATGCTCTTCGGCCCGTCGCTGGTGGGGATTCACATTATTCCCGCGCTGGCTGGAGCCGTTCAGGTACTGCTGGCTGGGATGCTCGTGAAGGAGTTCGGCGGAAAACGCTACGCCCAGGTACTGGCGGCAATAGCGACTGCAGTGGCTCCAATCTATCTGGCGCTGGACGCCTATCTGTCGATGAACTGCCTCGAGCCTGTGCTGTGGACATTGATGGCATACCTGCTCGTCCGCATCATCAATACAGAGAATCAGAAACTGTGGCTCTGGTTCGGAGTTGTTGCCGGGATCGGGCTCGAAAACAAATACGGTATTGCCGTGTTTGCTTTTTCAATTCTGATAGGAGTGTTGCTGACGGCTGAGCGAAAAGCGTTCCTCAAACCGTGGATCTGGCTGGGAGGTCTCATTGCAGCTCTCATTTTCCTGCCGAACCTGCTCTGGCAGTATCAGCAAGGATTCCCGTTCCTGGCAATGCAGAAGCAGTTCCTGCTAGGCAAGAACGTGATACTGTCACCGATCGAATTCCTGAAGCAGCAGGTGCTGCTTCTGAATCCAGCTGCCTGTCCGCTGTGGATCGCAGGCATCTTTTTCTTTTTCACGAGAAGTGGAAAGCCCTGGCGCGCACTGGGGTGGACCTTCCTTGTTGCTCTTGTCGTTTTCCTGTCGCAAAAGGGGACCAAGAACTATTTTCTGGCTCCGGCATATATAATGCTTTTTTCATCAGGCGCGGTGCTGCTCGAACAGGCCATAGCCACTGTTGAAAAAGAGCGAAGAAATCTTATGTGGCTGAGAGCCACCTGTGTCACGGCAGTGTTGGCAGGCGGAGCAATAATTGCTCCTCTCTCGATCTGCATACTTTCTCCTCAGCAACTGATTGCATATATGGATAAGATCAATTTACGGCCGCCGATGACTGAGCATCACAGGCAGAGCCCTCTCCCCCAGCAGTATGCTGACATGTTCGGCTGGCCTGAGTTGACAGAGAAAGTGGCTGTGTATTACAACTTGCTTTCAGACGAGGATAAGGCAGAGACCGCCATCTTCGGTGCCAATTATGGAGATTGCGGCGCCATCGACTTCTTCGGGCCAAAATACGGCCTTCCCAGGTCAATAGGCAACCATATGAACTACTGGATATGGGGGCCTCGCAACTATACCGGAAAGAGCATGATAATCCTCGGCGGCTCTGAAGAGGAACTGAGCCGGAAGTTCGATAGCGTCGTAAAGGTTGCAGATACATACCATCCATATGCGATGCCATATGAAAACAAATCCATATGGCACTGCCGGGGCGGAAAGCTGGATCTGAGGAGAGAGTGGAATGCACTGAAGTCCTACTGAGTGAAGGGAGCCTGCACGGAAAGAGAATGGGGGCCTTGTCCGGCAGAGCTGTCGCCTGGAACCCCTCCGGTCAGCCGATCTTGTTCTTTGAAACTCAATATGATACAATTATGAGAAAAACCAGGGAGTACCAATGAAAAAGCTATTTTTAAACCATCTTAAAGAGCTTTATGATGAAATCGACAGTCAGATCTCATCATCCGGAATAATAAAAAAAAGCAATATGTGCGGGATCTGCTTTCAATGCTGCCTTTCTCTTTACCGGTTTCCTGTCAGCTCTCTGGAAATTGCCTTTATGAAAGACCGATACCCGGACAGCAGCCACCCATCTGAATTCATAATCTTCCTTAATGGTCAGCTTAAAAAACCGGACGGCTCCAAAGCCCCATGCCCTTATTACAAAACTGACAGGTGCAGTGTGTATGACGGGCGCCCCATGGCTTGCCGCCTTTATGGACTGTCTCCTTTCAGACCTCTGTATGATAGCTGTGTCTTCATTGATGTGAAGGATAAGGCACACTCGATCTGGAGAAATCTTACTCCACTTTTCAGAAGATTCATAGACCTGCGCTTTGAGTATTGCGAAGTCAATCTGGAGAGGATGCAGCCTGTAACCATCACCGACTTTCTAGACAGAGGGAACATATATCTGGTCAGGAAATCATATGAGGCGGCTTTCAATCAATTCAGGGAAGCAATGCGCCTCAATCCTGCTGATCCATCCACCTATACTTATTTTGGCACGTTTTATGAGCAGACAGGCCAATATGAAAAAGCGCTTGAAGCTTATAACCACACGCTCAGTCTGGACCCTCTCGATTATAACACACGGATCAGAACAGGTTTTCTGCTGCACGGCCTCCAGCGTTATGCTGAGGCTGAAGAGCATTACAGGAAGGCTCTCTCAATTGATCCAGGCAATGCCCAGGCCTGGGGAAACATTGGACTTATCTGCATTTCCACTTCCAGGTTAGCTGAAGCGGAAGAGGCATACAGGAAAGCTATTGAGATCGAGCCCGGCAATTCAATATATCACGTATGCCTCGGCAATGTATTCTACGCCGGATCAGACATAGAAAGAACCATAGAATCAATGGAAAAGGCCCTCTCAATCAATCCTGAGGATGAACTGGCCTTTCTATGCCTGGGTTCAGTCTATGAGAAAAAAGGTGAGCTTGAAAAGTCTGTTGCCAGTTATAACAAATATATTGAGCATTCCAGAGATGAAGAACGAATAAAGGCCATCAGAGAAAAGATTCAGTCACTTCTGGCGCTTCAGAAACAGGTATGAAGGGATTTTATCAGAGCTCTATTTTCCAAGGCTTTTCAGCGCCTTCGAAATTGCATCCCTGACTCTGTCAGAGGGATCCTTCTCTGCTTTTCTGAGGAATTCTGCAGCTTTTATATCCTTGGTGCCTGCAAGGGAATCAGCAGCATATATCTTCACAGATTCAGAGCTGTCAAAGAGTGCCTGGCCTAATGCCTCAATCGCCTCCGCTTTCTTGAATCCGCCCAGAGACATTGCGGCATTGCTTCTCAGATAATCTGATTCATCTTTCAGCGCCTCCACAAGCGTGGGAATGGCCCTCTCATCCTTTATCCTGCCAAGCGACTGCGCAGCTCTTCCCCTCACTGATGGAGCTTCGGCTTTATTCGACAGTGTATTGATCAAAGCTTCAATTATCCTTGGAGACTTGAACTCACCCATTGCCATTACAGCCAGCCCACGAATTTCATCTGATGGGTCTGAAAGGAGTCCGAGAAGCAGATCAACTGAATTCTCATTCTTTATTCTCGCCATAATCTTAACCGCAGAGCGGCGGAGATTCTCCTTTGGAGACGCAGAGAGTGCAGCAAGGCGCCCCACCAGCTCCGGATGATCCATCTCTATCAGAGCTTCTTCTATCCTGGTACGAAAAATATCGGACTCATCATCAATTACATTGAATAAGACATCAAGGGATTTCTGTCCTCTTATCCTGCCAAGCGCTTTGGCTACCATGCTTCTGAGCTCAACAGGCTCTTTCAAGTTCATGATGAGAGGAATGAGACCTTCAATGCTTCTCTCGCTTCTTTTTTCACAGAGAGCCTGCACGCATGCCAGCTTTACCTCCGGCCTTGGCTGGTTCAGCCCTTCGATCAGAATATCGATCACCTTGTCGTTCTTGATTCTTGCGATGGAGGTGAAAAGAACTGAGAGTGTCTCACCTTTCTCCTTGTCAACTCTGGAGATTAGGGGATCTATTACCTGATCTGTTTCAAATGCGCCCATTGCCTGAAAGATACGCTTTCTCAATGTATCATCCGGATCTTCTATCATTATTGTCAAAACTTCGATGACGTTCTTGTTGCGTGTCGCTGCCAACTCTTTCACTGCTTTCAGCCTGACTGCATCCTGGGAGTTATTGAGAGCCTCGTGAAGGTTTTTCCCTGAATTGGGGTCTCCTATGCCCAGCGAAGCTGCCGCGCTGTTTCTCACTTTCTCAGAGTCGTCATTAAGCGCCTTCACTATTGCCTTGATTGACTTTACCGTTTTAAAGTCAGCAAGAGCCTGAAGTGTATTGGCTCGCAACTCTTCCCACTCTTCCTTCATCCCTTTTATAAGAATGTCTTCGGCCTTAGCGCTCTTGAACTCGCCGATACAAAGCGCAGCAGCGCTTCTCAGGTTTATTGGATCTCCAGGGCTCTGGAAGATCGCAGACAGATGCTCAAAGATAGTTTCGTCTTTGATTCGGGCCAGCGCATATGCCGCTTTGATTCTGGTTTTGACATCCCTGTGGGTTTTAAGCGTCTTCACAAGACCTGCAATATCTTTATTCTTTTCCAGTTTATCTATATTTACGGGGAGAATCTGCATTAACTTTTCCATGTGCTATCACCTGTTTTTCAGACTATTTTATTAATCTTTTCTTTATTGTTTTTTGTCATTCCTTCTATACTCAGAAAGAGTATTTAAGATAGATTGTGGATATTCCATGGTTTTCCATATCATTGTCTGTAACAGAATTTAACATGCTTTTAACAAATCTCATATTGTCATAAGCTGCAGGCATGTGAGATAATAACTTTTGGGGCTTATCATATTATTTACAGGAGGATTTAATGGACAACAGGATTCAATCAGCATCATTTACCAAAACACCGTTTATCAGTCACGAATCTGCCGCAAAGCCCGGCGCTTCATGCGCTGAAGATAATAAAGAGATTCAACTCGATGACTCTGTCTCCATATCGGCAGCCAAAGCTTCAGGAGAAAAAGCCGGCAAGATGATTAAAGTCAGCATCCTGCCTCAGGATCCACAGGTGAGCCCTTCTGTAACAACAGATTTTCCCCAGGAAAAGATTGGAGCTTCTCTCTCCAATGATAAACTGGCTGTGTCAGATGGGAGCAACCCCAAGGCAATACCAGACCTGGAGGGAAATTATCTTTACAGCGTTGGTACTCCACAGTTTGATCAGGTAAATGCTTTCTGCCTCATTCAGAAAGGCTTCGATATGTCGGAAAAATACAGCGGGAAACCGGTCAAATATGCCTTCAGCGGCAAACTGACAGTAAAGCCTCACAAGCAGGAAGGCAAGAATGCCTATTATTCTCGAAATGAAAGAGCCTGCAACTTCTTTTTCTTTCAGTCACCCTCATTGAATAAGACCGTCCAGACTTCAGAATCTTCGGATATTGTGGTGCATGAAGCGGCAGGCCACTGCAAGCTTGATGGTGACAGGCCTGGATGGCTGGGATGGGATGCGGAGACAATGAGTTTTCACGAAGGGTATTCAGATTATCAGGCTATGATGCTGGCCCTGCATGACGACAGCAACCTGAAGCTCATCTTTCAACAGAACGGTGGAGACTTCAGGAAGGAAAGCCTCATATCCAGACTGGGAGAGGAGTTTGGTATCACCCTACACAAGGAGAACACCAATCCAAACGATGATGACAGACAGTACCTTCGCACTCTGCTCAACGATTATAAATATTCTGATCCTAACACTCTTCCAGACAGCGATGACCACGATGTGCTGACCGGTGAAGTGCACAGCTTCTCCCGTGTAATCTCCGGCGCTCTCTATGATATTCTCGGTTCGCTCTACGAAAAGAATGTTGCCGGCGGCACCCAGCAGATGGAAGCTCTTACTGCTGCCAGAGATACTATAGGACCTCTGGTTGAGAAATCAATCGATCTTGCTCCACAGTCGAAATGCAAATACAAGGATATCGCTTTGGGCATGATAAAGGCAGACAGACTTCAGAACGGTGGAAAAAATGAGAAGGAGATCACTGATATATTCATCGATAGAAATATTCTGTCTGAAGGCGATATAAATGCCCTCAACACTCATATCTCTGCTCTTCCTTCCATCAGAATGAAAAAGGTGCCCTCAACTCCAAAGGAGATTCAGAAATTCCTGGAGGCTCACGGTGAAAGCCTTGGGATCCCTGATGGCATTTCAATGCAGCTTCGTGATATATCGAGTGGAAAAAATGGAGTGACAATCAATCTCGATTTTTCGCAGGAGATGGATCTCGACGGTAATGAATATGGAAAATACGATGGACACTGTGTTGATGTGAATGGAGGTCTCACACTGGCGTTTGACAATAAGGGACGATTGGTGGATTCAGTCTTTGACGAGATTACAGATGACAAGAGGAATGATGTGAAAAACGGTGTTTTGGACTGCATCAATAAAGATCTGATCATGGAGGAAGACAGCAATATCTTCAAGACAGAAAAGGATATCTACCAGGGAGTTGTTGTGAATACCAGTGCCGGAAGAAAGAAGATTATGAGAATACCGGTAATTTCATAGAAAAGCCTATCGAAAAAAGAGCAGGCTCCTCTGAGCCTGCTCTTTTTCTATCTGTAGCATAATATTGTACCGGATTGAGTGGCCAGAAAGAGCCCGCCTTTGAACACCAGAATGTTGGAAATAAGCTTTTCATCCAGTTGGATTTTATCCAGCAACTTGCCTGTAAAGGCGTCGAAGCAGAAGATCCTGTTATCCGGCATGAACATGTAAATCTTGTTATTTGTAATAGAGAACGGATAATCAGCGCTTCCTCCGAGGTTGACTTTCCATAGCGTGTCACCGGTATCAGGTAAAAAGCAAAACATAATGCCTTTCTGCGTCACACAGAATACCATGTCTTCCAGCACCCTTACAGACTGTGTGACAGACGCCTTGATCTCATATTCCCATCTGAGATCACCGTTTTCTTTTTCAAGGCAGAAGATATAACCTTCATGGTTTGCAACATAGACACAGTCCTTTGAGATTGACGGAGAAGATGATATTGCGCCTTCAGTGTTGAACTGCCAGTTAAAATCCCTGTCCTCAAGGTTGATTGAGTAGACAATTCCATTCAGCGCACTTATGAATAGAGTCTCTTCGTGAAGAGCAGGTGAGGACATCACTCTGACCTCAAGAGGTTCACGCCAGAATATCTCACCTTCTTCACGTTCAACTGCCACAATGAGGCCATCATAAGCAACAAGATATATCATCTCCTCCTTTACCACAGGTGATGACAGAATCATACTGTCTATTGAGAGGTCCCATTGTGGAGAAGCCTTGCCTATCCTGACAGAAAAAAGACTCTGCGACGTTGAGGAGGTAACTATAACAGAGTTATTAAAGATTACCGGTCCATTAATACTCTCCTTGTGATTGTAGCGCCACTCAATGCTTCCCTTCTGCGCATTCAGAAGAAAAAACTCTCCATCGCTGAATGCAGCCACTATTTTGTCCTCATAAGGGAGCAGGTGTATCAGACTCGCCTTCTTTGAAGTAGCTTTCCAGGCATTCTTCATCGGCAGTCTGGGCCCCCGCCCGAGGCTGCCGGTACGCTGATTATTCCCGAGATAGGTATCCCACTGACATCTGGAGATATCAACACCGCTGTATTCATAATAAAAATCGTATGTTGATACCGGCCTTGCCTTGCATTTCTCCTTCAGATCTATCTTGAGCTCTCTGGCACTCTCGTAGAAGGACAGCTGTCCATTACCTAGTGCTTTATACAGTATTTCCAGGAAGGCTTTTGAAAGATCCGGCCTCTGCTGCTCAATCGGTGGAAGCTGCAGTGCTGTATACTTCTGAATATCAACTCCGGTGAGAAAAAACAGCATGATGGCACCAATGCACCATATATCACGCTGCGGTGATTTATACTCATCTTTCATCTCTTCGATATAGACTGAGGCATCAGATTGAAGTGCGTTGATTGCGTCCAGTATATAGACGGTGCCGATGTTGATAAAAGTGATGTGATTGGCTTTCCCGTTCATTATAAGGAAAGAGGGTTTCATGTCGATGCAGTAGAACGGCTCCGGGGATTGTTTATGAAGATAAATGAGAAGTTCACACAGATCCAGAGCCCAGGTGACAATCAGCCCTTCAGGAACTCCCTGTTTAGTGCGGGTATGGAAATCGTGGAGAAACTCTGAAAGATTCTTTCCATCTACATACTCGTATACGAGATAGAGATAGTTGCTTTCATTGAAGTAGTCCACAATTTTGCTCATACCGCGGTGTGACAGGCTGACAAATCTTTCTGCGGAGGATTCAAACTCTTCAACAATCTCATCTTTCTTAATAAAGTCTTCGCCCTGGATGAGGAACTCACGAATCGAATAGTATGTGCCTGTTTCGGTGATATCCTCGACCTTATATACAGCCCTGGAACATGTAAAGTGGTATGGCTCTATTATATTATAGCGTCTGTCGATGAGATCGCCCTGTGCCTCTTCATTCTCAAAGAAGTTTTCATCAAAGGCGTCTGCACTCTTTTTCTGAGGGCTCTCATCAAAATCATCCCGTTTTCTTTTCCGCCGGGGCTCTTCGTGATAGTAATCGTCTGAATCCGGCTCTGCCTTGTTTTCCTCTGCAGGCGGCTTTTCCGGGTCTTTCGAAAACTCATTGAAACAGTAAGGACAGAAGAGCATGTCCTCATCAACAGCTTTGCCACAACTGGAACAATCTATCTTTCCCAAAACCGGGCCTCCCGAGATGAGAAGAGGTATTAAATGCTAACTTATAATCAAGAGCAAATGCTATTTAATTCATCTTATTTACAAAAAAACCTGTAAGATTAAAAAGAAACTCTTCAAGAATGATTCTTGAAGAGAGGTTTGCATTGATATGCGGTTCTTTAAACTATGTGCGCTGCAGTAAGTTTTTATTCAGGAAGAGTTATGGCCTCGGTGGGGCACTCATTAACACAGGCTCCACATTCGAGACACTCTTCTTCGTTTACGACTGCCACATCATTGACTTTGATTGCCTCGACGGGGCATACTTCTGCACACGTGCCACAGGCTGTACACTTACTTTTGTCGATTTTTGCTGCCATGTTATCACCCTTTCTTGATAATATGCTTGCACTACTGACTTGTAGATGCATCATTCTTTTTAGAGAAACCTGACTTTTCAATCACATTATATATTTATGTCAAGCCCCTTTATTTTGAAATAGGGATTCGTCATATTCCATTGAAATCCTCTAAAAAAAGTATCCATTTTTCCTGCAGAGTCCCTCTCTATCATGCAGGGAAAGTATTATGAAGCTCTCCTTATCATTTTCCGGGGTCTGCATTACGAGGCATCCATCATCTGAACAGCATGACACGGCGATGGCGATAGTGGCTATCTTTCCTTCTGACGATCAAGAGTGGAGAGAAATCGGTTAAACATCTCTTCATGAACTTTGCTCTTTACGTAAGCAAGGCCCAGTTCAAGAGATTCTCTAGCCTTATCAAAGCTTCCGGCCTCATAGTGGATAACGGCCAGATCGTAATAGGCATCGACAAAATCAGTTGAAAGCTCAAGTGCCTTGTGGATAAAGGATACTCCTTCTGCCACTTTGCCATTCTTGGCACAATGAAGGCCAAGCCCCTTATAAGCATAAGCATTTCCAGGGCTGACTGATATCGCTTTCCTGCAGACAGCTTCGCCATACTCATATTCTTTTAACTGATACAAGACAAAGCCAAGACAGTTCAGTGCTTTCAGGTCATTTTCATCAGAAGCAAGCGCCTGTATAAATAACTGTTTAGCCTGAAGCAGATCTCCTGCCCTGAGGCTTTCATAACCCTGAGATGCAGGAGACAGATTGCTGTTATTCAATCCTTCAGAGTGTTCCACAATCATTGCCTTCACTTATTCTCATCAATTACTGCCTGCCTGTCTGTCATCCTGTGGACTGTTATTTGCCGGTTTGTTATCCGCAGTTGCCTGGTCACTAGATATTTCACTCTTCAGCTTCTCTAATACCGGCTTGACCATTGTCTTCATCCCTGCAAGCTCATTGCTGAAAACCTGCAGATACTTGAAGATATGAGAGAGATGCTTATTGATGATCTCTACCTGTGACTGTGTTATTTCCCTGCCGGTCTGAAGGGTTTGTCTCCCTGGCTCAGCAATCTCCCTTGAGAGTTTGTCGAGAATATCATAGAGTATTTCAAGCTGCCTCCCCCTCAGCACCAGGTCCTCTTTCTGTTCATTGACGGCATTCTGCAGTTCCTCTACCCTGGTAATCAGAAGGGCGGTCTTTTCTTCAAGAGCGGCTTTGATTGACTTGACAGCTGATAACTCTTCCTTTACCTCTTTGAAGTTTTTCTCCATCATCGATATAATCTCAGCGGATACGTCCATACATTTTGAAGGAGCAGCAGGTTCCTGCCTTTCCTGCGGAATAATGCCTGTGCCTTCCTGCCTGACAGAAGTCTGCAGTTCTGCGACTTCAGGCTGCCCAATCACAATGCTTTCAGCCGCTTTCTTCTTTGTCAGCTCACTTTCAAGAAGGTCCAGTGTCTCTTTTTCTGCTTCACTTTCTTCCAGAATCTGCAGTGATATCTGTGGCATTTCCTGCGCAGCCTCCTGCGGTACTTCAGGGATAAATTCCGGGGCTGTTTCCGGAGCGGTAGCCGGGGCTGTTTCCGGAGCGGTAGCCGGCGCGGTATCCGGGGCGGTATCCGGGGCTGTTTCCGAGGCGGTAGCCGGGGCTGTTTCCGAGGCGGTAGCCGGGGCTGTTTCCGAGGCGGTAGCCGGGGCTGTTTCCGAGGCGGTAGCCGGGGCTGTTTCTTTTGACTCCGACGATATATCTGTTCCCCAGATTTCCTGCTCTACTTCGTCAAGAAGTCTATCAATATCGTCAACATCAGCTACATCAACAACTATTTGCTGTGTTTTTTGAGCTGGAGGAACAACTTTTTCGATTTCCATTGCTGGAAGCTCATCTGGCAGCTCTTCTATTGTTTCCACGGCAGTTACCTGCGGTGCAACAGGCTCTTCGGCAGTTACCTGCGGTGCAACAGGCTCTTCGGCAGTTACCTGCGGTGCAACAGGCTCTTCGGCAGTTACCTGCGGTGCAACAGGCTCTTCGGCTGTTACCTGCGGTGCAACAGGCTCTTCGGCAGTTACCTGCGGTGCAACAGGCTCTTCGGCTGTTACCTGCGGTGCAACAGGCTCTTCGGCAGTTACCTGCGGTGCAACAGGCTCTTCGGCAGTTACCTGCGGTGCAACAGGCTCTTCGGCAGTTACCTGCGGTGCAACAGGCTCTTCGGCAGTTACCTGCGGTGCAACAGGCTCTTCGGCATTTACCTGCGGTGCAACAGGCTCTTCGGCTGTTACCTGCGGTGCAACAGGCTCTTCGGCATTTACCTGCGGTGCAACAGGCTCTTCGGCTGTTACCTGCGGTGCAACAGGCTCTTCGGCTGTTTCAAATACATCAGTTTTTTTATCTGCTTCATCTTCCTTGGAGATACTACTGCTCTTTGCCGGCACAGCATCAAGAAATATTTCTGCCGGTGGCGGCTGCTTCTCGGCTGAAGTCAGAACCTTTTCCAGATTGATAAAGAAAACGCTTCCCAGTGAACTCATCACATATAGAATTCTATCTTTTCTCTTTATAGCAACTATAGTTCCCTGAGACTTGTCTATATCGCATATCCAGAGAGTTTTCATCTTTCGGATATGAACAATATTGACAGATCTTAATCCATCTGAAAAAACGGTATATCCAGACATAATTACCGGTTCAGGCACTACAATGGCGCTTTTATTGTTCAGAGCTTTGTTCCATTTCAATTTACCGTTATCGACGCCAAGAATGTAGAGATAATCATATCGAGAAATTACCAGATCCTTATCATATATTGAAGGTTTTATACAAAAATCTTCAAAGGAGCTTTTCAACACGGCTAACTGATACTTCCATATCAAAATGCCTTTTTGACAGTCCAATGCATGAATAAAGCCATCAAATGTCATTATAAAAACTGATTTGTCGTTGTATACTATATCAGGACAGACTTCAGACTGAGCTGTGTAACGCCAGATAACACTGCCATTATCGGTTGCAATAGAATATATGTGCTCATTTTCACCTACAAAAATATTATTATCATCGGCGGACATGTGTAATTGACTTTGTGGAGTAACACAACTATGTTTCCACAACGTTTCTCCCTGTTCGCTTGTAAGCGCATATATGAATCCATCAGAGCTTTTTAAATAGATTCTATTTTTCTTATAAATTATTGGTGTAGCGCAGAAGATTTCCTTCTCCCATTGCTGAGAGCCATCTTCAAGCGAAAACGCTAAAACCTTGCCTGAATCAGGAGATCGGGAATCCTTGTGCGTCGAGACATATACCAGATTGCCACCGGCAGCAGGAGAGAACTTGACAGGAGCATTTATATTCTTCTCCCAGAGCATCGCCTTTCTGTCAATACTGAGAGCCTGCAGAACTCCGCTTCTTGTAACAGCGTATATGATATCTTTATGAATAATGCCCGGTCCTGAAAACAGAAGATTCTTCTTAAGCTCATGCTTCCAGATCAACTTTCCGGATTCAGGCTCGATTATGAATATTGCGCAGTCGCCAAATCCGACAATATATGTTGTTTCTTTATCGCTATAAAGCTCACAGGAATAATAAAGCTTTTCAGACTTTATTCTGTTTGTGTACACCCATTTGTACATATCAGATTGTTCCAGAGCTGCATCGCCTGTCTGTTCAATGCTTTTATCATCAGCTGCTCTTTCAGTCTGCTGCTCTTTGTTCTTTCCATCATGGCCTGGTTTTTGAAAAATATTTCCCACAATAATCCCTCATCTATATATTATGTAAAAAAGTTCTGAAAACTCTTTCTGTTATTTACACTTGATAGTTAATAATTACTCCGATTCTGCGATATTTACCTTAACAATTGTTCGCCGGATAAGAATTCTGATATCCGAGACTTCGTGGAAATGTCAAATAATCCCTCCATTTGCAAGAGTAAAGTTGTTTTTCATTAATGACACCTCATTGGAAAGGCCGGAAGGCTCTTGCCGAGAGTCCTCCAATTTCTCAATGGACTGATTTCTGCCACGACTAGTTTCACGAAGACAGGCTCAGCGCTGATCCGACCAGCCCATGCCATACGCCACTGTAGCTCAAAAGGTGAGCAACTGGATTGTCGCTCAATATAGGGACCATCGCCAATCTTCACGGCACGATGTAATGGCAGAGCATCTTTAGGTTGTGGGATATCTTAAAAACAGAAATCAGAAACTTAAGAGACAAATATGACTGTTTCGGGCTTCCTGACTATTACATTTTTCCTTTCTACTACTACGGCTCAGGAGAAAAAACCTTCCTGCCGCCACTGTAAATCATGAACGGCTGGCCTTCAGGGCTGGAAGAGGGGCCGAAGGTGAATTTAAGGTCATCAGGAGCAGTCCCTTCTATCAAGAGACCGTGCAGGATGTGCAGAATCCAGAGGTGATGAGCCGCACAGAGACTAAGCTTATTCTTGATGGCATCAGATCCACCGTGTGATCGAAATACGATATGATGAGCGTGAATATTTCGGCGGTTGGAGCATCCAGGCACCTGGCATTTGTATCCGTCCCGCTCGAGTACTTTATTGTTTTGTGTCGCTTTGTGATGCGCCTTCTCTGCAAGCAGGTATTCTGAGAGCATTATTGCTATGAAGTTTGCCACTCCTTCATTGTTTACGAGAAGTTCGATGCCGTCATCAGGAGATACGAGCGAAACATAGCGCCGTGCTGCTTCGTTCCATACTCCGTAAAGCCCGCGGGGTATGAAGAAGCGGATTGACATCGTTGGCAGAGGGCTGCATGAAAGGCGATCATCTTCAGCAGAGGCGCTCGAGGCCGGAGCCGGGGCGGTTGTGGCGGCCGGGGCGGAGGTGGCAGCAGATGCACAAGAGCATTTGCCGTCACTCTGTCTTTCCAGGCTCTCCAGCACGTCGAGAAGAAGTGTCATGGCAGGTCGGTGTTTATCCGGAAGTGTGCAGAGCTCTCTTGCCTGTTCGAGAGTTTCATCCGTATGATGAAGATCTACCTCCCGGCACAGGCAGGCTGCTGATTCGACGTCCGTGGCACACTTTGACAGTTGAACTGCTCCTGTCTGTTCCGTCTCTTCGAGTATGTCTGTCGCACACTTTGACAGTCCGGTTACTTCCGACTCCAGTGTGAGAGCACATCTCCCCTCCGGGAAAATAGAATACTTTGAATGTGAGAAATCCGGCAAGAAATTATTGTCTTGATGGTATTTTTCTGCTAAATTTGTTGGGAGGTAAAAAGTCAAAGTCCTATCCTTCATGCTCTCGACTGCCACCTTTGTTCTGGGGCCGGAGAAGGTGAAGAAGCTCCTCGCCGAGATGGAGTGTGACGGGCTCTTCGTTACCAGGAAAGGCATCGAGATGACGCCTGGAATGGAATCAAAGCTCCAGTTCATCTGCGATCCCGCTTTAGTGAGCACAAGCATCGCTCAGTTCTGAGCTGGATTTGTCACACGGGGTCCATTGCTTCTCTCCTGTTTTTTTCTCCTGTTATAAGCTTTTTTGCCGTGAATGGGTTTCCCTCTTTCTTCTCTGTGGTCAACTCATTGCAGGAATTTATTCATCGTTATGGTGCTTTGCAGGATTGAAGGAATTACCAGCCCGTTTCACCAAATAAGATATTGAGGGCGTTTTGTGCCTGGAGGGAGGCTGTTTCATTTGCTGCAGTATGAAAATGAATATGAGATGGATTTCGACGCTGATGTATCTAGCAGGGTGTCGATTCACAGCCGCGAGGAGTTCGAGATCAAGATCGAGTACAACCTCCTGGAGATTGAGAAAAAAGTCAGCTTCAAGGTGGAGTGCTACCTCTTCATCCCCTCGAGCCTCAACATTAACAGCGAGACCTATTCTAAGGAGCTTTTCTACAGGGATATCAAAAACTATCTGCGCTTCAAGACTCCCAGGATCCTGCTACAGGAGATGCTCTCAGCCGATTTCGTGCAATCGCCGCTCTATCAGCTCGAAAAGCTGAAGGACGAGTTCCAGACAGGCTTTTCAGTCGAAAAGGTGCAGGCCGCTGTCAATGAGCTCAAGATGCTGGGGTGCGTCGTCAGAACGGCTCTCAGGGATTACCACAGGGAGATGCTGGCCTTCCTGAAGCGCACGAAGATTCCCGATATCTCAGAGGACCTCGAGAGGTTCCTCGACAACGCCTTTCAGGTCCAGGCGAGGCTCAGGGAGCTCAGGAGCGACTACCGCGCCCGTTTCCCGAACCAGAAGCAGCTGCTGTGCTACTTCCAGCTGACAGAGGACTTTCTTGGAAATCTGGTTGAGTCCGACTGCTCGAAGCTCATACTGGAGTTGAAGGATAGTATCGGCGCCGATATTGTCTCCGATGAGACCATGAAAAAGCTGAAGCAGTACCTCGTGGAGGAAAGGAAGCTTCGCTCGAAGGGCGAGTTCCGCATGGAGGCGCTTCACAACCCGAAGGAAAAATCCCAATATCTCTACTATATGAGCCAATATAAGAAGATCCTCGCCTCCGTGCTGTATCTCAAGATCAAGAAGGAAAAGACGAAGAATCAGCCTTCCCATCTTCTGGGCTCGGTGGCCGCCTTCCTCGCCTCTGTGTTCTCGTTCGCGACTATGCTGTGGATTTCGACCAAATACGCGGTGAACACGGCAATTTTTATATTCCTGGCGTCAATCAGCTATGTCTTCAAGGATCGAATCAAGGAGATCGTGAAGCTCGTCGTGCATCCCAAGATGCTGTCACGATTCCCCGACTACGATACGATGATATTCATAGATTCATCGCCGCCGGCCAGGGTGGGGAACGTAAGGGAAAAGATGCAGTTCGTGGAAAAGGCCGGTGTAAGCCCTTCAGTGCTCTCGATAAGGGAGGAGACGAGGAAATATAATCTGCTTTACGAGGAGCTGAACGAGGCTATCCTGCTCTATCAGAGGGAGATAAGCTTTGACATCGATTCGATTATGAAGCTGAGCCCGCGCTCGATGGGAGTCGTCGATCTGATGAGGTACAACATCGCCAGATACAGGCCCAGGATGAACGAGCCCGACGAGGATATCTACTTCTACAGCGAAGAGAAGGATGAGCTGTGCTGCACTACCGGATCCAGGTGCTACTTCCTGAATCTCATACTGAAATACACGTCCTACCACCAGAACAAGGAAAGGTATCACTTCGAGAGATACCGCATCATAGTGAAAAAGTCTGAGATAGAGCAGATTGAGCTAGTGAGCTCGCTATGACGGGGCGGATGTGATTCGCCAGATCACTTATGCTGCGGCGGACAGACTCACCGCTTTCTCTTATTTCTGCGGTATTCAGCTATGGCCTCTTCAATCATCGCCGTCTTTGTATCAGTGTATTCGGCCCTGTTTTCCTTCATCGTGCCGGAGAGCTCCTTCTTGAGATTCCCGTATCTCTCCCTGAGAGCCTTATCATTTCTGAGGGCGTCTCTGAAGTCAAGGGTTCTTGCATAACACCCGCTCTTCGATTCTGTGATATGGAGGTGATGGGTCCGCGGCACTCCCTTTCGCAGGAAGCGGCGATCAGTGTTCTGAGGGAAATCCACATAGATATAGCCAAGCTCCCTCAATGGACCGAAGCATTTGACGTCATCCCTGAATTTCTTTACGGCGATCATGATGTCGATTATCGGCTTTGCCGGGAGTCCTGGAACTGATGTGCTCCCGACGTGGTGTATCTCGTCGGCGAGTGGGCCCAGTAATTCAATGAGTCTCTCCTTTTCCTGCTCGTACATCTCAGGCCAGGCAGGGTCGTATTCGACAATCTCCACAGGCGTCCTGATATCGTTTTCGATGACTGCCGCAGCCTCGTCTATCGACAGGCCGGTGCACTCTATCGGGTAGCCCTGGTCTCCCGTCAGCGCTTTTTTCCCGTATTTTCTGGTTATTCTTCGAAACCGCGAAAGCGTCTTTGCATAGTCAGATCTGCCGCGGTAGACTATGCGCCGTTCTATTTCCCCGCACTCGGCGGTCAGCAGGTAGCTGTAAATAATATTGTCTAGATCGCCCAGTTTCTGCTTCAGCAGCGAAAGCGACTCAGGAGTCTCAAAGGTGAAAGCGATCAGCAGGTTCTGTGCGCCTCCTTTTTTGAAGGCCTCAGCCATGCCGCGTATTGCCTCAAAGAAGAGGAGAAGCTTCTCCCTGTCGCTCCTGTTGAATGACTTCATAGCCGCCAGGCTGTCGCCGTCGATAAGCGCCGAGCCTTCAATACGCTTGAGCAGCGCCTGGGAGATAGATGTCTTTCCGATTCCGGGTGGTCCGTTTATTATCACAATCATAATCGGGAGTTGTTCTGGAACAATCCCAAAACACCTTCCTGAATATCCGGCCCTTCAGGCAGGATAGACTCACTATGCTGCCCTGATCTCAAAGAGGGCGAAGCGCAGGCTGAGGATGATCGTGGAGGTCTGAGCATGACAAGACTCCAATGCACTGTACCACAATATGTTTACAGTGTTTTGGCAGCTTTTTTATAAGGAAATGTGTTTGAACAGCTGATTTTATTGAAAAATGGCCATGCAAAACAGACCCCGAAGTCCAATGCAACAAAACATAGTTCGCTTCGCTCACAATTAGAGTGATGGAATAGTGGAGTAATGCAATACTGGGTTGAGGGAAAGTGCATCCTATGTGAGTGCTTTTATATCTTTCGCCCCATTCTTCCACCCTCCGGCCTCTCTCCGGAGGGGAGTGCAGGCAGTGTTCCATCTTTCCCCCCTTAACGGGGACAGGCAAAAGCGTTCGTTAGCCCCCACAGGGGGGCAGGCAAATTAGCACAGAGGGTTAAACAGGAAATTGCCCTTAATCGTTTAATCATCCGGTTATGATTCACAAAAAATCAAGAGAAAATTTTAAAAAGTTCCAAAAGCTGCTGTTTTTCGAAAAAGGCAAGTTCTTTATTGCTGCTTTTCTGCTTGCTGTCAGCACATCTTTAGGTTTTTTGAACCCGCTTTATCCGAAATTTTTTATCGATAATGTTTTAAATGCCGATCCCTGTAAAGGCACTTTTTTTCTTAAAATACTGGTATTAGTGATTATCGGATGTTTTTTACTGACGGAAATTACCAATCTTTTATACAGATATCTGATCTTTGTAATTCAGAACAAAATCGCTTTCAAAATCGAACTTAGATTGTTCAAGCACATAATGAATCTTCCTATCAGTTTTTTTAAAGAAACGGGAGCTGGATATACAATGTCCCGCGTTGCCACGGATGTGGCAAAATTGCAGGGTCTGATGATACACACTATTCTTGATTTCCTGAAAAGTCTGTTCTCCCTTATAGTGGGCTTCGGAATCTCCCTTTATCTTTCCTGGAAACTGACTTTGTTATACATTCTGACAATACCATTATTCATCGCTTCAGTATTGTACTTTGCAGAAAAAACTCAGAAAAAATCTGAAGAACTGATGGAAAGTTATGCCCGGAAAAGCAGTGTTCTTCAGGAGGTTTTTACAGGGATTGTTATGATAAAATCATTTTTAATTGAAACCATGCAGATTAATAAAATTGCAAAGGCCCTGAAAAATATCATAAGAATACAGTTCGAATGGGAAGTTATTAACTATCTTTCACTACTCACCGTTTCGCTTGTAGGTATCGCGGGGCCAGTGCTTATATTCTGGCTTGGTGGACAACAGGTGATACTGAAACAAATGACACTGGGTTCCATGATATCTTTTACCATACTTTCAGGTTATATTTACGATCCAATACGACAGCTCATTACCATAAACAATTCGGTGCAGAATTCACTGGGCGCTCTTAACAGAATTTACGAATATCTGGATATGCCAGATGAAAACCAGCAAGACAGCCAGAAAGAAAAAATCAAAACACCTGTATTTGATAAATCCTTTCCCCAGGAGGTAATCTTTGAAGAAGTAAGTTTTTCCTATGAAAAAGACAAAACTGAAATTCTGAAAAATATCAATCTTCGCGTGAAAACAGGTGAGACACTTGTTTTTGTTGGTAAATCAGGCGCAGGAAAAACAACTCTTTTGAATCTTCTGCCCCGTTTTTATCACCCTCAATCCGGAAAAATACTATTTGACGATATAAATATAAATGAAATGGGATTAAGATGTGTGCGCTCCATGATGAGCGTAATTACTCAGGACACTTTCATTTTTTCAGGCACGATAAAAGACAATGTAAAATTCGGAAGACCTGATGCAGGCGATGATGAAGTAATCAGCGCCTGTGATTTCGTGGGCTTAAGCGATAAAGAAAGAGAACTTCCCGACGGAATTGAGACAAAAATAGGCGCACAGGGTGCAAAGCTCTCAGGCGGACAGAAACAGAGAATATCAATAGCAAGGGCATTCCTGAAAAATTCAAAAATAATAATATTTGACGAAGCTACATCACAGCTGGACACGATCTCGGAAAGCAGAATAAGGCAGGCAATTGAGAATCTCTCAAAAGACAGGATTGTATTTATCATAGCCCACAGGTTGAGCCTGGTAAAAAGCGCCCACGTGGTAGCGGTAATGGAGAAAGGCAAAATCATAGACATGGGCACACATAAGGAGCTCTATGACAGATGCAGTCTTTATCAGAATTTATGCAGGGAGTATCTTTATGAATAAAAAGCCTCCATGGCTTCCCGTTAAAATTGACATGAGCACCCCACTCTCCAAACCTCAGCGTGAGTCCCGCCAAGCCCCCGCCTGATCCATCCCGGGATTCAAGTGTGCCGGAATTCTTGCTCTGGGGGGACTATTCTGCTATAATCGGTGGAAGACTGGAAAGCACATGTCTATCATGAAAGGACCAAGTTATGAGATCCGTAAAACCGCTTCTTCTGAGATTCGCCCTGCCCGAAAAGAGATTCTTCATCTATGATACTCTCACCAATATGTTCTTCGAGGTGGACAGAACCATTTTCGACATACTCGAATTCTACAAGACGCTCCCTGAGAATGAAATCATTGAAAAGCTTCAGGCGGTTCATTCGAGAGAGGAACTTGAAAAATCGCTTGGAATCATAAAGGAGCAGGAGAGAACCAGGGGGCTTTTCAGCGACACAAGGGCGACATGCATGTCTTTTGTGCACGATGACTCGTCCTTTATGGACAGATATAATAATACATGTGGACAGATAATTCTCGAAGTGATCCAGAACTGCAATCTTCGCTGCAAATACTGCACTTACTCGGGACACTATTCATACCAGAGACTGCACAACCAGAAAGAGATGTCATGGGAGACTGCAAAAGCCGGGGTGGACTGGTTTGTCAAGGCAAGCAGGGACAATGAAAACAAGGCTGTCACATTTTATGGCGGAGAGCCCCTCCTGCGGTTCGATCTGATAAAAAAAGTGGTAGATTATGCAAAACAACAGGGGATGGAATTCTTTCACAGCTTCACGACAAACGGAACACTTCTCGGGAACCGAGAAATAATAGATTTTCTTGCAATGAACAAGGTATCCATGCTTGTATCCCTGGACGGTCCGGCCGAGGTTCACGACAAATACCGGGTTTTCGCAAATGGAAAACCGACCCATGCGGTAATCATGGAAAACCTTGAAAGAATATACAGGCTTTATCCTGAGTACTATTCGAGCAGTGTAAACTGCATTTCAACCATTGCATATAAGTCTGATATACCTAAGGTATTTGATTTTTTCACCAGGGATCACGGTTTTCCGCTTTCTCTCGGTCGGCTTTCAAATGTTGACGCAATGGACACCGATTTCTACAAGGTGTACGGGGAGGATACATCCGGTGAAGAAAATCCGTATATCATATTATTTGAAAAATACCGTCAAATGCTTTTGAAGCAGGCGGGCGAGATTGTCGGAGACTATGACAGGGAGGCGTCAATTCTTCACAAGTTGTTCGACGAAGATTTTATAGCCATCCATAAAAGGTGCATGCACAGACACAGGGAAATGCACATGAACGGCTGCTGCATCCCGGGTCAGAGAAGAGTTTTTGTCGAGACCGACGGCACCATGCACGCCTGTGAAAAAATCAGTAATAAATACCCTCTTGGCAATGTGCATTCCGGCGGATTTGATCTGAACAGGGTGAAGGATTTTATTGAAGGCTATATCAAAGTGAGTTTTAAGGATTGCAGGGAGTGCCCGATTCAAAGAGTCTGCCGGTTATGCTTCCGGTTCGCCATGAAAGACGGAATAATGACGGCTGATAGAAAACGGGAAATGTGCAAGGCTCACATCAATGACATCGTGAACAGCCTTGGCCATTATATCAGGCTGAAAGCAGCAAATGACAGTGTATTCAGCTTTATTGACCATATGCAGATCACATGAAACCCTCATGAAGGGTTCGGTTATCCGACTCCTGGTCCTGCCCCTGTCGAGGGGGCCCGGAGGAAGCAGCGCTCCGCTGGAATGTCATTGCGCAGCGATATTCCCAGACAGGAGCGCCCCACCCCCTTACGAGGCCCGGCTCCCCGATCCGATCCCGGCAGACCAGGAAAGGGGAGGGATGGGTCATGAGCTGGCCGCAGCAGCCGTTCCTATCTGGTAAGATGTCATAAATGGGCCATTCATACCTCCCCTGCTGCTAGTGCTACTAGTATAAATATCCATACCACACATACACGAGCAAGGGCAGCTGCAAAGGCTGCAACCTATTACGCCCGATGTTTCAGTGGTGTTCGCGAATGAAACAAACATAATTACCTCCTCAATGAATGTATTTTATCTCTTCGAACAAGTTCATTCTACCAGATGCACGTGAAGAACCTGTGAATCTTCCATGAAGAAATCGTGAAGATAGTTTTTAACAGATATTAAATCAGTTCCGGTGAGTTTAGAGTCATTGTCTCTTAATTTTACAATCTGGCAAGACAGCAGGGTTTCTATCATTTTAGTGCCTTTCACGATAGAAATGATAAAATCTTCTCTTTTCTTAATTTTCCAGGAGCTGTTGGAGATTCGGTATAAACATGCTTCAGTCAGATCACGGCCACCTTTCTTCAATGGCTCGCGCTTTTATCCCGTCATTTACACTATAGAGCATTTTCGCATGAAACTCTTTTTATTACGTCTTTTTCATTTCGGATATCCACTGGCGCTTGACCTGCGGGACAGGCAGGGTTAAATGTCAACTACTTTTACCGATCGACGACAATTATTTTTACCGATCATGAAAGTAGGGAGAGGGAGGCCATGGGCCGACCGAATCCCGGCCAACTGGACTAAATCTCATTTGGTGGAGAACGATAAGTTGCTCGATAGTCTCCCCAAGGCTGTCGGAAGGCACTTCTTTCACAGGCTTTACCAGGACATTTTTCTCCCCTTCGTTACCGCTCACTTTACAGTGCTCTTCAAGCACACGCTGCAAGTGACGGTAGCTCTTGAGTGATGTAACATCGTCTCTTCAAAATAATCGTTCCACAAGTAGCAGTAGATCATTGCTCAATGTGGCGAGTGTCCGCTATGATTAAGAAGGTGAAAGAACCATAACAGAAGGAAACAAAACCAACTGCCGGTTACACAAACTCAACTGCAGGGCCCCAGGCTCCCACCTTCCCTCCGATGATCACCACCACTCCCGTCACTCCTTCAATATGCTGCGCGTGTTCCAGGGACGAAGCTATATCGACTTCGTTTTTGACCATATTTCCCAGAGCTGTAGCAGCGGCATCGGCCAGAGATGCTGATGGCGAGATAACCGTCACTGCGTCGGCTTCCCCGAAGCTCAGTGAAGGGCCTGTCCTGCCTGATGACGTACAGATACCGCAGGGCATGAAATCAGGAGAGAGTCTGAGTCTCAATCTGGAGGTAAAATGGTCGTTATCAGTGAAGATCTGGACTGTCTGGGCAGAGAGTGAGGAAATGAAAATGTCCCCGCCATTTTCCACTATCACTTCATCTGTAAGCTCCAGGAGGCGGAGTCCCACATACTGCGCCACTGCGCCAGCCACTGCAGCCATAGGCCCCACATCAGCAAGCCTGGAAGATACGAGCATATCCTGTACAAGAAACGATGCATCTGCATCTGAAGGAAGCGGAGAGAGAGAAGTCTGGAAAAGAGGGTTCTCTTCAATATAATGGATGATCTGTGCCCTGGCCTCTTTCAGGGCTTTCAAAGCCTCGTCGTGCAGAAGCTTTGAAGTTCGGATAAAGAGGTCCGATTCACCTTCTTTTACTTCATATGTTTCAAAGCCATCGGAAAAAACGTGCTGACGGTATGTTCTTTTCCTGTACACCGTCAGATCTCTACACGAATGACATTGACAGGGCATGCATTGACGCAGAGAGTGCACATGATGCATTTTTCCTTGTCCAGCTTTACCTCAAAATTTTCCCTGTCGAGATAGAGAGCACCGGAAGGGCATACAGCTGTGCATGCACCGCAGTGGATGCATTTTTCATCGTCTCTCCTGATGTCTTTGGAGAGGATTTCCACCTGAATGCCTCTGTCGCGGACATACAGAATGGCCTTCTCCATGTTGCCTTCTTCGCCGGTTAGCTCCAGAACGAGCTTGCCCTCCTCATTAGGTGTGATTCTGGCATTCAGGATATTGAATTTCAGATCATAGTCCTTTACCAGTACGTATGTAAGTGGCTCTTCAATGAGATGCTGGGGAAATGTAAGGATAAATCTCTGACGCTTCATATTTATTCCTCCCTTCCCCTGATTTCAAGTGATTTTGGCTGTTGCTCCGATGGGAGAGGCACTGCAGGCTCATTGAGCAGAAAGCCTCCCTTCATTATCCATCCCTTCAGAATCGATGCAATCTGACGGGCCTTTTTATAACTTGCAAGCGGTGCTGTCTTAATAGTCCTGCCTTTGATCTGAATGGAGCCGCTCTGTAGCTGGCGGTAAGTCACCTTTCCCAGTTCAGGTCTGCTTCGTTTTTCAACGCTGTAGTCAAAGACCGGCACCAGAATATCATCGTCGCGGACAGCGGTGAAGCTGACCATTTCCTCATCCAGCAGGGGGATTGGAATCCCCAGGCCAACATACAGAGTGGCGCCGTAGTTATGAAAAGTAGCGCCCCGTATGAATTCAGTGCTCATTCCGCGCAGATCGCCCATTACGGCAATGGTGGCTCCGGGACCTATCGGGATCTCCTTATCATTCCTATGCTTTTGTGGATTATGCTGTGTGCCCTCCCAGGCTACATATCCGACAGAGCCGCCCAGGAAAATCCTCGTTCCCATTCCTATGGTGCGAAGGTGAGGATCGTTCAGAAGAGGGCTCAGAGGTCCTGAAGTCGAGTATGTGGCGTTTCCCATGTAGGGGAGAAGCTTTCCCATATAAGTATAGAGCGTTCTGCCAGATGAGTTGAGCGCTACAGAATAGTTCTGATAGGCATTCCTTGGATTATAAAGATAGGCCTGATTGACAGAGTTGATATCGATAAATGTGTCAATGCGTCTTCTTGGATAGCAGTCTGTCGGCCTGGCTGTGGACAGGAGGTGCACAGAATGGCCGGCTATCAGATCTTCTATTACGTGACCTCCGCCGTAAACTATACCGTGCGTATCTGATGGTTCTGTTGCACCGATATAGGCATCCACTGCTGCAAGTCCGGCAAAGACAGGCACATCATTCAGCCACACTTTGTGCATCTTGATGGGAGGGTCAGAGTGGCCGAAGTTGATAAAAGCTCCTGAGGAGCACATAGCACCAAAAGTTCCTGTAGTGACCACATCAACGTCATTCAAGGTCTTCTTTACGCCATTTTCATCGACATAATCGATGATTTCTTCAGCGGTAAGAACGACTGCTTTGCCTTTCCTGATCTTTTCATTTATCTCCTGATAGCTCTTCATTGTATAAACTCTCACCTCGATTCAGAGTATCGTGCACGTCTAAGCCACCTGCACGCCTGATTCGTCATCACAGGAAAAGAATAGTTCTGAAAGTTATAGCGGAAGCTATTACAGATAATTTCTTCGGCGTTGCCGGAAAGATACCTCCACGTACCTTTTCACTTCATCTCTGCATAGATCTTCTTTGAGAGTGCAGCAAAGAGAGCTACGGCTCCATCTCTGTCTCTTATTTCTTCGCCCATGAGGCAGAGGATATAAGGTTTTTCCTTCAGATATATTATAGCCGTGTCCAGAAGCACGCCTGAGAGTTCTCCTGTCTTATGAGCGACTGGAATGTCATCAGGGAGGCCTGACGGGATCATATCACGACGCTCCACTCTTTTCAGTATGTCGAGCATCTCAGTAGAGGCTGCATCCCTCTTCTGTTCGTTATGGATCGATAGAAGGATTGTTCTGATGTCGCGAGGGGTTGTAAGATTGTCAAGACCTCTGTCAACAGCGTCAAAATCAAAGATCAGTCTCTTTACAGAAGTCTTGTCCAGACCGGCTTTTTTCATAGTAGAATTTATCTCATCCATCCCGAGACGTTTGATGAGCAGATCGGTCGCTGTATTGTCACTCTTTGTGATCATCAGTTCACCCAGCTCGCGGAGTCTGTATGATCGTCTTCCCGGCTGGTTTTTCATCACACCGCCTCCATCGACGTAGTCACTCTCATTTACTGTGACTGTTTCATCGAGATCAATCAATCCTGCTCTGCTTCGCATATAAAGCTCATACATGACCGGTATCTTGATTATACTGGCTGCCTGAAATGTTCTGTCCTCTTTTACACCGCAGTGAAGGCCACCCGGTATCTCCTGAAAGGAAGCGCCGAAGATGCCGGGGAAATCCTGCTCTGCATCTTTCAGGAGCTTTTCAATGCGGCGGATGTCACACGTCTGATCTGGCTCTGGCGACTCAGTATTCTCCGGAGAAGATCGGACCTGTGAAAAGGTCTGTGAGGCAGAGATGTCCCTGGGGCAGAGCTGTGGTGTGGCAACGGAGTCTGGCTGAACTGAAGCTCCTCTGCAGCTCTGTACCAGCAGCAGTAAAGCGAAAAGAGTGCAATAAATCCTGATCCGCAGCACGTTGTCAAAGTCTCCTTTATCCGGGAACTTCAATGGAAGCTTTGTCTTCCCCTGCAGGGGTAACTATCGCGTCTGTTTTCGATCATAAGGTATTCACGACCTGCATTATCAGCTCGCGCCAGCGGGAGATCACATTTTCAAGTGAGTACTGTTCCGGAGGCTCATGGAAAGGCTTACTGTCGATATTTGCGAAAATAGATTCGAATTTTTCCAAAGCTCCCTCCACATTATTTATATCTACTGCATAATGGCCTGTTGAAGCCAGTATTCTTTCGGAGCAGCTCCCTTGAGGTGTGAGGCCTGCAATGGGAAGGCCTGTCCCGAGATAGTCGGCCAGCTTTGAAGGGAAGAAGACGCTGTCCTCGCCTCTGCAGGGAGCGTCAATGAGCAGCAGCAGTCTGGCGCTCTTCATAAAGGCAATGCTTTCCTCATATGATACACGGGCAATGAATTCGACGCAGTCCAGCAAATCTCTTTCAATGAGTGCCTTTCGATATTCTTCTTTGTCGGCTCCTACAAAGAGGCATCTGATTTTATCTGCACTTCCGCTTTTGCGCAGGACTGCCAGAATATCCAGAAAGGGCAGGGGAGTGCGCTTTCCGTAAAAGCTTCCTGTGTGAACTACTCTTATCTCTCCGGATTTACAGCTCTCTTTCCTGTACTGATGCTGCTCTATCCCTTCCATCAACTTCCGGTCATAACAGTGTGGAATCTGATGAAGCTTTGATTGAAGCATCTCTCCATAACATTTTGAAAAGAGAGAGGCCATCTCCCGACACGGAACAGTAATCGCAGCGGCTTGCATAATGCTCTCTCTCTCAAGATTTCTGCACCATGAACCGTGCCTTTTGTCGATTTGCTGAAAGTATATGCTTTCTGTCCAGGGATCGCTGAAACAGGCAATCCAGGGAAGACCTGTCTTGTTACGGACTTTAAGTGCAACAAGATGGTTTGTGATATAGTGAGAGCAGCTGATTATGAGATCGAAGAATTCTCTGTCAACCATCCTGTTGATCTCTGCCACTGCAAAGGGAATCCACAGTGACTGGAAATCCGGCTTTGCAAGCAGGGCAGGCCATATCCTGCTCAATACACCCTTGATCTTGGTCTCCAGAAAGAACCTTTCAAGAGATAAGGTGCGGTGCACAAAAAGCTCCGGATGTGAGGCCGGCTCATTGATACCGGTCTTTTCTGATGTCCATTGTGGAGATACTGATATCACGTTGAAGATAATATCGCCTGATCTGGAGACTTCACCTGTCCATCGACCTACCTGAATTGAGTTGGAAGTCAGTAGAGGCGGGTAAGAATGTGATATGAGAAGGATCTTGATCATAGAGAGGACGACAGGCCTCTATTACAGGTTGATTCGGAAATGGCGGCGTGGCTGAAGCATTCGAGTGGACCTCCTCTGTCGAGCTCTCCTCTGAGAAAATCGCTGTAAGAAAGAGAGGTAAGCTTTCTCTCCCGGCAGATTCCGAGAAATCTGTTGAATATCTCAGGTTCGCCAAGTACATGGGAGGGATCGAAATAGAGGTTTATTAAAAATCTCTTTACATCCTGTTCAAGCCATTTAACCATGCCTGCAAAGAGCTTCCAGAGGTCAGACGAGCGGTGCTCTCTCCCAGGAGCCTTTATGATATGCCAGGAGTCAAAAGGCGTTCTGTCGTGCCAGGGGCATGGGGTGAGGGGGATCTCAAAGAGACGTTTGCTTTGATGAAATGCGTAGGGATAGTCAAAACCACAGGTCGAAGTGGAATATGTGTACCCAATGGAGGATAGCACAGTATATATTCTCTCCAGGTCCTCTGTCTTCTGGAAAGTCCCAAAATGAGGTGTTCTGAAGCCTCTAGGCTGTATTTTGAAGATTGTGCTGAACATACGGTGACAATCGATTATCTCCCGACGGATGGAATCATCGTTGAGACTCCTGTAAGAAAGACTGCTCTCCCATAAACCGTTCCTGTCTGGAGCACAATGTCTGGAATAGCCGTGATTGACGATCTCGTAGCCCTGGGCAATAAGATCGCGTGTCTGTCTTTCATAGGAACGGGCAAGCTCTCCACAAAGAGCGAAAGATGCAGAAAAACCAAAGTATGTTAGCAGTTTCGTCAGCTCAGGCAGAGCTTTCATATCGTCATCGGTGTCACAGTCAAAAGACATAAGCAGAATGCCCCCGGTTCTCTTCAGATTCGGAAGAGCATTACCACAAACATTGAGAAAGTTCTTCCTTGCCAGAGCTCGATGATAAAATATTCCAAGAGACCTTGTAATTCTAGTAATTGCCATAATTTTATCTCAAATAAATTGTAAGAGATACAGACTTTCTATGCCTGATAATCAGCAGGAGGCTTTTCACAAAGAGCTTCCATCAGATGCTGGCGTACCGGCTCCTGATCGAGAAATTCGATGCAGATCGAGTAGTTGCGAGCCTGTAACGGGAGACCTCCATCGCCTGCAATCTCCTTCTGATGAAGAACCTGCCCTCTTGTTGTGACAGCCGGAATACCGTGTCTGAGGCTGAAGGTAAGAGCAAAAGGCCTCTCTTCAGGGATGGCAACACTGTTCATCAGCTCCATTCTGCCCTGACTGACATTTACAGTGTAGATATACATCTGATGGTAAGGTTCGGCCAGATCGGTCTCTACAAAAAGTGTGGAATTGATGAGAAATGATGCTTTTTCGAAATAAGGTTCGACCCATCGCATCAGACTCGGCACTCCGGTTTCGTTTATTAATGAATCTTTTACAAACTCCATGCCGCTTGCATAATTATTCATTCCGATCTCTTTTTTCCAGATCATCTGCAGTTCGACTGTGATCGGCTCTTTGAGAAATAATTTCATCTTTACATTTTTCTTTTTTGAGAAGAGTATGTCGGAAGACAGGTTTATTCCGGTGATGCTTATGTCATTGATATAGATGTAATGAATTCTGGGGAGATCAATCTCACCAATGACAATTTCAGCGAGGATCATCTTCCTCACGATAAGCACTTCGCGCCTGGCGACACGTCTTTCTGATGAGATGGAGGGCTGCTCTATAGGTGAATCAAAATTTTTATTTTCCTTTTTAGCCATGGATCCCTCCGAAATGTTGTCATTGGTCTTCCTTCTCAGAGATATTCTATTTCTTCTCTATTTCTGCCCAGTTAATCTCATTACCGTCAAAAGTGGCGTAGACATTACCGTATGCAGAAAGTCTCAGCATGCACATGGGTTTATTTTGAAGTGCTGCAATGGGCTTGAGTTTGAAATCCTCCTGTTCTCTGGCATAGAAACAGGACATTTTGTTCTTTTTGACATCGACATAAGATACAATGACAGTATCGCCCTTTTCTCTGGCTACGAACATATAGGTATAAGACTTGTTTTCCTTGCTTAAAAACCACGTTTTGCCCTGAACAGCATCCTTTATAAGGGTTTCCAGCTTTTTACCTTCTCTGGTGGCGCAATATACTATTCTGTTTGCTGCAGAAGCCTCAGAGACTATATGGGGTGAGCTGTCGATCTCCTTGACACTACCTTTGTCGAAGAAACAGACAATATCTTTCTTTGAGCCTTTTTTCTTATAGATGAAATAGCATTGAGTCGGTGAAACCCATTCAGTATACCAGGCTGAATACTGTTTTTCAAACTCTATGGTGCTTTGAGCCAGCGAGAACGCTGAAACTCCCTGTTTGGAAAGATCAACTGTGGCCATTCCATATGATGTCATTTCACTCTTATTGTTGTAAAAGTATCCCCAGATGCAGAACTTATCTGTAAACCACGAGATGAGACCAACTTCTGATTTGAATCCGGGCTGTCCCTTCCTGTGCTCGAACAGGACTGTCAGCTTCTTGGTCTCTACATCAATAAGGAGAAACTTTGTTCCTTTATTACCTGCAATCAGCACCAGTTTCCCATCACTGGAGATCTTTGTCTGCTGAAACTCGGTAATGGGGAGCAGTATTTCACTGAACTTCACTTTTTCCCTGTCTTCTCCCTTGAATTCGATAATCCAGAATTTATATACAAGCCCTTTCTGGATAAGCTTCAGATCACTGACTTTCTCCTGAGCTGTCATGATCCTGCCATCACCTGAAAGACCCAGCATTGTGAAACGCCTGAGATTGATTTTCTTGGATGTCAGAAAGGGCTTGTTCAATCTGATATCAGCATATGCAGGCAAAAACTGTGAAGCAGAAAACAGAATCAGAGAGAACAGAATGAGAAGCCTTGATCTGATATGCATGAGTGTACCTCCCATTATTTAGTGCATTTCTTTAATATATAGCTCTTATTCATAATAGAAATTCCATAGTGGAGATTGGAAATCCTTTTCCTGGAAGTCTTTTAAAATAAAAGAGAAGAGGGTGCTCATCACCCTCTTCCATTGATTACTGACGTGAAGTCAAGTTATTTGGCGCTTACAACTGTTGCATCCATGCATGACGGCCACCAGTCCCACATCTTGAAGGTCTTGCCGTTTCTCACGAAGGAGCTTACAAAGCTCTTCTGGTTCAGTGACAGCGCTGTAATTCCTGCATCGCTGAGAGTCGCGAGCTCATCCTTGTCTGCTGTGCCGTTCTGGTTTTTGTCCTGCCATACGCAGAGCCCTGAGAGCTCATCGCCTGAAACCTGTCTGTCGTTGTTTCTGTCATAGAGGGACAGCTTGTCGTAGCCGTTGTCAAATCCACCGGTTGTTCCGAAGAGGCATGTTGCATCGATTGAGCCATCGGCTTTGGGGGCTACGAGAAGACCGTCGTTAGGACCTACCCATTCCATCGCCACTGGGAAGCCGTTGTTGTAGATATCAACAAACATCGCATTCTTGAGGCTCATTGTCTTGTGAGGAAGATACTGACCGTTTGAAGCCTCGAGCTTGCCGCTTCCAACCATGTCGAGCACTATCGGGCTGACCCATCTCTTCGCTCCGAGATATGCCATTGTGTAGTTGTAATTGTGAGTTACGTTTGTGGTGTTTGTGACAATTTTATGGCCGACAGTTGTTGTTGTTGTGTTTACATCCATTGCTACGCCGACTGTCACGCTGCTGCTTGAATAGGAGTATACTCCGCCTCTCTCACCGATTGCAAGGCCCCACGCCAGATCAACGAGATCTGACTGTGTGTAGTGGGTGTCATCCTCGCCGAACTCGTTGTTCCATCCGGACATTCCACCTGCAGTTGTGTTGATGAAGAGCTCTGAGGTCACCTGCGGCGCAAGCTGGCCGAGGAGCGCTGATATCGGGCCTGAGCCGTACTGTGACTGGAGATAGTCAAGAATAGTCTGGTTGACAAGGATTCCATTGGTCCATGCATAGCCGAACACGTTGGGGTCTGTGTTGCCCCACACCTGTCCATAGTTGATTGTTCCTGCATCGGTATTTGTTGTGCTTAATGTGTCCTTCTTTGTTATCTTGTAACCTGTTCCTGCATCAGCAGCACCAGGCAGAAGGACCAGACATAGGAAGGCAAGCATTACTACATAAATCAGATTTTTCATAAACACACATCCTTTCATTTTTATTTTCTCTATATCTATTATTTCATATTTTTGTTAACAGATTGTTAACAGACTATTAAGATCTTGTCACAGACTATTTTTTTTATGGCTTTGCCTGGTAATGCCATTCAAGAGGTCTCCGGACTACCAGCTGGCAGTAAGTGCTCCTGTGGATGCCTCGACCTCATCAAGAACTCTGCACTCTTTCACTGCTTCCATCATATTGTTGTGGTCAGTGAAGAGAGGGCGATCTTGGTCCAGATGCTTGACTACCTTTCGAACTGCGCTGTGGGCAGCCTGGGTGCCTTTCCCAAATGAGAACGTTCGAAAATCAAGCGCCTGCGCTGCAGCAATGAGCTCTATGGCCAGCACTCCGTCGGCGTTTTCGAGTATCTGCCTGGTCTTAAGGGCAGTATTCATGCCCATGCTGACAAAGTCTTCCTGATCAGCCGCAGCGGGGATCGAATGTATACAGGCCGGTGTTGACAGTATTCTCTGTTCGACTATCAGCATCCCTGCTGTGTACTGACTCAGCATATGGCCGCTGAACATCCCGGCTCCCTTTGTCAGGAATGCAGGGAGCCCTGCACTTAACGCAGGGTTTAGAAGCCTGTTCAATCTGCGCTCAGAGAGAACAGAGATCATACAGATTGAAGCTCCGACCATATCCAGTGGAAGACTTACAGGAGTCCCCTGGAAATTGGCGCCGGTAAGGACGCGATCTTCATCTGGCAGGAAGATGGGGTTGTCTCCTACACCATTAATCTCTATCTCAAACTGTTTTCTGGCATAGGCCAGGTGATCCCGGGCAGCACCGATGACCTGCGGTGTGGAACGCATCGAATAGGCATCCTGGACCTTTACTTTCAGCTTTCCTGTCATAAGATCAGAGCCATCCATTATCTTTTTGAGGTTAGATGCACATATGACAGCGCCTTTAAAGCCTCTGAGCTCGTGCAGTTTTACGTCGTAGGGCTTCATATTTGCCAGTAGAGCTTCAAGTGTCATAGCTGCAGCTATTTCAGCCTGCTGGATAGATCTTTCAGCATCATATATCTCAAGACATCCAATGCCTGCAATGAAGTTAGAGCCGTTTATGGTGGCAAGACCATCCCTGGCCATCAATCCTGGAATCGGAATTCCAGCGAGCCCCATCGCCTCTCTTGAAGGCATGCGCTTTCCTTCATAGAAAGCCTCTCCCTCGCCCATCATAAGCAGGGCAATCTGGCTCATCGGGCTCAGATCGCCGCAGGCTCCGACGGAGCCCTTTTCACAGACAACCGGTGTGACGCCCTTGTTGAGAAGCTCTGCAAGAGTCGTGGTAATCTCAGGTCTGCAGCCTGAGTTACCGTGAAGGTGCACGTTTATTCTCGTGGCCATTGCGGCTCTTACATATTCGATGGGGAAAGGTTTTCCGATTCCTGCAGAGTGATTGTAGATCAGGTATTTCTGGAACTCCTTCACCTGCTCTTCGTTGAGTGCCACCTCCGAGAACTCACCGATACCTGTGTTGACGCCGTACATTATCTCACCCTGTTCTATCTTTCTTTCGAGCAGACTGCGGCATTTCCTGATCCTCTCCAATCCAACATCGGCAAGCTCCACTTTCTCTCCAAACCGTGCAATTTTAACTACATCCTCAATCGTGAGGCTGTATCCATCCATCCGAATAGCCATGGTATCCTCCTGTGAATTAAAAGTGCATCTATGGTAAACTCTTGGAGTATTATACGGCAGTCGATTTGTTCCTTCATCGCTGCTTCAATCCCCCAGATGCCAGGTATCATTTTACTCAGACTGGCAGGCAGATGCAATTGTCACAACGTTTCAGTGGAAAATCCGGAAAATATTGTAAAGGGTTCCCATCTGCCGCCGGGGAACTCTCTGGAATACACATGGCTTGCATGTATCTCACTCAGATCAATTGAAGGTATTATGGTGATGAAATATGCCTCAATGGCGGTAATCTTTATTCTCATTTTATTTATCCTGATCTTTTCTGCCGGGCAGAGCTATGCACAGAGCCCCAGCAGCGCATTCCCATTCTGCAATCCGAATTAGAATACAGGCAATCCGGTGGCAACTGATACAGATTGGAAAATCGCCCATCAAAGCGTTTTTCACGACCTGCTGAGGCCGTCAATGATAATACTTCCGGTGATGGATATCATACTGAACAAAGCCTGTATGACGAGGAGCCGTAAATGAATATCACATCGATGAAGCCTTATGTAACAGCTGCACTGATGGCATCACTCACCACGCTTGGTGCCTGGTGCTCAGTAATGCTCCCCTTCACTCCGGTCCCGGTGACATTTCAGACAATGTTTGTGCTTTTGTCAGGGCTGCTGCTGGGCTCCAGATTCGGACCATTGAGCCAGTTCGTCTATCTTCTTCTGGGCCTTTCTGGAACACCGGTCTTCTCACAGATGACAGGCGGGCCAGGCGTGCTGCTGGGTCCTACAGGCGGTTTTCTCCTCTCCTTTGTCCCTGCTTCGTGGCTATGTGGTGTAATTGCAGAAAGAGGCAGGGAGAAGGGATTGCTCCGCTTCTGTGCTGCGGCATCTGCCGGCCTCATTGTGATCTATGTTTCAGGTGCGCTCTGGCTGGCGCTGTATCTATCCTCAGGAGCCTGGTCTGTGTTGTGCGCCGGTGTGCTTCCATTCCTTCCAGCCGATTTAATGAAGGCATTTCTTTCCGCTTCTGTCGCAGTGAGAGTCAGGCGGACCCTCGGAGCCCAGTTCGCCGGGGGAAGATAATGGAGGCCTTCGTAAGCGGTGAAACCACCGTACTGATAGTTTCTGTGTCACAGATTCCTGAACTATCCATCACCTTAATCCACCGCCCGGAGTTCTTTATAGCACAACAGGGATTGTCATCATGGGTTTCCAGGAAAAGCCTCACGCCAGGTGAGTTTATGAGGCGCTTCCCCTTCAACAATGAGCCAGCCTTCATGAACCAGGTCGTGGCAGAAAGTGCACGCTGTGCAGAGATTTTTCTCCTCAGTCGCACCTCCGGCACCTTCAGGCTCAATATGATGAACCTCCAGAAAAAACGTTCTTCCGCATCCCGGCCTCTGGCACTTATGTCCATCCCTCTTAAGCACTTTCTTACGCATAGCGACAGGGATGGTCTTTTCTGTTATTGACACTCTTCGGCTTTTTCCACCCTGAGTTTTGTCATTGCTGTTCGAGCTTATACTCCTGTCTTCATGCTTCCTGTTTTTCTCCTTATATATCTTATACAGTCTGTTCACAAGGCTCAGCCCGTCATTTGAGGGAGTGGAAGACTCTCTGCCGGAGCACTCTCTGAAGCAACCTTCATCCTTTTCTTCTCCCTCGCGAAGATCTCTTACGGGACGTTCATCTAGATCTTGTGTGGGATGATCCGGCTCGTCTACTTCAATGAGCTCCGCGTCGCAGAGCGCTTTTTTGAGAACATTGGGAGATACAGGCATCTCGCCTTTCATCGTATCACTCCAGGTGAGTCCTGAGGGGAGATGGTGATGGAGCAGGATCTGGTATGGCGGCTTCCTGGTTCCTCTCCCGTCGGTATGATTGTCAGCGAGGAAGCTTTTCGCGATAAAGAGAAGGAGCGACTTCCTGTCCCGTAGACCGCTCTCTTTTCTCGCCCTGTCGAAAGCATCTTTCACAATGCTCATCTCTTCACCTGAGAGCTCAACGATCAGCTTGTCGTGGTACTTTACCAGAGCTGTCACAGACCCCAATGGCTCGGTTACAGCATTCACTTTCTTCTCTTCCTGCAGATCTCCCTCTGCTTGATGATTCTCTTCATCAGTTTTGACCAGGTGAATCTCTCCACTGCCTTTTTGTGATTCCAGGTTGCAGCCTGATGCACAGGATGTCAGTCCCGCGGGACAAAGAGCTGTGTCATCGGGGAAACTTGGGAGAGGTTTGTCATCGGTGACAGTGGGAAACATTATCTGAGAGAGATTTGGTGCTTGATAGGGAAGTAACGCCTGAGAGGGAAGTTGTGCCTGAGAGAGATATGATACATTGGCAGGAAGAGGTAACTGAGTAGGAGGCAGCCCTCCCTTCGGGCTGAACGCAACGAGCTTCTCGATCTGGCGGGTGGTGCTCTTCTTTGCCGCTTCACACCAGAAGCTCTCTGTTTCAGGAGTCGCCACTCGCGTGATTTCTCGTACGTGAGTGGATGAGATCTCCCCTTTTTCATAAGCCTGGGAAAGGAGGGGAAGATGCTCCAGCGCTTTTCCTGTTCGCAGCATCTCTGCGATTGTGTGCTCCCCGGGAGCAAGATGGGTGGTTGCATAGTGATAGATGCTGGAACAGCCGAATTCTCTGTATATTTTTCTTGTGTCAATCTCATTTATCCAGAATGTAAGAGCTTTCTGTGCCTTTCCAAAGAGCTTTCGTGCTTCAAGCGCGCGCCTGTGCACTTCAGGTCCTGAAAGACCGTGAGTCAGGGTGTCGTCAACTGTCTCTTTAAACTGCTTTTCATCGGCAGTGATTTTATTATATCCTGAAATGAGAAGGGTGTCTGTTGAGGGTGCCATCTCACACCTCCGTGTTGTGGTATTATTTGTATCCTCTATAATAATAATATCATATTTGACAGTAAAGATCAATTAATCAGGTATATAATACGCTGTTAAATCAAGCTTAAGAAGCAATAAATAATGATGAATATCACTGTTGCAGAGGGATTGGAGAGATCGAGCCTGCGTGACAGTGATACCAGTCTCGCTGGACCGGGACAGAAACTTAATCATTATTTTTCATAGAGCCCCTGCACGGCATCATACTCTGGCATATCTGTTCCGTGGAAAGGTGTGTGGTATTTTCCGCGGCAGTATACTGTGTAACATGTCACCGGTTCTGTGACAGAGACATAGTGATAGGTGAGCTTGTCTGCAACGGGACAGGAGGGCAGGGTCTTCAGATATTGCGGCGTCAAATCATCAAGTTTTTGGGGATAGAAGCCTCTGTTATCGTGGGCATACATCTCCATGGCGGTGCCGATATTTTTGAGGTTGCTTTTGCAGGCTGTCAGCAAGCCGTCACCCCGTGCTCTCATAAAGTTGGAAGCCATCGATGCTACCAATAATAGCGTGATTATCATTGGTATGAGCAGGTATTTTCTCAACCATTTCACTCTGTTATATATCAGACAGTTAATAGCGGAAAAAATAAAGCAGATCAGGATTACACCTTTGAGTGCATAATAAAAAAGTATACCGTCAAATAGATAGCAGTACGATATACCGAAAGCAGCTGTCATGATGAAAGTCATTATTGTAACTGCAGTCACCGCTTTCAATGATGATATGGCCAGAGCCGATAAGGATTTCATCATCAGATGATGAGCCATCTCTGCAGACAGTCTCCCCTGATTTGAGCCGGCGATTCTCATCAGCAGATCTTTCTCAAGCATCCGGACAGACTGATATCGCTCTCCAGGGTTGACAGAGAGGCACTTCATTATCACTTCTTCAAACCATTGTGGAACGGTGGGAGATTTGGTGCAGAGAGGAGTAAATCTCTTCGAATACTGGATCATGTCTGCTTTTGTCAGCAGATAGTACAGCGTGGTTCCCAGCGCATAGATGTCAGAGCGTTCATCAGACTGGCCTGTGCCATACTGCTCTGGAGGAGAGAAACCCGGTGTGCCCATGCAATGGGTGTCTTTCACCTTTCCAGGATTGAAATGCCTGGCTATCCCGAAATCTATCAGCTTTATCCTGCCTTCAACGGTGATCATGATATTTGAAGGCTTGAGGTCTCTGAATATCACAGGGCGAGGTGTTCTTCTGTGCAGATAGTCCAGTATGGCACAGATCTCTTCTGCCCAGGTGAGCACTTCCTCCCATGAACACGGTCCTGGATGGGATTTCATCCTCTCTTCAAGAGTCTCACCTTCAATGTACTCCATCACGATGTAATGAGAGTCCTCCAGGGAGAAGAAGTCAAAGATCCAGGGGAGCCCGGGATGAGAAAGGGAGTAAAGCATCTCTGCTTCTCTGGTGAAGAGCTGAACTGCTTCAGAGCGCTCTTCAGTGGGGATTTTTACCTCCATCATCTCTTTCATTGCCAGGCTCTCTCCCTCACGGGCTGAATCACTGACGAGATAGACGGTGCCGTAAGCGCCGCCGCCAATTGTTCTGACTATACTGTATCGGCCTTTCACGGTATCACCGGTATTCAGCATGTCTTCCTCCTTGCAAAAGAGCCGGCCTTCAGGCCGGCTCGAAATCTGTCAGAATTTGATTCGGTTTTGCCTACACCGGATCAAGGGAGAGCTTCTTTATCTGTGTCTTCTCTGCGATGATTGTGCGGTTCTTCTGATAGAGGAATGAGTTCAGCATCAGAATAACACCGATTATCACGAATGTAGTAACATTGTAGCTGATATTGAGCACCCAGGTGTCGACAAATAACACTTTCAGGATTGACGCCACCATCAGTATCAGACCGAACTGCCTGTATATCTTGAGCTCTCTGGTTATCCCCAGAGTGATGAAGATGAGGGCCATAATGCTCCAGATTGTCGATAGAATGACCTGGAAGTAGTCGAGGAGACCGAAGAAGCGATACAGTATGAATGTGCACTGGAACGAGAATATGAAGAGGGCAAGCGCCATCAGGAGGTTTCTGAGCTCGTATTCATTCCAGACCCGCTTCGCAGCAACACCGAAAGTGGCCACTATCGCCAGTATTGCCAGGTACTCGATCAGGGGAAGTGTTCCCTGTGCCGAGAGCTGGAATGTGTTGTCTGCAAATACGAAGTTTGCATCGAAAAGAATTGACTTCAGGAACGCAATGAAGAAAAGAACCTGTGACAGTGTTATGAGAGAATCCTTTCGTGTGCCGCTGGTTGCATAGTACATTACTGCCAGTGCAATGAAAGACCAGAGGAATGTAGTAAGTGAGCCTGTAGACTGGAGCAGTATACTCTTCATTACTATCATCAGTGTCATGGCAGGGACTGCTTTCACTGTCCACTTCTCATCGTTACCAAGAGAGCACTCATTCTTTTTCAGCACTGCAGCGCAGACTGAGAAGAGGGCAATGATTAAAAGGGCGGCACCGAATCCCACATTCAGGAAAGCCACTTTTTCAAACGATCCTGTCAGGAGAACAGCGCCTGTCACTGCCATGAGGCCTATTAAGCCGAAGTTGTGATATCCTTTAAGCACATCTTTGAATCTCAGCCCCAGTACCAGAAGAGCTGTCGAAATGACTGTTCCTGCCGCTTCAATATAGGCCATGCTCTCAACATTAGTATTCCCAAGAAGGATGTATGATACTGTTCCCATTGCAGCAAGAAAGGAGAGTCCCATATAGGCTTCTTCTTCTCTTCCGGCAGTGAGTCGTGCACGATACAGGAGCAGGAAGTAAATGAAGAAAGCTGCAGCTGAAACAATCAGCGTGAAGAAGCTCTTTGAGGGTATGATGAGACTGGTTCCCCGGAATAAGGGAAGAGTGGCGATGAGCTGATTGACAGAGAGGAGGAGTGAGATGAAAGACAGTCTTCTCAGGCTCTGTGAGCATCCTGTATAATCTCTGTAGCTCAAAATCAGTGAGATAAAGCTGAGAGCTCCCTGTATTGCTGTCAATGCTGACGGATCATTGATGAAGAGGTGTATTCCGTATAATATCTGTGCATAGAGCCCATACAGACAAGCTTTCATTGCAAAGAGGTCTTCTTTTTCAATCCGGTCGACTCTCAAATAGAGGGAGAGGAAGAATATTGAATAGAGCAGTATCCAAGCTGCTGCAGCTATTATTCTGGTGGATCCTGCCGGAGCCTCGCCTGACAGGGAAAGCTGCATCAGGAAACAGCAGGAGGCAATGGTCGCAAGACTGTATGAGAACCATCTGAAATATGCTTTATACTCTCTGAATAGTGTGAAGCTTATCTGGAGAGCTGCCAGAGCCAGAACTGCCGTAGCAACAGAGTAGAGAAGAGGAATCTGGAAAGCTGCCCAGGTGGTTACGATAAAGGATGTGATGAGAGAGAATGAAGCGGCAAGGTTCTCTTCACTATCGAGAGTGGCTTTCGTTCTGTAAAGAGACAGGAAGTAAAGGAAGTACAGAACTGCTCCGACGATGCAGATAATGAATGGTGATGAAATGGAGAAGAAGCCTTGTGCAGATGGCACGGTCAGACAGAGGTACAGGAAATTGAGTATGAGTGAGCTGAAGGAGAGCCATCTGAAGGTGCGGCAATATTCTTTGAAAAGGCCTCTGCTGAGATATAGCGTGAGGAAGGCGACTGTTCCAAGACCGAGCTCCAGGCAGAGCGGAACCGGAGAGAAGCTGTAAATGTGATAGATGAGTGTCGTATACGACGCCAGAAGAGCTGTCAGCATGGCTCCTTTTTCTTCAGAGCCGAGTGAGGCTCTCTCTTTATAGAGGATATGGAAGTACTTGAAGTATGCAGCTGATGAGATGAGATACACGAGGAACTTGATGATTGATGAGACAGGTACGGCAATTCTGGCTGCAGCACCAAGCTTGAGCATGAATATGTTCGCATCCATTGTGGGGATGACGAAGGCAAGCTGTGCCGAGGCAAGAAGCAGGGAGAGGTAGGAATATCGTCTCAATATTGTCTCATAACCTTTCCAGCGGAAGCTGTAAAGCAGCAGCCCAAAAGCTTCGAGGAACCAGAGGGCGGTGACGATAGAGAAGCAGGCAGTGTAGTTTGAGAAGTATGTGATGAAGCTGACAGATGCTGTGAGGAAGAGAACACCCAGGACCATGTTGTTTCTGACTATTTCACTGAATGTGGAGTCCTGTTCTTCCATTCTGGCAGCTTTCCAGGTAAGCAGCAGATGGATGACTCCAAGTCCCACGTAGACTATTGTAGCCATCAGATTCGCCATCTTGAGCAGCAGGAAGTATGATGTGACAGCAAAGATGACTGGATTCAGATAGGAGAGGAATATCTGATATCCGCTCGAGGACTTTCTGACAAAGTGAACCACATTATTGGATATGAGATAGAGCAGGTAGATGCCTACAAGGAAAACGAGGGCGTGAACCGGGTGAGTGAAATGGAACTGATAGAAGTAGAGTATGTATGTGGCAAGAAAGGCCACGGTCAGGTAGTAATCCCATTTCTTGTAGTATGCCACATATGCGACTCCCAGATTGATGGCAATAAGGTAAAAGCTGATTATCCAGACATTTGAGAAGCTGAACTGCATGAAGAAGGGAGCCAGGAAGGCGGCGACAAGCATGCCGTTCCCAATCAACTTGGAGTCGTATTTGAATATCGAGATGCCTGACCATGCAATTGTGATGAAGACTGTGATGGATAGTACCCAAAGGGGTATGATCTGATAATGGAAATACGAAGCACATAAGGTGAAGAAGTTTATACAGAAGCCGCCTGCAATAAGGGGATGGGCAAACTTCTGCATGTTTTTCTGATAAAGATAGTGGCCGATGAAAACCAGAAGAAGTCCGAGAGAGATTCCTGAGATGGTCTGGGCGATGCCGTAGTGGGTTTCCTTCAAGGCAGTTGTAAGATAAAATATGATGCCGATTATTAGAAATATTATGCCTGTGAAGTTCAGCCATGTGCCGGCAAATTCCATCTCTATCTTTGATGCTTTCTCGGTATAGGCTTTTTTATCAGTTCTGGTCGGTTCTATGGCGTAGTGCTCCAGTTTGACAGGGGAGGCATTTATGGTGAGCTCTGTCTTCGGTATCGAGATCTCAGGAGCTGGCTCAGTCTCAGTCGCTGCAGTCTCAGTCGCTGCAGTCTCAGTCGCTGCAGTCTCAGTCGCTGCAGTCTCAGTCGCTGCAATCTCAGTCGCCTCTTTGACCACTGATGCAATGGCTGCACTGCCTGCAGGTATTGATTCAGTTTGAGTTGTTTCTGAACTTTTATTAGTGGCATGAAGGGCAGATTGTTGTACTCTGACTCTTCTGGCTGGCGCATGACCCTTGGTCCTGTGTGAAGCAGAGCTCTCCTTTTCACAATTTTCAGTTTCTGTTCTTGCAGCAGTCTCGCCATTCACTGTTTCAGAGGAAGGTGAAGCCGAGGATGGCGAGACCGGGGAAGATGAGATCGAGGCAGGCGATATCAGAGAGACTTTGACTTCCGGAGTTGAAAGATCGTTGGCCTTCTCTGCAGCCGACGTTCTGATGTGGCAGTCGACTTTCTGGGAGACCAGTGACAGTGCCCTGTTGATTCTATCAATTTCAGAGCTGGTCTTTCCGGCACCCATCTCCAGCAGTGTGAGCCTGTTGATAAGCGCATCTTCTTTCGCTCTCTCATTCTGTTTCCTGCTCTCCGCTGAATACCAGGCCAGCAGAGCGAGCAGGGCCAGGAGCAGTAATACTAGCATACAATCAACCTCCTTTTTATTAATTTGTTCTGTTTCAATTATTCCCAGAAAGGACAGTTTCAGACACCTCGTAGAATATTTTCATAAGGAAAGATTTTATGTTCTGTCAGGTCTGTGGCACAAAAAGTGTGAATGGCGCGCTCTTCTGCTCGAAATGTGGAAAGAGTCTGGTTCAGAGTACCTCTGCTTCAGGATCTTCCGTGATACGGCAGCTTGATGCCGGTGCGCTGCTCGATCGACGGTATGAAGTGATTTCCCTAATCAGCCAGGGAGGTTTCGGAAGAGTATATAAGGCAATGGATAACCGGTTTGCTGCCAATGTGGCCATCAAGGAGATGACAGGCAGCTTCGACACTGATGATGAACGGGCTGCCATGGAGCGGTATTTTAAGCAGGAGGCGCAGGTTCTCTTCGCTCTCAAGCATCCTTCCCTTCCCACAGTGAGCGATTATTTCTTCGAACAGCACCGTTTCTTTCTCGTCATGGAATATATAGAAGGCCGAAGCCTCCGGACAATAATAGAGCAGAATACAGGTTCCGAGCCTTTTGATGAGAATCTGGCGTTCATATGGTTCCAGAGCCTTCTGGAGATTATGGAGTACCTCCACAGGCAGAATCCTCCGATCATCCACCGGGATATAAAGCCTGACAACCTGATATGGCAGCTCGACAGGAAGACTCTGTATCTTGTCGATTTTGGCATTATCAGGGTTGGCTGCGCCACAAGGACCGTGTCATATGGTACACCGGGTTATGCATCACCTGAGCAGGCATCGGGAAAAGCAACACCTGCCGTGGATATCTTCGGAGCAGGCGCAACGCTCTATCATCTGCTAACCGGTGATGATCCTGCAGACCATCCTTTCGATTTCGAGCCTGTTCAGTCGATTCGCCCGGATATATCTCCCGCTTTTGCAGGGGCTGTTGATATAATGGTCTCTCTCAGGGCCAGAGAGCGCTTTCAGAGTACAGAGGAGATAAGAAGATACCTCAATTCTCACGGAGTTTTGTCAGCTACAGTCTTACCCAGCCATCCTGCTGCGCCTCCCGGCCATCCTGCTGCGCCTCCCAGCCATCCTGCTGCGCCTCCCAGCCATCCTGCTGCGCCTCCCAGCCATCCTGCTGCGCCTCCCAGCCATCCT
>Ga0302251_1000108_pt1 | contig 101332 bp, 88 predicted proteins | sample AAG_RA_Gln_MG_FD_193534 | JGI IMG/M metagenome (GOLD analysis project Ga0302251, IMG submission 193534) | Enriched activated sludge microbial communities from anaerobic digester in WTTP, New Holstein, Wisconsin, United States - AAG_RA_Gln | ecosystem: Engineered > Bioreactor > Anaerobic >... | reverse complement strand
CGACCCCGCCATCGGACGAGTAATGCCTGTCGAGCCCCAGCGTATTGACGATGAAAACCTCCGACCGGCTGTCTCCAAGCCGGCACGTGGGCGCCATGATTATCCTTTTGTCGTACTCGAGAGCGCTCCGCTCCAGCGCAATTACCCTCTCTATCTTCTCCTCGACCGGCTGGGCGGAAAAGGCGCCGCTGAAGCCTTCAAACAGCGGGTACTCTCCCGACCCGTCGTGGAGAAAGTACACGTCCTTGCCGCTCGCGATAGAGTAGTTTTCGAAGGCCTCGTCCACGATCATAGAGGCGGTCTCATCGGTAAGTTCCTCGGCGAAGGCCGCGCCGATCTTCCCCGATTTCAGGCCTCTGAAATAGACCCCAATAGAGGTGGCGTCGTTGTAGCTGTCTATCTCGCCTCTCAGCGAACTGAGCTGGAATTCGCTACCGCTGGAGTAGTAGATTTCGGCCTCGTCGAAACCCTTCTTTTTGGCCAGCGCAAATACCGTATCCTTGAATTTCTTCCACTCCATCAGCTTCGCCCCCCAACGATCAATTCAGATACCCTGAGCGTCGGCTGCCCGACATCGGCCGGAATGGAGCCCGAGATCGAACCGCACATTCCCTGGCCCCTGGCCAGATCGTTTCCCACCATATCGATCTTCATGAGCACCTCGTTGCCCTTACCGATCAGAGTCGCGCCGCGAACGGGTCGGGTGATCCTGCCCTTCTCGATCAGATAACCCTCGTTCACCGCGAAGTTGAACTCGCCCGTCGCCGGCATCACCGAACCGCCGCCCATGGACCTGGCGTAAAGTCCGTAATCTGTCGCGGCTATTATCTCCTCCGGATAATGATCGCCCGGCAGTATGAAAGTGTTGCTCATCCTCGAAGTCGGAGCAAAAGTGTAGTTCTGCCTTCGAGAGCTCCCGGTGGGCTCCATTTTCATCTTCAGACCGCCCAGCCTGTCGATCATGTAGCTCTTGAGAATCCCCTTCTCGATCAGGAGGTTTCTCCTGGTGGGCGTTCCCTCGTCGTCAACGTTGGCCGAACCCCAGGCGTTGGGAATCGTCGGGTCGTCGACGGCCGAGACGCATTCACCCGCTACCTTCTCCCCGAGTTTCCCCGCGAATACGGAGGCTCCCTTGGCGACGCTGGTGGCTTCCAGCGCGTGGCCGCAGGCTTCGTGGAAAATGACGCCGCCGAACTCGTTGGAGATTATCACGGGCATCTTGCCGGCCGGGGCGTATTCGGCCCGGATCATGCGGTCGGCTATTCTTGCCGCCCTCTCTCCGGCCGCGCGGGGATCTATCCTGTTGAAAAGCTCGAAGCCCTGCGCCGCGCCCGGACCGTAGAAACCGACTTCCTTGTCCCCGTTCACGCTCGCCACGGCCGAAACCATGAGCCTCGTTCTGACACGGCTGTCGCTGGCCTTCACGCCTTCGGAATTGTATATCCAGACGTTCTGGGAGTAATCGAAGTAATTCACGACGACCTGCGAGATCCTGCCGGAAAAACCCGACGCCCCCTCGTGCGCCAGTCTCATGACCGCGGCCTTGTCTTTTTTCGAGACACTGTTGGGCATCAAGAGAATCGGGCAGATATCTTTGTGTTCACCGGCCCTGAAATCGAGAGCCAGATCCCTGTCGATCTCCTGTCCCACCACCGCCTTCAGCCTGCCGGCCACGTCCATAAGACCCTCGAAACTCACATCGTTGGTGTAGGCATAAATGCTCCTGTTTCCTTTGAAAGCCCGCAATCCAGCTCCGAGAAGCTTTCCCGAACTGCTGTCCTCGATCTCTCCCTGGATCATACTGATGTTGTTGGTGTATCTCTCCTCCACGAACACCTCGGCGAAATCGGCTCCGCCGGAGAGAATACGGTTTATTATCTTCGAATAGGCTTCGTCTGAAAGCATTCAGCACCTCCTTTTGTTTGTTATTCTTACTATTCTACAACATGAAAGCGACTCAACCGGAGACAAAAGAAGATACTATTCCTCGCTATTGAAAGACCGGCTCTCGACTTCGCCCAGCAATCAAGGCAAAGGGGCCATGTAATTGTGCTTGGCTATCGCCACGTGCCATAGAGGGACATCACACTCGTCGCCATCCAGGACGACCTCCCAGCTCTGCCCGCCGTTGCTAGTTCGCAGTATCTTGCCGAACTGCGGGTATCCTGCAGAGCCACCCGCTATGAGTGCGTGATTTCTATCCAGCGCGGCTATCCCGAGCAAAAAAGAGTTGCCCGTTCCGGCCGACGGCTGTTCCTCCCAGCTTATGCCGCTGTCTCTGGTGAGTATTATCGTGTCGAAATCGCAGGCCGCCCAGTAGGTCCTCTCGTCGAGCATCACCAGAGAGTTGAGATCCTTCCAGAAGAGCGGCCCGCCGGCGACCCACTGTTTCCCTCCGTTGGCGGTCACTGCGTAATGTCCCTTTCCGCCGAAAATTATCACGTGGTTTTCGTCGGTCGCCTTGACTCCTATCCAGCCGTTCACGTTGTAGTCATTCGGAAGGACTATTCTATCCCAGGTAAGACCGCCGTCTTCGGTGCGGAGAACGATTCCGGTCTCGGTCCCCGTGGACTTGTTTCCCACGGCGTAGACGAGATCGTTATTTATCGCGTGTATTCCCTGAAGAAGATACTCCTGAGAGCCTTCGGGCAGATCGGCCACGGTCCAGCTTTTGCCTCCATCTTTCGAAAACCCTATCAATCCCTCGTTCCCGCTCAGCCAGATATCGTCCTCGAATATCGAAATGTGCGCCAACTCGCCAGCTTTGAGCTCATCGGGTAAATCGACTACTTTCCAGTTTTTCCCGCCGTTGTTCGTCTTGATCAACAGACCTCCGCTCCCGACGGCCCAGACCTCGTACATGCTCACGGCGTACACGTCCGACAGGTTCTCCCCGTCGGGGAGAACGTCCGTCCCCTGACGGCTCCAGCTCCCGCCGGAATCGTCCGAATACAGTATCATAGCCTTGCCGTCCTTCGCTACGTCCCCGACGACCCAGGCGGAGTAGCCATACAGCTTTTCGAGGGGGATACAACCGCTGTTCAAAAGAGCGATGCCCAGAGCGAAAACCACCCCTATCACGCATGCTTTCTTCATTGAAAACCCTCCCTTTTGCGGTGAACTTCCCACGAAGAAATTCTACTCTATCGAGGGGCGGAAAGAACAGAAAGAGCCGTCCTTGGGAAACCTGAGGCTAGAGGTAAGAGGCGAGAGGCTGGAAGAGCGGGAAGACCCGTCCAGCATCCGTCGTCACAGAGCGTGGAGCCGTCCTTCGAAAGAGCGAGAAGAGGAGAGAGGAAGAGAGAGAAAGAGAGACGCGAAAATTGGAGTGAAAACCAGGAGCCCGTCTGTCCCTATTTTCGCAACCCAATACAAACAAACGTTTTTAGAGGAAGGAAGCAAACGACTGTACACGGTTCTATTTATTTATAATAACTACTGTTATAATTTATTCGAAACGTATGGCATGAATTTGCTATTTACAATTATCTGTATCTAGAAGCTGAATTATAAGTAATGAGAAGCTTGGCCGATGATTTCGGCCGGAGGCGCATAGATGAAAAGAAAAAAGGGAATAATACTCGGTGTCACCCTGATGATGTTTCTCACGATAGCCGTTCTGGGAACCACCATAATGGCCATTGTCATGAGCAAAGCCAGACAGACCAACGACCTGGAAAAGCGCACACAGGCCTACTTCTTCGCGAGATCCGGTGTTGAAATCGCTATACAGTATTTAATCGACAAACCATCCGAGAATGACTCTCAGAACAAAATTTGGATTTTACATGGAAATCTCCCGGCTCCGGGCGGGAATTCCGATTTCTCAATTTCAGAGAAAACCAGAGAGGGAGAGTGGTATAGCAACGTTAGAAATGCGCTCGAGGAATTCAGAAACGATGAAGGCAAAGGAAAAGAAGTAGTAACCGCAGTGTGGCAGGAAGTGGAAAAATTGAATATCCTTTCTTTAGGAACGGCTAGTGATGTCACGAGAGTCGTATCGTATATGGGTAGATATACAATTCCAGAGACCGTATTTCCATTCGCTCTGTATGCAACAGGTAGTATTACTGCAAAAGGAGCTTCTACAATCATAGGCAAAATAGGTACACCGGATATTAATAATGTCTCTGGAATAGATGATGAAAATATCATAGTGGTAGAGGAGGGTATGAACTATGAGTATCCAGAATTTAAAGAATCCCCCTTCGACGAAACGTCTCCGGTAACGATCAATCCAGCAGTAATCAGCTCAGATGGGTATTACAAAGGAATTACCGGAAGTATCACAATCAAAACTGACCCTACTGATCCTGATTCTATCATGAGAGTTAGAGTAGATAATCTTTCGACTGTAAGTAGCATCGTGATAGAGGGTACCGGTAAGGTTGAACTGTATGTCGATGATCTTTTAAGCCCTAAGGGAGTTATAAATTGGGATGGAGATCCAGGAAAACTATCTATCTATTACCATCACACAGTAACTAAAGAAAATGAAAAAGACGTGGGGACAATAGATCTATCAGCTTTTAAAATGTCGGGAACCCTCTTTATATATGGAGAACACGACCTGGATCTCAAAAAAACACCAGTGATCACGTTCGGGACTTCAAATGACAGTGGCTTCAAACTTAATGGGCTCATGGTCGTCGATGGTGTTTATAAAATTTACGCACGGGGAGGCGACCATGGTAACAACGTAGCGACTATTATTTATGCACCAGATTCAACCGTCGATTTTGGGGGAAATGCTGAGTTTTATGGTGGTTTTGTTGTTAAATCCTTTGAAAGCAAGGGCACTGCTGTTTTATCGCGCCGAATCGAGTCGGCAGAGAATCCCATCGGTATAATTATAGATACAATGTCAAGCGAACTGTGGGGCGAGTGAGGCCGATGATTCACCGTGTGAGTCCGGCACTTTCGCTTTCCGGTCGAGCCGGAGGCTTCTCGTTCGTGGAGGTTCTCATAGCTCTGCTTATAATAATCATCTCGGTGGTAGCACTTCTCAATTTTCTTACCACATCTTTGAGAGTGAACGACACCTCTTCCAAAATCGCGGGAGATCTCCTCGTCAGCTCCGGAGAGCTTGAAATCGGAGATATAAACGGAGAAACCGCGACGGTCACCGTGAACGGCGTCAAAATCTCCGGTAAGTTGCGCGAGTCCCCCTACGGCTCGAGCAAGAAACTCGTAGAGTTTGTGAGGCCTTCCGGTGACTGAACGCAAAGGAAAGCCCGGCCTGACCCTCATGGAAGTCCTGATAGCCATGGCGATAATAGTGGCAGTTCTCATAATCTCTTTCAACATCTACAACCTCTGGTGGAAAGCCTATAATCTGGCCTCAAGTAAAGCCGTTATCGAGAGAGGGCTGACCTCGGCGATAGAGATAATAATCAAAGAGCTGAGAGTGGCGAAGAGCGTGGCACTCGTGGGAGATTTCGATTCGCTCTCCCCGACTCCGTCTTCTACGAACCTGTTCATCGGGCTGGATCAAAACGAGAAAAGGGTGAAGATCTGGTCGGGCGACAAGAACAATCTTTCCAATCTGATCGACGAAGATATCGATTCGCTGGCCTTCAGCGTCGATAGCGTCGACAAAGATTTGCTGAACATAAGGATTGGAAACACCGAAAAGAGCGTCGAGCTATCTTCCAGCGTCAAGATACTCAACAAAAACCTCAAAGAGGCTCCATCCTACACGGAGACCTCGATCGTGGGCTTCGAAAAGTCCGTGAAACTCTTCGAATAAAGACCTCTTCTCAAGATCCATTGTCGTGACCGGAGAAAATGCTATCCTCTATACACGAGATATATTCTCGGAATATAAGGGGTGATAACAATGAAGAGATATTTCTCTGCAATTCTTGCCCTTTTCCTTGTCGCAGTCCTCATAACGGGTTGCTTTCAACTGCCTAAAGCTCCCGACAGTATAAAGACCCGTGTGAACAACGTGATCGAAAAATGGAACAACCTCTATGCAAACGAACTGGAGATAATCTCCTGGAACTACGAAGGCATTCTGGACGACCCGGTGAAGTATCAGGGGGTTCTCGCGCTCCTGACCGATCCCGACTCGGTAAGAATCGTGCACACCGATATAACCGATCCCGACCTTCTGAGTCTGCTTCTTCTCTCGGCGGTTCCGGCCGATAGTCAGAAGGAGTTCAAGGAGTCCGTTGAAGGGCTTGTCGAGATAGGCCAGCATCTGGTGAAACTGAAATGGAAAGCACCGGCCTCGGGTGAGAAATTCGTCACTACCGCTCTGGTCGAGGAAGACAATATCGTCTGGGATTCGATACTGGGGAGCGTCGTTGAGGAGGAATTTGAAATAACGCCGGCCGGCGGAAAGTCCGGAGAGGTTACTATCAAATGGTTCTGGGGTGCCGAACGCGGCTCGATTTCCTGGAGCCTCGAATGCTCCGGGCCGCCCCTCCAGTGCAGTTACGATTCGAAAGCGAAGATGACCTCGGGCGAGGCGCGCATAGAAACCAGGCTGGTAAAGACGGAGGAGTGCTGCACGCTCTACTACGGCTGGGCCTACAGAACGCCCACCGGCTCGATAAGCATCGACTGGAATCCTGAAACCAACCAGTACGATATAGAGGTGAGCAGCTGGGGAAGCACCGGAAGCGGTCAGGGAATTCTGGAGTGCTGCATGTAGTTTTTGTCGGCAGCTTTCCGTGTATGAAACTGCCGGAGGATTCTCAACCGGAGAACCCGTCGGGCATCTTCTCCCGATTGCCGCTTATGCTGAGCCTGATTATCTCTTCCGACCGTTGAGGGTAGTCCTTGAGCAGTTCATCGGCGGTTCCGGCTTCGAAGCAGGAGGCGGTGAATCCCGGCGCCATCGTGCAGCCGAAAAGCGAGTAACGTCCCCCCGGAACCATATAACCGGCCTGCCAGACTCCGGCCGGAACGACGAACTGAACGAGCTGTCCGCTGCCGAAGTCGTTTCCCATCGTTATATCTTCGCTCGAGCCGTCGGGATAAAGCAGAACCAGTTTCAGGGGATCGCCTCCGTAGAAATGCCACACCTCGTCGATATCTAGACGGTGGAACAGCGAAAGACTCTCCGGACTGTCCGAATAGAGCCCGATCATGGCCGTCGAGAGCGGCCCGCCTTCGAGCGTTTTGGCGCCGGAACGATAGGTGCTGACATACAGGGTGCTCTCGACCGGCAGCCGCTGGAACCGGTAATGCTCTATTATCGCTTTCGTATCCGGGTGAATCTCTTTCGCTTTTCTATCCTGTGATTGAGCCTTATCTTCCTTCATCGTGCCTCCTCGAGCGCAGCTGTCTTGACTCATCTGGGGTTGCCTTCTACCTGCATCCATCGACCTTTTACGGCGCTTTCATAGATGGCCGAGCAGACGGCGGTGTTTCTGTAACCATCTTCGAAAGTGGGGTATGAAGGTTTGACAGAGGGGCCGCCCCTTTCGATATCGGCATAAACCTCTCTGAAGCAGTCCTTGAAAGTATCGACAAAACCTCCGCAGAAAGCGTCGGAACTGGTGAGGACACCGCCGGATTTGCGGCTTCTGTTGAGCTCGCAAGGGCTTTCCGAGTCCCACCACACCGACTCGTTCCGTCCTGTTACCTCTATCTCGAGCCTGTTTCCCCTTCCGTGAGAAACCTCCGACAGTATAACGTTCCCGATAGCACCGCTGTCGAACTTCAAAAGGATCGCCGCCGCATCCTCCGAATTGACCGTGATCCTCTCCGAACCCTCTCTGTATTCGAGATACATATCGTCTCCCGAGAGATATCTTTGCGGGGTGAACGCGCCGAAATCGGCCGATACTTCGGTCACTTCGAGGCCGGTCAGGTATCTGGCGAGATCGATCCAGTGGGAACCTATTTCGGTGACAGCGCGCATATGTCCGGCCAGCTCGGGTTTGTAGCGCCAGGAGTAACGGTCCGGAAGAGCCTGAAATTCCTGGAGATAGGCGCCGTGGATCAGACAGACGCCGCCGAACTCACTGGCGGCTACGAGCTTCCTGGCTTCGTGGCACTTTCCGTTGAATCGTACGTTGAAGTTGACGGCCGCGACCAGCCCCTTTTCCTTCGAGAGGGTCAGAAGTTTTTCGGCTTCGGCCGTATCAAGACAGAGGGGCTTCTCGCATATAACGTGCTTCCCCGATTCCATAGCCCGTTTCGCCATCACGTAATGAAGGGCCGGGGGCGTGCAGATGTGTACGCAGTCGATATCTTCTTGGAGCGCGAGTTCGAAATCGACTCCGTAACGCTCTATCTTCCACTTCTCCGCGAAGGCCGATGTACGCGATAGGTTCGACCCGACCACTGCGGCCACCTTGTATCCGAGCTCACTTAGCGCCCGGGCGTGGATCTCCGCCGCGAATCCCGTTCCTACAATTGCCGCGCGTATCTTCTCCATATCTCCCTCGAAAAACGTATTGAGCGCCGTCACCTCCGGCCGGTGCAGCCGGTTGACACTCGCCGTGCATCTCTATTTTGCCACACAATTGGAAAAGTTGACACAGCCAGAAATCGGCCGTTTGCGCAGACCGGCCCGCATTCTAAGAACCGTTGTTGGTAAAAACATGAGAAAGAGCGTATTCGAGAGTTCACTTCGCTCACGAGAAGGCGAGAATTCTCCTTCATAACCGTCATCCCGTAATACTCCTCGGGATCTCGCTCCGGCTCTTCTCGCGCTCTCGCTCTCTCCAAGGACGGGTCCACGCTCTGTGACGACGGACGCTGGACGGGTCTTCCCGCTCTTCCAGCCTCTCGCCTCTTACCTCTAGCCTCAGGTTCCCCAAGGACGGGTTCACGCTCCTGGACGAAGGACCAAGGACGGCTCTTCCGCTCTTCTCTTCGGCATATCGCACGGTTTTATGGCACGAAGTTGCACTATAAACTGGTGAAATTGCCGTTAGCCGGTGGTAGAATATACAGAGGATTATTTCAGGAGAAGTATGGACTCTAGCGTGAGCAAATTAAGAACTTTCATAAACTGGATTAGAAAGGAAAGATCGCTGAACAATTCCATAGTCCAAAAGACTCTGGAGACGAACCTGCGCAGGATCTACTATCTGGCCCTGATAGGTATTCCGTCTCATATAGCGCATGTGATCATGTTCTGGATTACAGATCCTTCCTCCAGCGAAGAGGCTGTTTGGCGAACGGGTATCATAGTCGTCCATTCAATTCATCTGCTAGTCAGTATCGCTATTGCAATAATTATTTCCATAATCAGAAAGCAAAAGCATCTATCTAAAAAGGCTGTCTATATCCAGTACGCTTTTATTGTTTCGCTTTCAGCCATGGCTATATCTCTGGTGACCATCGACCAGTACGTGACCACCAACATAACGCCTTTTCTTGTTCTCTGTTTGGGATTGGCGGTTATCTTTCTTTTGAGACCATCATCCACTTTAATAGTCTTCGGAGTTGTTCTGACGGCTTACCTGCTTTTGATCGGTACTGTCCAGAAGGAGCCCGCCATACTTTTGACCAACAGAGTGAACGGTATCACCTTCGTCGTATTCGGAATGTACCTTTCGCTTATTCTGTGGAATACAACCCGAAAGAATCTCTTCCAGGAAGAGGAGATCAAAAGACAGCAGAAAGAACTCGAAGAAAAGAACGCCGAGCTCCAGCGACTGGCGTTTCTCGATACCCTCACCGGTCTTTACAACAGGAGAAAATGGTATGAATTTGCCGAGGAAGAGAGCCTATCGATCTGCAGATACAGTACCAGCGGCAGTGTGGTGCTCATGGACATCGATCACTTCAAAAAAATCAACGACGACTACGGCCATCCGATCGGGGACAAGCTTCTGAAGGAAATCGCAGGCCTGTTGAGGAAAAATCTCCGCGCCGTCGATAAACCCTGTCGTTGGGGCGGAGAAGAGTTTATCGTTTTGCTTCCCAACACATCTGTCGAAGAGGCTAGAAAGGTGGCCGAAAAACTCAGAACTATGATCGAGCGGACCGAGTTTTCGATCGATGGAGAAAGCATAAGAGTGAAGGCGAGTTTCGGGATCGCGTCTATAAGATGTGAGGAAAATTCCCTGGATAGAGCTTATGAGCGCGTGGACAGGGCTCTATATACGGCCAAACAAAGCGGCCGAAACATAGTCGTGTCCGAAACGTGAGCCGATTTTCGACTTGTTGAGTTTCCTGGTACGTCCGAGTCGGTTACAACTTTCTGCCAAGACTGTAAGCTTCCTCGAGGGAGCGCTCTCTAAGCTCGATAGGATTTTCGCTGCACAGCCCGAACTTACCGGTGAACTCCATGGAGAGAAACTCGCAGATCTCTCTAAAGCTCTTTTCAACTATCTCGGCGCCGGAGTTGGGATCCTCACCGCCGTAAGTCATCAGGAGGACCAATCTCTTGCCTTTGAAGGATTTTTCAAAGTCCATCGCGTAAAGCCTGTCGATGAAGGTTTTCAGCTGAGCGGTCATGTTCCACCAGTAGATGGGGGTAGCGAGCACTATAACGTCCGCGGCCTCAACCTCTCTGTAAAGCTGCTGCATGTCGTCGCTTATGACACACACTTTCGGACCGGTCTTGCAATTGTCGCAGGCCATGCAGGGCCTTATGCTCTTCTCGTGTAGAATCGCGGTGCGCTCTTCGACACCGCTGTGATTCTCCCTGACTCCTTCGAGAAATCTCTTCAGAACCACAGAAGTGTTCCCCTTGATTCTCGGACTTGCAAGAACTGAAAATACTCTCACTTACGATCACTGCCCCTTCTTGATGAATTCTTCTATACTTTCTACCAGCGGCGCTGTGCTCTTCCTGTTTGTCCAGTTCACCGGCACTGAGTACGATGCCAGCATGCCTTTCTCGTCGTTCGTGAGTCGATCACCGACAGACCGATTATACCCACAGCATAAAGCGACCCGCCGAAGACAACCACATCGTAGTTGCCAAGCCTTTCAGTATCGAACGAAGAGATGTCGGAAATATCCGCCCCGGTATCTTCGGCAATCCATCTGGCGTATTTTTCACAGCTCCCGTATTTGGATTTGTATAGCACAACCACTTTAGACAAAACAATTCCCCCAGAAAACCGGATTCTTCAAAGGGAATTGTATCATCATTTGAATATCCTGTATCTCCAGGAAGAAAAGGCCCAGTTAAGGGCCTTCACTATTTTATTTCAAATCTATCAGAAGTAAACGTCGAAACCCAGCAATACTGGCAGGGGCCAGAAGTACAGGGAGTAATTGAGCCTGTCGGTCATCTTCGTAACGTCGATGATGCTCAGAGCCGGAGATATCTGGGGCATAGAAAACTTTCCTTTGGAAAACGAGTACGTTGAAGAGCCTCGCAATCCGACGGCTACCATGAACTTCCTTCCAAAGAAGGGGAAGGACAGATTCTCGATACCCGTGAAGAGCCTTCCACTTATTCCAAATTCAAAACTCGCTCCCCCCAAGTCGGAGCTGTAGGAGACCGTCGGACCGGCATAAAGCATCATCTGGGTGAATTCCAGCGGACCGACACTCCAGGGATCGGCTAATTTGAACCCTATGTGATAATACCCTCTGGCCGAGAAGGTTTGAAGGATGAACGGAAAATACGCTATCGACCCACCTATGTTGTTGGTGTTGAAAGTATAGCCGAAGGCCGAAACGGCTACAGCCACGAGAATCAGTAAAAGCAACGCTTTCTTCATTTTTTTCACCTCCCGGCCTTAGTATAACATTTCTTCCCTTTTCGGAGCCAGAAGCCTCGAAACCTCTTTCCGCTCGCCGAAGTCAGGAACACTCCTCTTGTCTGGAAAAGTGAAAAACCGGGTTGTCCCTCACTCTAGATTTTACGTTTCAACTTTAGGATCGTAATAGATAATCCCAGAGCGAGCATGGAGGCGTATATCGTTATAGTTTCACTCCGGGTCAAATCGTCGGACTTTTCGGGGATTTGCTCGGCTTCTCCCCTCGCCCTGTTTCCCATATCGAAATCGGGCATCTCAGAGGGTGGTTGCATGTTTGCCCTCCCCTCGACCATGCCGCCCGCATCGACGGGCATTCCTTGAGGAGGTTGCATATCTGGGGGTTGCATGTTCTGCACTCTTTCCTCCCTTGCGGCCCCGAATCTCATGGCGTCGGGATTTTGAACGTTACGGTTCTGAACGGCGATGTTTGCCATCTGACTTTCCATTCTCTGGAGCATCCATTCCCTCATTTCAGCTGTGATTTCGTGGCCTTTTACCACGGTGACATTTTCTTCCGCATCGCTTTCAAAATCGACTAACTCCTGGCTCGTCGCGTCGCCAGTCTCACTCGAAGCGACGGTCTCCCATTCTTTTATCAACTGAATGAGTGTATCCTCGGGAAGCATCTCGAGGGGATCGATATTCTCTGCGTTCCTGTTGTCTCTCACCGGCATCGCGTTGGCCGGCACGTTCCAGCCTTCGTTACCGGCCATGGGCATTCTTTCGAAGAAAGAGCTCGCCGTACTGTCGGATCCATCGCTTTTAGAGGGAATCTCCCCGCTCAGTTGTTTTAAGATCGTTTCGACTCTGGCGCTGTTGTAGTCGATCAGTCCGGTGCTACGGCCATCAGTGGAGTTGAAGGAAGCCAGGAATTGCTCGTACGAATACAGCGCTGTGGGATCGTCCTTGACGTAAGGATCGATCATCGCAGCGACTTCTTCAACCCGGCCTGTGAAGAATTCGTCGTTCAGATAGCCATCTATTATCTGTTGAAGGTAGTCGTGGTATCTTTCTAGATACTCTTCTCCGGTGAGCAATCTGTTCACTATCGGGAGCGAGGCCATATTGACGGCCGGTGTGTCTATGTAGAAGCTGCCGCCGCTTCCTCTGTCGCCGCCGAATCCCCCGAAGGCCATGTTGAAGTCCCATGGTAGCATCACGAATTGACCGTCTCTGTCATAGAGGTAGTAGTTGTGGTTCATCCCTCCCAGTATCGAATCCATGCTCCCGGCGGCTACGCAAAGAGCGTAATACTTGAGAAAGGAATCTATGTCGAGCACTTTCTCGAGTTCTTCGTACGTACCTTCCTGCAAAACTTTCAACATCTTCACTATGGAGTCCCTGTCGCTCGTCTCCTCGTTGGTTTGAAGGGCCAGACCGGGGTAGCTCTGCGGGTCGTCGTCTATGTACACCAGGTTGGCCCCGGTCCCTTCCGGTTTGTACAGATCTCCGTAACCATAAGCGAAGTGATCGCGCACGAAGTTTTCGTCTATGTTTTCGACTCCCAGATAAAGCCCGAAGTACTGGTTGTTTATATACAACGCGACGTAAGTCGTCCTCGGAGTCTCGAGGCCGAGCATTTCCGAGATCTCGTACGTCAGGTACTCTCTCATGAACGAGGGGTCTGAGAAACCGTTGTTGAGGTTTATCTTGGTTATTCCGAAAAGGTTTTGACCTTTGACATAGTGGTTGAAGTCGAGCTTGAAGCTGTAACGGTTCGAAGTGGAATTCGCTGCCTGCATGAGCGAGGAGTTGCCCTTGGGTCTGATCCCGACGTTTTTTATGCGATAGCCGTTGTAAACGACGTTGCACATTATGTATTCTTCCATACGGGCCTGATCGAACATCTTCTGGAGCTCGGCCTCGTCAACTTCTATATATACGTCTATAACTCTGTCGTGAGGAAAAAGAACGGCGTCCGTCGGATTTCCGACAGTCTGCGAACCTCCCTCGAAGGCGCCGAAGAAGACCACCGTCAATAAGCCAAGCAACATTAGTGCCGACACCTTTAAAAGCTTTTTCATATCATCGCCCCTCTAGGCAGCGTAATCACCGTTGTAACTTATTAGAACCGCGTTCGATACGCTGTCGATAGATTTGAGTTCATTGACGAAATCGATTTCTCCGCTTTTGATGCGCAATTCCACGGAAAGCTCGATGTTTTCCGCCGTGACCGTTTTCGACTTTATATTGTACCTCTTGACCCTGTCCTTCAGCTTGTCGAGTATCGCCTTCTCGGCCTCTGAATTTACGTAGTCCAGCAGAAGTATGTAGGGCGACGTCTGGGACTTGAAGTTGGCGAATACAAGCAGGATTATGCCTATGATGACCGAGCCCATGACCGCGAGCAGATAGAAAGAGGCGCCCGTGACTATCCCCACGGCGATCGCCCAGAACATGAAGACTATGTCCATCGGGTCTTTAATCGCGGTTCTGAACCTCACGATGCTTAGAGCGCCCACCATTCCAAGCGAAAGCACGATGTTGGTCGTTACGGCCATTATTACCAGGGAGGTGACCATGGCTATCATGACCAGCGATACGTTGAAACTCTTGGTGTACATTATTCCCTGGAAGGTCCTCTTATATACCTGAAAGATGAAAATACCGATGAGAAAGGTTAAGAGCAGTGTTATCGCCGTATCGGCTGCCGATATCTGCGATGCCGAAAAGTTTTCCAGAAAACTGTTCTTGAATATGTCTTTGAATGTCTCCATGCCTGTCCTCCTTAAAACTAATACAGGTAGTTGTATTTTCTCCCGATTACGTATTTGGATGCGCTGCTCCTGAACCTCCCCTCGCTCTGAACGATACTCTTTATGTGAGAAGGGAAGAATCCGTCGTACTTGATCTCGAGTATCATGAGATCGCTCATGGAGCGTGTGAAGAAACCGTTTCTGTCGAAGAGATCGAGGTTGTTGTTTCCCGTCGATAGATTCCCGTCGAAGGTGATTCTCAGGTTGGCCGCTCTCAGGCAGTAGGCCTCGCGATTGTAGCGGACCAGTACCTTTGGTTTCAAAGTTCTGTTTTTTATTCCTTCGTAGAAGTCTATGAACTCGTGCGGTCTCTCCTCCAGCAAGAAGGAAACCCGGCCTTTCATTATCTCCTCGTATTCGTCCCTGGAAATGACGCGGCCGACCTTTTGAGTCAGATCTCCCTTCCTGGTCTTCTTCTCGAGCTTAACGACGCTATCGCTGAAGTTGTAGATCCGTATCCTGTATTTCGTTCTGTTGTCTGTTCCGCTGATCTTCTCGCGGTACGCCGAGTTGTAGATGTCGTCGAAATAGAGACTGATTATTTCGTAGTCGCCGTTACCGTTACCGTTTCGATCGACCTCCATGACGTGTCCGATCCTGCTCTTGAGAGAGATATAGTCGAAACAGCTTATATAATATTTGAGTTCGTGCCTTCCCTTGATCTCTTCCATACGGTTCCTCCAGTTTCATCGTTGATCGATTTTAAGGAGCTTCTGTCACAGAATTATCACAGCGGCTCTGTGATAGATTTGTGACATGGCGATATTAGAATAAAGCCATACCGGACAGGGAGGTCGTGGGTTGAAAATCCTCTTCGCCGACGATGAAAGAAATATGCGGATACTGGTGGCCGATTTTCTCGAAATGGAGGGCTACAAGGTGCTTCTGGCAGTTGATGGCGAGGAAGCTCTCCGTAAGTTCTGCGAAAATCCCGATCTGTCTCTCATCATTCTGGATATAATGATGCCGCGTATGAGCGGTATAGAGGTTCTCGAGGAGATAAGAGAGAGATGCCATATTCCCGTCATAATGCTCACCGCGAAATCCGCCGAAACCGACGAACTGGAAGGCTTCCAGTGCGGCGCCGACGAATACATATCCAAGCCCTTCAGTCCCAGAATACTCGTGGCCAGAGTGAATGCGCTACTCAGGAGGAGTTGCCCGATGCAGAAGGAAACGAAGATCGGAGTTCTTCATGTAAAGCCCTCCAGTATGGAAGTGTACGTCAACGACAGGAGAATCGTTCTCAGTCGCACCGAGTTCAATCTGCTCAGCTGTTTCGTCTCCAACAGCGGAATAACGCTCACAAGAGACCAGCTCCTCGATAGCGTCTGGGGATACGATTACCAGGGTACCGATAGAACAGTCGATACTCACATAAACAGGTTGAGATCAAAGTTACGGGAAGCGAGCGAGTACATAGAGACTATCAGGGGGTACGGTTACAGGTTCGGAGTTCGCCAATGAGCCCGATTCGCAGGAAACTCTTTTTACAGATTCTTGCGGTGATACTCTTTATCATTTCGGCACTGTGGCTTGCAAATACCTTCATGCTTGAACCGTACTACATGAAAACGAAAAAGGATCAGCTGATCAAGGCCAGGAACAGCATCAATTCCTTCGGAGTCTCCGATTACCAGGAGAAAGTCGATTTTCTCGTAGATATGGGCAACGAACTCAACGCCATGATCCTCATTTTCAACGGTTCGGGCGATCCGATCTATACGACGCACCTCATTCCGCAGGAACCCGGCGGTTTCGTCCCCGGGATCGACACCAGAAGGATACCTCCGTCCAGAAAACCTCTCGAAACGGTCTACAGCGAAAAGATCGATTCCGGCACGGAGATCGAACTCGCCATAGACAGGCTGGGAGAACAGAGGTTTCTGAGTCTAAAATCCAGGCTGGACAACGGCTTCACCCTTCACATGAGCATTCCCGTGTCCTCCATCGAGAGCAGCGTCTCGGTAGTGAACGGCTTTCTTCTAGTAGTCGGACTGGTCTCCTCGGCGCTGGCTCTGGTTATAGCTCTCATCATTTCAAGAAGGTTCACCGGTTCGATCCTTCACATGAACAGAATCACCAGAAAGATGAAGGACCTGGATTTCTCTGAAAAGTGCGAAATCAAATCCAAAGACGAGTTCGGACAGCTTGCCGGTAGCATAGACGATCTTTCGGAATCTCTCGACGCGACGCTGAAAGAACTCAGCCAGAAGAACGAGGCGCTCAAAAAAGAGATAGAACACAAAAAAGCCGTTGAAGAGATGAGGAAGCAGTTCATAACGAACGTCTCGCACGAATTGAAGACCCCCCTGTCGCTCATTCAGGGCTATGCCGAAGGATTGGAACTAAACATAGCCTCCAGTGACGAAAAGCGGAACTTTTACTGTGGAGTGATCAAGGAGGAGACGGCGAAAATGGGCAGGCTCGTCAAAGACCTCCTCGATCTATCGATGATGGAAACGGGGAATTTAACGCTATACAAGAGCGAGTTCTGCGTCGATGAGCTGATAAAAAGGGTGACGGGAAAGTTCGAAAAGGTCTTTCTAAAAAATGGAATCGAGCCGAAGTATGCAGAGGGGGAAAGAACGGTTGTCTACGCCGATTCTTTCAGGACGGAGCAGATACTCACCAACTACCTGAACAACGCCGTTTACCATGTCGATGAAAGAAAGGAAATTTTTGTCCGAAAAGAGATTCAAGAGAATTCGGTGATTGTGCGGGTGTTCAACTCCGGCCGGAACATACCCGAGGAAGAGAGCGAGAAGATCTGGACCAGTTTTTATAGAACCGACAGTGCCAGAACAAGGGAAGAGGAGAGGTACGGCATAGGGCTTTCGATAGTCAAGGCCATCTGCGATCTGGACGGCAAAAGCTGTGGTTTTGTGAATCTTCCAGATGGCGTGGAGTTTTTCTTCGAGCTTGAAAAGGCGAAGACTTCGGATTAGCTCAATCCAAAAAAGCTGAAGATAGCGAATAGAGACGCCGACACACAGCCGGCGATGATCGGGGTTTGCAGCCAGCCCAGCAAGATCCTCCGGATCAGACGGCCGTCGAAGTTTCTCGAACCCCTGGCCAGTCCCACACCTATAACGGCTCCGACTATAGCTTGAGATACGGAGACTGGAACTCCTATGTAAGCGTAAATGAGAACGGTGAGACTCTGCGCCAGGACCGCCACGACCGCGGAAAAGGCCTCCAGGGAGACTATCCTCTTGCCCACCGTGTACATGACTTTCTTGCTGAAGATTATCGCGCCGGCGGCGATGCTCAGCCCGCCTATCAGCGCGGCCTCGTCGACCGATATGCTTCCGACGAAAGTACCGGTTATATTGGCCACGTTGTTGGCCCCCAGAGCAAAGGAGCCGAGAATTCCGATCACGATGGCGAGAGCCTTTAGCGTTATATCTTGAACCACTATCGATTTTATCCTGCGAAAGAACCTCGCGATGATTCTGTACAACACATATCCGAGCAAGGCTGCGCCCAGAGGAGTCGTTATCCAGCAGATGACGATCTTGGCTACCACGAACCAGTCGACGCTTCCGTTGAGAAGGCCGATACCCATGATCGCGCCCACTACGGCCTGAGAGGAAGATACCGGCAGGCCGAAGTGATTCAGGATTATCACCGACAAACCCGCGGCGGCCGCCACGATCGCCGCCGAAACGAGAGTCTGACTGCTCAAACTCGCCAGAGTCTCCAGTCCGTTCCTGCCGCCGATTATCGCCCCGGCGATTATTGAAAGACTCGCGGTTATCGCCGCAAATCTGTAATTCAGGAGTCCGTTGGTAACAGTCGTCCCGTATATGTTGGCTGCGTCGTTTCTTCCGAGTGCCCAGCCGAAGAAAACCGCGGGTAAAAAGGCTAAAATCAATTCTATCCCTTCATCCAGAGTAATGAATAGTATTATAGCACCACGCTCATAATATTGGGAAACCCTTTAATAGAACAAAAAAACACTCCGGAAACCCGTCGTTTCCGTGAGTGCTTCAGCGTGAATCGTTATAATGGCCCGCCTTTCGTCGTGTCGCCCGGAGCCGGCTGTCCCTGAAGCCTGTGTTGCTTATTCCAGTTTTCTGCGTTATTTGTAGAGGATTATCAAAACGGCTATGACACTAAAGAACAGAGCGAGAAGCAAAAAAACCGTCGATGTATCCACAACTCTCCCCCCAGTTTTCTATAAAACAATTGTACAACTTTACAAATTGAATGTAGAGGTTCTTCTACATGATATCTCCGAATAGAGGTCTCTATTGTAGAATCTAAATGAAAGGACGGTGGTATTATGTACAACCGCTCGGAAGATTCGACAAGAATAGTAATAGGAATAATAGGAGGAATAATCTACGCTGTCGGCGTTGGATTGATAATATTCAGTTTCGCCAGTTTCTTTCTCGCGCCCGCAATCGGAATGGTCTTCACAAGCATGTTCACTTTCGTGATCCTTGGAATCGTCGCCTCCTCTATCGGGAGAGCCCTGGTCGGAATGGCCCGGACGAGGAAATCCAGCGGACCTCTGGATGACCAGAGATCTCCCCGAAGAGAGGTTCAAGAAGATATGACTTACGACTACACCTTTGTATCCGATAGAGAGGCAAAAACCGAAAGAAAGAAACCTCTTAGTTACTCCAGATGCCCCGAATGCGATGCCGAGAACGACGACAGAGCCTCTACCTGCCAGAAATGCGGGTCTTCTCTGGTGGGTTACAAAAAGTGCTCGCTCTGTTATAAACTGAACGAAATGGAGAAAAGGTTCTGCTCCAACTGCGGCCACGATTTCAATCTCGATTGATACTGCGGAAAGAGCCGTCTTTGGGAAGAACCGTATTCACCCCTCACTATCCACTAACCACCACCCACCACGGCTCTTAAGATGGTTATCGCTGTAAGTCTTCATGAGAGCAAAAAAAGGATTCCTGACTGGCGCCAGGAATCGAAGGGGGAATTGCTACGAAACGAGGAGTTGTCCGGATTGCGGCTAACTTCATTTCCTTTTTATCGGGTCCCTATCGTATTTGTATGTCAAAAGTTAACCAACAACCTTGCAGATATATTATACAATTAATTCCCTAAAAGTCAAATATCCTCGTTTATGTAAATTAATGTGTAAATTGTATATGGAATACTGCTCTATTATTTTCTTTCCATATCTCAAAATCGGCCAACAAAGCATCGATCCAAGCCTGCAATTTGTTCCAATTCCACCGGAGATGATATAATTAAATTTGGGATCGTTACACAGATCGGATGTTGATATGTTAACAGATTTCTACTATCCCTAATTTACTATAGAATAGATTTCGGGGGTGTTCGATGAGGGTACTGGTTACAGGCGCCAGAATGTGGTATGCGCTCAACAGTATACGGCTTCTGGCCAGACAGGGGCATGAGGTCTTCGCTGCCGACAGCGGCAAGGTCAGCGGTGGTCTGTACTCGAAATATCTGAAAGGTAAATTCATATATCCTCCCGTGAGCGAGAAGAGCGACGAGTTCATAGAGTGTCTTCTCAAAAAAATAGAAGAGCTGAAGATAGACTTACTTTTCCCCACCTTCGAAGAAGGCTTCGTTATAAGCAGATTCATGCACAAATTCGAGGGGCGTGTCAGGGTTATCGTGCCCAGGCATGAACATATACAGGTTTTGCACGATAAGTGGACCATGACGCAGCTGGCCTCCTCTCTCTCGATTCCCGTTCCCGATACAACGCTTCTAAAGGACTTCGACACTTCCAGGATGGACTTCCCGCTTATCGTGAAGCCACGCGACCAGAGGTCGGCCGAAGGGATCGTAAAAGTTCAGACGCTTTCGCAACTGAAAAAGCTCTCCGCCACTCTGGACGGCACAAAAACACTGGTCCAGGAATGGAAAACGCCCCACCAGATATGCACGACAGGGCTGGCTTTAGACGGCAAACTTAAAGGAAACGTCATCTATCACAATATAAGGGAGTACCCGGAGTCCGGCGGGGTCGGAACCTGCAGGGTATCAATAAAATGCGAAAAGGTGGAGTCTTACGTTTCCACGATAGTGGAGGCCCTGAGATACTCGGGATTCATTTCGATGGATTTTCTCTACGACCGGAACGAAGACGAGTACTATCTCGTTGACGTCAACCCCAGAATGAGTCCGGGGCTTCTGGTCGCGCACACCTCGGGGATGGATTTCGTCAGAGGTTATATGGACATGGTCGATGGCGATATAAAAAGCTTCGACGTGGTTGTTCCGGGCAGGGGAACGTACACGACCGCCATGGAGATCGGCTGGTATTTCAGCACTCTGTTCAAGGGAAAGTTCAGGAACCTGAAGGGCTTCTTCAAGAGCAGGAAAGGGTTGAAGGACGACACGTGGGATATAAGGGACCCGCTCCCCTTCTTCGTCGTACTCTTTGCGATGGCTTATACGGCCGTCTTCGGCCCGTTTATGGGAGGGCAGACGAAGGGTTTCTCGCTGGGCGCAACTTACGATTCGGAGAAGTTCTCAGTCGAAAAGGCCGAATCCGAGAAAAACAGAGAAGCCGGTTAATTATAAGTCGGTTGTTTAATAAAAAAGCGCTGCCCTTTCAAGGACAGCGAAGCGGTCTGAGGGTTAACTCATGTATAATTATACCATATCCGACAGTATAGATGTCAAGCTTTATCAAGTTGTTTAATAGAGCCTTATAGAGAAAAACGCCCTGAAATGTCTTTCGCACACGGATGGAATACATTAGATGTAACAGCCGAACTTACATATCGGGGAAAGGTCCAAACAATCGATCAAGTTTCACAGAAGAAGATACAACCCTTCCGGAGCTTTCGGCGATACAGGTTCGCCCACCGGCCTCACTAAGTAACCGCTTGTTTTGGATTCGCGGGATTGAGCGGTCCGAGGAACGCGATGATAATAACTGCTGAAATCGCCTCGAGATAAAGCTTTCAGTGCTGGTGTCTTCGAACCGCTTGCGGTATGAAAAATTATTATGTATAATTTGAATGAATAAAAATTATCCCATTTTCTAAGTTAATATGTCTCACTTATCGTTTTTTGAGAGACGTAAAAGGTACAATATACAACAGGGGGCAAAATCATGTACCGTACAGCGTGTACTGTGCTTTTTGTTATCTCAGCGTTTTTTTGCGGATTGGCTGTCTCCAACTACATCGATCCGGCCGGATACCCTTATCCATGGCCCGATAATCCCAGTCCTGCCCTGGCCAGCTATGAATTCAACAGCCTTTCAGATCTCGCCGACTACTACCCGACAGGTTCCTGGAGCGTTGCCGGAGGCATCCTCTCGATAACCGGCTCAGGTGAGCGCAGGGCCGTTCTGAACGGTAGTACGGCCTGGACGAACTACGTTGTAAAGGGAAGTGCCAGAATAACCGACGGAATCACGCAGGGCGATTCCGCTTTCAAAATATACGCCAGAGTCACCGGCACTGCGGCCGCTATGAACGCTTACGTCTTCGAGATAGACTCAGATTTCACCAACAGGTTTTCACTTAGAAGAATCGTCAACGGCGTCGAATCGGACCCGCTCATAACGTCCGTGACCTCGGTGGGTTTCGACTGGAGTCGCTGGCAGGAGATCTCCGCTGTGGCGAACGGAAATACTTTCACCATGTATATCAACGGAATCGAAGTGCTCAGATACACCGACAACGCCAGTCCTTATCTCAACGGCAGGGTGGGGCTCGGAGCGAGGGCCTACACGCGGGTCGAAGTGGATTATTTGCGGGTGTACGGCATAAACTCTCTTTCCAGAGAGTGGAAGTACTACACTTACTCCGGAGACGCAGTTTACGACTCGACCGGCAACAGCGATCTTTCCAGCGGTGGCTCCGTCTCGCCCGCGCACGTCGACATAGTCAGTTCACCGACCCTACCCTCCGTAATGGTCTATTTCGATTCCGGCGTTCTCATGTTCAGGATCGTTCTGTCCGGTAATCCGTTACAGCTAACGGGCCAGGGCGTTCCGTACACATCATCCACCTGGGTCGTGCTTATGGACTTGAACGGCGACGGATACAGGGATTTCACCGTGGAACTGGACGGAACCGATCAGGGCGTTTCACCCGACGATATAAAAGTGTTCTACAGCAACACGTTCAACCAATATCTCCCCGATGGCGACTTGATCTGGAAGCAGGACAGCGCAAAACACCTCACCAACCCGACCAACGTCGATGGCGAGCCCGGAACTCCCGCCAACTGGGACTGGAATTCATCGCCCACGGTATGGGACTATAAAAGATCACGTGTGACGGAGTACATAGATCCCGCGATCGGAAGGGTATATCTTCTGGATTTTCAGGTCCCCCTGGAGGCGCTGGATGCAACCTCGCGCGGCGGTCCAAAAATCATGGTCGACAGCGTCTTCCAGCTCGCATTCACGACCAGCGCCAACACCAACGATCCCGTACAGAAGGATCTGGCGTACCAGGGAACCTATAAAATGGACAGAACTAAGCCGTTGCTCTTCGGTGATCCCATAAATTCCAGCGGCCAGATAAGCCAGATACCCCTGACCTCAAAGATAACCGTCACGGGCTGCGGCCCATCGATAATCGAGGCTCTCGTCCAGGACGCGAGCATTCTGGTCAACGGCCAGGTAAAATCATCCGTTACCAGCGTGAAGTTCTATCACTACTTCGACTACAACGGGAACGGACTCGCTGACGATGGCTTCGAGTGGGTCTTCACGGGCGAGGCCGTTTCAACTGCCGGGTTTAACCCATGGATTTATCAGTGGAATACATCTATAATGCCGCAGGGCAATTATATAGTAAAGGCTATAGTTATGGACTACCAGGGCAACATGATGGACTCCTACCTTCAATACACCGACGGAGACCTCAGGCAGGTGGCCCTTTTCCTGAACACCTGCAGCACGATCAACATGAGCGTTTCCGGAAGAGTGTTCGAAGATAAAGACAGCGACGGAGGAAGTTTCATCGGCGGTGTCGATCTGCCGAAAGGCAACGTGCGCGTTAGGCTTTACAGGGAGAGCGACGGAAACACCGCGCTCAGCGGCGGCGACTCCTTCGTAACCCAGAGCATGACCGGGAGCGATGGCGTCTATTCCTTTGCTCCCCTGTCCCCGGGCAGGTATTACGTGGTCGTTAACTCAAAAGATGTCGCTCCGGCCTCTCTGAACTCCGGCTACACGCTCGAGGTTCCCTGGGCCGAACAGACTTTCAGGCGCGAATTCATAAGCGGCGCTTACTACGATGTTCAGGCCTTCGGCGGCACAAGCCCGGAAGTCTCAGATAATTTCGCGACCTGGAGTAACGCCGTCAGCGATAGTAACTTCCAGCATCTCTCGGTAGTCGATCTCACTGGAGGCGCACAGACAGTCACGGGAATAGATCACGGCTTCTCTTTCAACGTGGTCGTGAACGTTGCCGATACGGGAAACAATGGACCGAAGGTGAATGGAAACCAGGGCACCATGAGACAGTTCGCGATAAATTCGAACGCGATAGCCGGGGCGAATGCCGCCAGGTTCGTTATGATGACGCCGTCGAACACCTCCTCCGGAAGCGATAGCTGGTGGACAGTTACGGCGATATCCCCGTTGCCCGACATAACAGATGCAAACACCTCCCTGAACGGCGTCGTTTATAACCCGCAGGGTGCAGTCGTCAACAGCGATCAGGCTGTCTTCGGCGGCGGAACGGCCGGAGTGGAAAACGTTCCGGTGGCTCCCATCCAGGGTAAAGAGATCGAAATAAACTGCAACGACCTCAGTCATTTCGTGAGAACGGCCGCCGGTGCCACGAATTTCCTTTTGAAGAACATAGCCTTCTTCAACGGCGGGGGAAACCTTGGGGATTCCTTCGCACCGGTCATACTCGACGGTCCGGGCTTTCTGCTGGAGGGTATAGTGACCGGCGCGAGAGCGAACGGCGCCCGCCCGGCCGACGAGCTCCTCAACAGACGTTACGGCCTTATAATAAACTCGAGCGGTACCCTGTCGAACTCCTACATCGCCCACAACGGCTCGGGGTTACTTCTGACGGGAAGCGATGTAACCGTCACCGGTGTACGTGTTCTGGACAACGGTATAGGGGTTGCGGGAAGTGATGGGAACGGTGTCTCGATAGCCGCCCCCGCCGGCCCGGTGACGATAAGCAATTCCATAATAGACTCAAACGGAGGTACCCATGCCGGAGTCAACCACGGCAACGGCATCTACACCTCCGGCGATATTTCGACCACCCTCGAGAACCTCACGGTTTCCGGTTCGACGGCCAGCGGCCTTTCTTTCAATTCTTCCAACCTTCCATCGGTAAAGAAGTCGATCGTTCGCGGCTCGGCCAGCGGTCCCGGAATAAGGGTGAGCAGTGATTCGAAGTTCGGTGATTTCTCCATGAATTCCTACTACTCGAACAAAGGTCTCGCGATCGACCTGCTACGCTCTCTCACAGCGGTGATAATCGAAGGGGTCAACCCGAACGACGGTGTCCTCAATCCCGATTACGGAAACGACGGTGTCGATCATCCTGTGATATCGCTGGCGTCGAAAAGCGGCAATACCCTTTCCGTCAGTGGATACGTGGGCCAGAACGCCGGCAGTCCCGTCTTTCAGGGAGCGGTGGTGGAGATATACGCCGCGACCGCGGGAGAGGGCGACTCGTACGGCGGTCTGGAGTACGGCGAGGGGGCAACATATCTGGGAGAGCTCCCGGTAGATGCGCAGGGCAACTTCGAGGGAAGCCTTTCGGCAGGTTCTCTAGAGATCGTCGCCTTAACGGCCATCACGCGTTATGAGAGTTTCAGCGATTCTCTGGGTTCTTTTGCGTACAGCACATCGGAATTCGGTCCCAATAAACCTATTGGAGCAGGCTTGAAGATAACCGGTTATCTCTTCGAAGACCTGAACTTCAACAGGTTCAAAGATTCCGGAGAGCCCGGAATCAACAGCGTGAGAATAGAGTTGTGGAAGCTCGAAGGAACTGAGTGGACGCTCCAGACATACACCTTGAGCGATTCCGGAGGCTTTTACAGCTTCAACGTATCCCAGGGTTCGTTCAGGGTCGTGGAAGATGCCCTGGATCTCTACAATTCATCGACCGGAGGCTCCGATCCGTCCGGTTATATATCGACCACTCCCAATTATATCGAGGTGATGGTCGATACTTCTAACTTAGAAGTCAACTTCGGCGATTTCAGAGGCTTCACGGTGACGGGATATGTCTTCGACGATTCCGGAGGCGGTGTTCCTTCTCAGGCCAACAACGCTCTGAAAGATCCCGGAGAAAAAGGTATAGCCGGCGCCAGGGTAACCCTGACTAACGGCAGCCAGATTTACACGAGATACACAGATCAGGCAGGCCTCTACAGGTTCTTCGTATCGGGCGGTCCCGTATATCCTCTGGTAATAAGGGAGACGGATATGCCCGCCTACACATCCACGGGAGACCACGACAGCGACGGCTCGGCAAGTCTCGAAGAACGCAACAGGATAACGATAAATTCCGGTGTCGATTTCGGAGAGTATTACAACTTCGCGGACGTGAAGCGACTTCTCCCAGAGGGGATAAACACCGTCTCGACTCTTCCCGGTCTGGTGGCCTACCTCGATCACACGCTCATTGTTTCGACGGCCGGAAACGTCTCGATCACGGCCATATCCGCCAGGGGATTCGGACTCACCGTATATGAAACCGACCGAACCGGCAATGTGCTGGGCATCTGGAACGATGCATCTCTCAGACTTCCGGGAGAATACTATATAAGGGTTGCCGTGGATGTGCCGAGCGACGCGATCAACGGCACTCTGGACAACATAACGATAAGGGCCGTGCAGGACTGGCTGAACTCCACCGGCGAGGATATCGCCGAAACTTACGATACGGTCTCAGTCGAATCGGGAGGGCTGACGATCACGAAGGCCACAAGGAATCCCGCGCTGTCCGGAGATTGGGGATTTTCCTCCGAAGGCAAGCCCGGAGATACCATCGAATACAGGATAACGTTCACCAACAACAGTCTCTATCCGCTCACATCGATCGTAATAACCGATCCTCTGGCGCATACCCTGACGCTGCTTCAGAACTGCTACTCGCTGGGTGGTTCGGGGGGAAACGTTCTGCTCTCTTTCGACGGCATCGATCACCTTCTGGTGGCCGAACCCGGGGGAGATTCAAACATCGACGGCGCATATTTGAGTGAAACCACTCTTAGCATAGATATAACCAGGGTAGTTGGAACACTCAGGCCCGGCTCATCGGGCTCATTCATATTCAGAACAACTATAAGGGAGTAGTGAGGGAGGAATGTAAATGAAGAAAATCGTTTTGTTTGTCGCCTCGTTGGTGCTGGCAGTTTCAGCGCTTGTTGCAACCGAAGAGCCGGTGAAAGTCAGTATCGAGAGTTATAAGATCTGGGACTCTCAAACGGCGACTGTCACTTACGAACCTCTGGAGGAGGTCTTTCCAGGAGACGAGATACTGTACGTACTGACATACGAAAACCTCTCCGATATTGAGATAGAGGGTCTGCAGATGGTCGCGATGATCCCCGAAGGGACTTTCTATATCAAGGGGAGCGCGACCGGTGAAAAGAGAGAACACGCCACCTGGGAGACAACCGGACTGGAGTTGCTTTTCAGCTACGACGGCGGGAACGTCTTTGCCAAACCGCCGTTGTTCGTCGAAGAGGTGAAAGGAGGAATGACCGTCAAGAGACTGGTGAATCCGATGGATTACACGAATATCATGTGGATATGCAATGCGAGATTCAAACCCTCAGATATATTGAAAGTTCTCTACAAGGTAAAGGTACTGAGTTAAAAATGCACGGGAGGTGAGCTTTATGGGCAGGAAATTTCTCGTAATTCTTATCGCGGCATTGATAGCCGTCGCCGCGATAGCCGTACCGCCGGCTGCCGGAACCAAGATCAAGAACCAGGCGGCCGCGACTTACCTGGATAACAGAGGAGTAACTAGAACCGTACTTTCTAACCAGGTGATAACGACAGTTCTACCGATCTACTCGGTACTGGTCACGCCGGACCTGATAGATGCGCCCGGATCGGCCGGTCAGACCATGCAGTTCCAGTTCAGGGTCTACAACCTGGCCAACACTTCGGATTCTTTCAACACGAGTGTCAGGATCGACGACGCTTCCACTTTCATCCCCCAGAACATAGAAGTTTATTGCGATGAAAATGGAAACGGTGTGGTCGATCCCGGAGAGGAACTCTGGAAAAACACGACCTCGATTCCATCGGGAGAGTTCCGCTACGCTATCGTGAGATACAGGGTTCCCAGCGCCGCCGCGGCCGAAACAACCGCGACGGTCTATCTGGACGTCGACTCGGTAAATGACCCTGTAAACGCCTTCGACCACGACAACGCCGCCAGAGTGACAATCTACAACGACGCCGTCGTGACTATCTTCAAATCCGCGACCCCTCAGGAAGTAAAGGCCGGGGACGAAGTGACTTATCTCCTCTCGGGAAGCAACTCGGGTACCAAGGCCGCCGCAAATGTAACCATCACCGATAACCTGCCCTCGAGTCTCGAGTATCTTGGCTTCCAGGACAAAGTCCCGGACGGTATGACCGTCAACGTCGTGGGCAACACGGTCACTCTCCACATCGCCAACCTGAACGCGGGTTCTAGCTATCAGGTGAGGTTGAGAGCGCGCGTGAAGGCCGACACGCTTGCGGGAATCGTGGAGAACGTCGCTTCGATGTCCTATGTAATCAGTACGGGCGCGACCGTCACGAGGAACTCCAACGTGTCAACGATAATGGTCGGCGGCTCCGGCTACGAGACCGTTAAGGTCTGGATCGGTCCCAAAGATGCTCCAGAAGCTGTAGATCCTAACGATATAACGATCAAGCCGGGCGTTGCCGGCACGCTGGTGGAGTTCGTCAATACCGTCAAGAACGCCGGTCTCTCGACGGACATAATCAACGTCACGATGGCCGGTGTGGTTCCGGCCGAACTTACCAACGTCGTCGCCATATCCTTCTTCGCGGAGAACCTCATACCGCTTCCCGACAGCGACGACAACGGCATGCAGGATACGGGCCCGCTTGCGCCAGGGGAAACCTTCGACGTTACCGTGAAGATCTACATACCTTCGGACATAAGCGAGCTCATAGACTCTATCACGGCGACCGTCAGGGCTCTCTCTTCTATATCGGAGACTGCCTCGGACACCACGATAGACAAAGTCGAACCCATAACCTTCCCCGACGTGGCCATCGGTAATGCGACCGGAACGGCCTTCGACACGGAAGTCGATAAGAATCCCGTGAACATGAACGGAGATCCCGGCTCTTACGTCTATTTCCCGCTCGACGTCGCCAACAAATCTGACGCGGCCGACACCTTCAGTCTCTCGGCCTCCGTTCCGGCCGGATACGTAGTCAGGTTCTATATCGACGCCGACGGCGACGGCATCCTCGATCCCGAAGAGATGATCCCAGTCACCAACACCGGACAGGTAAACGGCAACAGCGGTATAAGGATCATCGCAAGGGTTATGATTCCCGAAGGGACTCTCTACACAGGAACGGCAGTACCTGTGGAGTTCTTTGCGACCTCTCTCACCAGACCGTCGGTCGAGGATTCTCAGATCAACACCATAACTGTCAACGCCGTTCGCAGCATAGTTCTTCAGCCGTCAAGAAACGGCTCGGCCGCGCCTGGTCAAAACATAGACTACGAGCACACACTGACTAACAACGGAAACATAGCGGTTACGGTGAAACTGTATCCGAGTTCCATGAGGAACTGGGCCTTCACGTTCCTCAGCGGCGGGGTGCCGGTCCCGCTAGATGCTACCTTTGTCCTTCAACCGGGTGAAAGCATATCCGGGATCTTCAGGCTGGAAGTACCCAGCGACGAGCCTCTGGGAGTTACGGACGTCGCCTATCTCAAAGCCGAGGTTCAGGAGGACACGACCGTCACATCCACAGTTATCGATATCACGGTTGTCGTTTCGGCCAATGTAACGATAACCAAGGCGGCCGACAAGCTGGAAGCCCAGCCGGGAGAGCAGATCATCTACACGATAACTTACGCAGACGTTGGAACCGAAGCTATAAACGACCTCATAATCTACGATACCATTCCCTTCTACACGTCTCTGGACCCTGTAATAGTAACCGACACCGTAAACTTCACCGAACCGTCCCAGGTGAGTAAGGACTACGGAGTGACCTGGGAAGACTGGGTTACTTTCAACAAAGCCGATATCGCTCTGATTACCACCGTTAAATGGATAATAGGCAATCTGACCTCGGGACAGTCGGGCACCGTTGTCTTCCCGGTCTTGATCGACGGATATTGATCCAAAAGCCATGGCCTCCGGGCCATGGCCTTTCATCTCTGCTATCGAGAACGATAGCAGAGACGAGAGGTTACAACATGGGGTGATCAGGTGCACAGAAGGTATGTGGTGATATTCGCGGTACTGGTAAGCACGGTCTTTCTCCTGGCGGTACCGTTCGCCGGTTCGAAAATAGAAAATATAGCCTCGGCCCGTTTCATTGACGGCAAAGGCAACGGTATCACCGTCTTTTCCGAAAAGGTGGTCACCACGGTGCTTCCCGTCTACGGCTTCATCGTGAAGCCCGACGGAACCTTTGCAAAACCCGGCCAGGTAGAATCGGGAAAAGCAGGAGCTACGGTCGATCTGAAGAGCACGGTCACGAATACGGGAAACATAGAGACTTATGTGTATTTGAAGGCCGAACAGGTCTTCGAGAGCGATCTGGAGGAGGAAACCTTCTTCAAAGTCGCGTCATCCCCATACCCAGTACTGAGAGTGGTCGGGATCTTTCACGACAGGAACGGCAATGGAAGGATAGACGACGGTGAGCCGAAGATCGAGGGTATAGACCTGCCGGTGGAATCCAGCGAGAAGATCATCGTTCGTGTTAAGGTGGAGGATAAGGGCAGTGTAATCTCCACCGGTTTCGTGAACGTCGTCGGGGACGATATGATGGGAAACGTCGACGATGACAACATCGCGATGATCGAGATAAAGGAAGGCGAGATTCTAACCTTCGAGAAGACTCAGCTGAACGAAACGGTACAGCCCGGCGGTACGCAGAAATTCACCTTGAGAGGAAAGAACCTTTCGGATTATTCTCTGGACACCGTAACTGTCAGGGAATACATAGATTTCAACGGCTACAACGTCGAAGGCATAGCGGACCTTGATTCAATCGAGGCCAACCTGCCATATGCGCCCGGCTATTTCGACGGGAAGGAATGGTCCGGGACTCGCCCGGGAAGCGATGAACTCGTGAAGGGCTTCGAATTGACTTTCTCGAACGTCCTAGCCGGTCAGGAGATAGTCGTCGTCTTCGATGTCTTCTTTCCGCCTACGGCCTCTCCGGGCGTAAGGTTCAACGCCGCGGAGCTGCTTTATTCGAGAGCGGGCAGTTTCTGGGAGGGCCGGACCAACACCGTGGAGTTCAATATACCAGTCTCCACAGTTCCGTTCCTCGGACCCCTCGGAAAGCCTCAGGCGGCGGAAATGACCGAAGAGGACACGACGGTGAGCACCGTCACGGTGTACGGTGGCGATTCCGTCAGTTTTCCGCACACTCTCAAGAACGGTGGAAACAGGAGCGGCGTGATGGATCTGGAGATCGAGAGCGCCAATTTCGATACGGAGGGATGGAACTTCGTATTCAAAAACACATCGGGCGAGCCGCTGGTCGATACCGACGGGAGCGGGCTGGTCGATGCGGGAGTGATCGAGCCGGGAGAGGAGAGAGATGTCGTTCTGGAGGTCTCTACCCCCTCGCAGGCGAGCGGTGACAACGCGGGGAAGAGCTTCAGGTTCATTCCGCGTACCGTCATGAACGGCGAGAGCAACAGAACTATCGACATCGTTCCATTCATATACGAGAGCGGCAAGTTGAGCCTCGAGAAGGCCGTGACCTCGGCCACGCTCCTTCTGCCGGGCGAGAGCGTACGTTTCTCGATCATCGTGAAAAATGAATCCTCCAGCGCCAGCAAAGCCGTCGTCATAACAGATGAAATTTCTACCATGCTCGAGGAGCCGTTCGATATCTCCGTCTCGAAGGAGGCAACGGTCACTTACGACGGCCTTTCCAGGATTTTGACAGTCGAAATCGATTCGCTAGGTCCTTTCGAGAGCGTCGAGATCTTCTTCAACTGCAAAACCTCGCTTTCCCTCGAAGAGGGAACGGTGGTGAAGAATGTGGCGAAGCTGTCGAGCGGCGCAATCGGCGAGACTTCGAACGATGTTTCGGTCAGGATCTTTCAGGGAAGACTCGAAGTAGTCAAATCGGCTTCGCCGTCGGTAGTCGAGCTCGGCTCGGAGATAACCTACACCGTCGAGGTTTTCAACCCGTCGTCGATAGCCACCGTGACCGAGCTGAGAATAGAGGATCGAATTCCAGCCGGGACCGTGTACGTCGAGTCGAGCGCGACGATAGACGGCGAGCCGATCGAGCCGGTCGTGGAGGAGGGTGTGCTTCACTTCACCGGTTTGAAAGAGCTCGGACTGGGGAAGAGATTGACGCTCCTATATCGCCTCAGATTGGTTGAGTACACCGGCGACTCCCTTCAAAACAGAGTTCTCGCCGCAGGAACCGTGCTGTCGGAAGAGTACAGCGCTTACGTGACCACCGCGCCTTCGGTCGTAGATGTGAAGATTTTGAAACCCATGAACCTTGCCGGCGGAATATCCGGGAGGCTCTACGTCGACGAGAACGGCAACGGCTATTACGATGAAGACGATACCGCTCCCCTCCCGGTCAGGCTGCTCCTGCAGGACGGTTCCTTCGCCGTATCCGATAGAGAAGGCCTATTCCATTTCGACAGATTGAGTCCGGGAAGCCACGTGCTTAAGATAGATATAGACACCACTCCTTATAAACTGGCCGCTCTCCAGGACAGCCGGTCGCTTAAAGACGGCCGTTCGTATATGCTGACGATACTGCCCGGTATGTACACGATCGTGGATATCCCGCTGGTTCACAGAGAGAAAGCGATCGAAACGATCACATTCAAAGAGCCTTCGACGCTGAAGGGGCTTGAAGGTTCCTCCGCGATACTGTCGGCTTTCTATGAAGGCTATTCGGCAGGAGATTCCAGCGACGGTTATATAGTTTTTCCCGAGAACGGCCGGGATTTCACCGGCACCGACAGGATCACCGTCGAGGTGGCCGTCCCGCCGGAGAGCCTTTACAGGCTTTCGGTGAATGGTTCACAGATCCCCGATACACAGATCGGGCAGAAGGCCAACGACCTGGAGGGAAGATGGCTTTTCGCCAGGTATTTCAACGTGAAGCTGACGCCAGGGGCCAACAGAATTCGCGTAGAGTGGCAGGATCTAACGGAAAAGGGCAGCGCCGAGGTTCAGGTGTATCTCTCGGGCGAACCCGTTGAGATAAGAGTCTCGTCCGAACCCAGGGTTCTGATCGCCGACGGAATCACGGAGGCCGTCCTCACCATATCGCTGGTTGACGAAAGGGGAATACCGGCATCGGTCGGGGGCACGGTGATAGTGGAAGGACTCGATCCCGACAGCGTGCTGGAGCCGGGAGAAAACTGGGATGGGAAGAGACTGAAACTGGAAAACGGCGTAGCGCGTATAAAGTTAAAGCCCTTTTTCAAGGCCGGCACGGTCGAGTTTACGGCAAGCTACGCGGAGCTTTCCAGAGAAGTCAGGCTCGAGTACCGCGTGGAATCGAGGCCGCCGATCGTAACCGGGTTCGGTCGGCTCCAGTACAACCTGAGCTCGAAAAGCTTCGACTACGGCGGCGGCATCTTCGGAAGGTTCAACCTGGGAGACGGGCTGGTGACGCTCAGGCTGGGCGAAAAGGCTTACGGAGATTACGACGCTTATGTGACCCACGGCGACGCCTCGACCTCAGGAACACTTGCCCCTTCTTCCACGTGGTACTTCTTCAGGTACGAGATCGGCCTCTTCAACCTCCAGCTGGGAGATTACATTTTCCAGAGCGAGGGCGGTCAGGGCTTCGCTTCACAGGGCACGGGACTTTCGAGCGAGTACAGCGGCGATAAGCTCTCTTACAGGCTCTTTCTCAATCCCTCTTACAGAGAGACCAGGAAGGAGGAGCTCAGAGGCCAGGGAGTCCGGGGGCCGTACTATCTGAATGGGACGCCCATCAAAAACAGTGAAACCGTATTCCTGGTCAGTCGCGATAGCCAGGGAGAAGAGCTGACCAGGAAACTCATGAAGCGTGGGACGGATTACACCCTTTACCCGAACGGACTGCTCATATTCACCAGACCCGTTCCTTACTACGATATCGATCTGAACGAGATATTCATAGAGGTCACCTACTCCGTAGAATCCGATCTACTGGGTGAAATCGACGTTATGGCCACCTTATCGTACAGAGAAAAGGGCTGGAAATATTCCTTCACGGGTCTGGTGAAGGGTCTGCTAGAAGGTTACAGGTTCGCTTCGATCGAAGTATCGGCACCGCCCATCGCGTCGTTCCAGCCGGAGTTGAACGTCTATCTCTCTTCGAAGGACGGGGAGATTGGATTCAGGGCGCAGGCCGCGTCAACCATGAAAAACTCCTTCGTCAGCGGAAAGCTCGAGGTACATATCGACAGGCAATTCCTCTCTCCAAACAGCTCGAGGGTATCGTCTGGCTGGGGAATCGGTCTGGAACTCGCGCCCGTCTTTCCAAAGGTCAGGTTGCTTTCCGGGTACAACTACGATGTGAAGAACGAACTCGGTACGCTTTCGGCCGAGCTCCTGACGGACGTGAAAACCGGCCGGATTTTCACCGAGATTTCGCTCAAGGACACCCTGATACACCGCCAGGACGGTCTCGAGAACGAAGCGAGGTTCACGCTCAAACCGTCTTTTTCCGTAGAGAGAGTCAAAATCAACGGTGAAGTGTACGCCGGTTTGAAGGGTCTCTCGCCGATCGCGGGTCTTTCGCTGCGAGCCGATCTGGGCCTGAGCGAATCGCTCTTCACCGGGGGCGATCTTTCCTTCGGTTATGCCGGTTCCGATCGACTTGAGCTCTCGCTCACCCCGTTCATACTCAAGAAACTGGGAGAGATCTCTCTGGTGGCCAAGGAGAAGATCGAACTCCTGCCCGATCTCAGGTTCACCACGGTGATCGGTTTCGGCTACACGCTGGACAACGGTAAGCTCGATCTCGAGGCGACGCTTTCCGATAAGGTTTCCCTTGGGGCCGGGTATCGGGCGACCTTCTCGCCGGAAATAGTGAACGTCGATCTTTTGATTCAGGGGAGGTACACCGTTGCGGGAACGGGCACCGAAGATTTTCTGTCGGCGCACCTTGGAATAGAAAACCGGGAGATCGAACATTTGAAGTTGAGGCTGGACACCGATTTAAAGATCGGGCGCGATTTCAAGCTCTCCACTTTTCTAGTAGAGAGCACCGGCGAGTATCTCGGTTTCGAATCGCTGAAGCCGGCGTACCGCATTCTCTTCGTGCAAGATTTCAAACTGCAGAACAGCAAATTCGAAGTCCAGACCGGACTGGCCTACCGCCCCGATTGGCGTACCCCGTTGACGGTTCTCTTCGAAGGCGCCTACTACATTAACAGACAAAAGGAGAAGATCGACTCCGAAGGGAGATTGACGCTCGACGTGGCCTACTGGCTTGACAGGACCGTTAATCTCTCGCTCACCGGCGAGCTCTATCTCAAAAATGGGCTCCTGTATGCCGTGGCAGGAATGCAGGTCGAAAAACACTTCTTCGATCTCTTCTCCCTGTCCGGCGGGGCTTACCTTGTGAGCGACAACGCGGGCAACCTGTACAACAGGTTCACGGTCGAGGCCGGTTTCTCTCCCCTTCCCGACACGCAGTTGTACGCCGGCTACGGCTGGGGAACTCTGCTGGAAAGCTTTACCGGCAATTTGCAGAAGAGCGGATTTTACTTCGGAGTCCGGGTGAAGTTCGACGACGGCTGGTTCTTTAAAAACAGTGACAGGGGCAGTCTGAGCCTGTTGTTCTTCAGGGACAGAGACTTCGACGGGCAGATCGATCCCGACGAGACGCCCGTCAGGGCACGCGTTAAAATCGGCGAGCAGGAGTACGAGAGCGATGAGAACGGAGAAGTAAGGGTGAATCTTCCGGCCGGTCTTTATACGGTGGAGCTCCTCGAATATCCGGGAGATCTGATTTCTCTGCTCGACGGATCTGCGGACTTGAGTGTGACCGGGTACGGGACCAGACAGTTCAACTGGCCGTTCATGGAATCACCCGCATTTCTGGACATAAGGGTCTTTGTAGATTCCAACTCCTCGGGAAAGCTCGACGGCGATGAAAAACCTCTCCAGAGCTTTTCGCTGAGCGTCGGCGAGGATGTTCTCTTCACGACCGACGGGACGCTCACCGTTCCCGTCACTCCGGGAAACGTGAAGGTCTCGCTGGACCTCTCCTCCTTTGGAGATGGCGTGAGCGTCACCTCAGGAGGGCTCGATATATCGCTGTCGTTAAAGCCCGGGGAGAGGAGGGGTATAGAGTTCGGCCTCGCCTTCGAAAGAAAGGTCGAGGTGGTCCTTTTCAGGGACCTTAACGCCAACGGCCTCCGTGAAAGTGACGAGCCCCTTCTCGACGCTTCGGGCATTCTCGCCATCGGGGGCAAGCCCTTCAGGATAGGTTCTCGGACGGTTCTCGAGGGAGTGCCTTCCGGCAGGAGTCCGGCCAGTTTAACGATGGACAGGGGCTTCGAAAAGCTCTATTCGAGAATCACGACAATCGATACGGTTGAAGTGGCCGAAACGGGGGACACTGTTCTCGAAATAGGGTTCGCCGAGAAGAGCTCGCTCATGATATCCTTCCTCGATGAGAAGGGCGACTATTTCTACGATGTCGTAACGGTGAAGATCGATGGCATCGAGTTTCAGGCCTTTGGTATAATCGAGCTGGTGGGACTCGTCTTCGGAGACCACCTGGTGGAAGTAACCGGACTTCCGAAGGGGTTCAAGTGCGACCGGTACCTCTACGAAATCTGGCTGGAGCCCGGCGGGAGCGGTGAAATAGAAGTGGTGATAGGGAAGGAGTGATACTATGGACTTTTTCAGGGCTCTCAACGAGATTGCTTTCTATCTCTCCTTCGTACTATGGGCCGGGGGTGGTGTCACGGTATCGGTTTTCCTTATTCCGTTGCGCGACCCGAACACACCTCCGCAGGTGCAGGGTTTTCTGTACTCGCTCTGGGAGAACCTCAGGATAGTGGCGATGGCCGTCTCGATCATCATGCTCGGCACGAGCATGACGAGGCTTATCATCGATCCGGTCGTCAACGTTTTCTGGACGGTGATATGCTTCGCCACCTTTTCGCTGACCGTTTTCAGCTGGTACATGGCCGACAGGCTTATAAGGATGGGGGCCAGCGATCCACGCTCGATGCTGGAGGTAGAAAAGAGAAACTTCGGCCTCTATCTGTTTTACGCAGACGCCTGCATAGTCCTGACGGTAATCGCGGCGGCCCTTATGTAAAAAGAGACATTAGCTCTGGTTTACCGGCAGAGAGTTCGACAGAACACTAGCACGGACACAAAATCCAGAGGAGGCCCGCCCGAATGGCAGGAAGAGAATACTCCTTCAAACAGAAGATCATCGAAACGCCTCACGACGTTACGGTCAGAGACATGTCGGTCGGTATAGACGGTATCGCTTATATAAGCATATCCGTGCCATCGCTCGAAGTCTCCGGCCAGAGTTCCATCGACGGCTACTTCAAGGCCGGCTACTATCCCTCTTCGAAGGGAAGGCCCGCGCATCTGGGCATAAGCCTGAAAGTAGATGACAAGCGGCACGAGGGTATGACGCTCTCTCTCGAAGCGACCGCTGTCTTGCAGAAGTGGTATGAAAAGGCGTACGCGGATATCAAGAGGAGATTCAAATCCATCGTGGATCGAGTTGTTGACGATGAGCTTCCGGTAATCTTCTCGCTCGCAGGCGACGACTTTCCGAAATTCACTCCCTCTCTGCAGATAGAAGATGAGGACTTGAAACATGAAAGCTACAAAGTGCTAAAACACGCCATCGTCAGGTTTTTCAAGCTGCACGGCGCCGAAAGGTACGCGAAGGTTGCGCGTGCGGACGATTACCTCGTAGAATCGATCCCGCCCCCGCCCGTAAGCGACGATCGACTGCCGCCGACGGCCTTCGACATAGAACACGAAAGAGATCTCTATGACATTTACGGTACCGGACCGGGTTCGGTGTTTTCTTTCAAAATGAAGCTGTCGGATATACTCAATCCCGGGCTTAAACAGCTGCTAGAGCGCGAAGAAAATTAGACGCTAAAGGTGCAAAAGTGATCGTTATCCCGCAGTGCTCCGATTAAGAACCGTTGTAGGTTGTGAGTTATGGGTAAGGGCGGGATGACGGATCGGAGTCCGGCATGACGGGAAGGCAGTAACAGGAGCCGTGGTGAGCGCGACCTCGTCTCCAAACAGAGGTAAGAGGGGGAGAGGTCAGAGGGGGTTCCCCAAGGACGGTTCTTTCCGCTCTTTCGAAGAACGGCTCACTCCCCCAGAAGTCTGTCGAGCTCTTCGAGTTCTCTTTCGAGGTTTTCTTTCTCTTCGAGTAACTCAAGTATCTTCTCTTCCGATGATTCTATGGTGGCCTGAAACTCCTGAAGTTTCTCGTAGTTAGTGACGTACAGTCCCATTTTCAGCTGGGCTCCCTCTATCTTTCTCGATAGTTCTTCTTCTTCATTATGGAGAAGATCGTATCTTTCGCAAAGCGATTTCCGCCTGTTGGTGAGCTTTCTTTTCTCCTGGAAGGAGAGCCTGGAGGCTTCGTTATCGTTGCTTTCTCTGGTCGGCCTGTTACGGTTCAGGTATTCCTGGACCGAGCGCACGGATCTGAATTTCAACCTGTCTATCATCACGAAGTGATCGCAGATGTTCTGCACGAACTCCCTGTCGTGCGAGACCAGTATTATACAGCCTTCGTACTCCCTCAGAACATCCTCCAGACTCTCTATGGACCAGATGTCGAGGTTGTTCGTCGGCTCGTCCATCACCAGAACGTTCGGCTTTGAGAGAATCAATTTCGCCAGCGCCAGTTTCGTCTTCTCTCCGCCGCTCAGTGAGGAGATGGGCTTGAAGACGTCTTCGCCCGGGAAGCCGAACCGTCCTATATATTTGCGCACCTCGTAATCGGGCTGGCCCGGCATCAGCTGCCATATCTCCGTCAGGACATCGTTGTTGAGGTTCAGATCTTCGGTGAGCTGAGAGAGGTACCCCCAGCGAACGTTGTGACCCCACTCCACCTCCCCGGAAGTTTTCTCCAGATCCTGGGTTATCATCTTCAAAAGCGTGGTCTTGCCGCTACCGTTCGGACCCAGAAGGCCTAATTTTTCGCGTCTATGGACTTCCAGACCGGCGTTTCTGAACAACTCCTTGCCGTCGAATCCGAAGGAAAGTTCTTCGACTTTGAGGACAATGTAACCGGTCCTGTCTGGCTGGGGAAGCCTGAACCTGGGAGCCCGGACCTCCTCGTCGGGTAGATCTACAGATTCAAGCTGTTCTTTGAGCCTGTCGCGCTGTTTCTCTTTGTTTATGGCCTGCTTTATGAACTTCTCCTGTCCCCATAGCCTGTAACGTTTGGCCACGGCGTCGAGCCTTTCGATCTCCTTCTCCAGATTCTCTCTGGCTCTCGTTCCACTTTTCATGAGTATCTCACGATCGAAAAGGTACTTGTCGTAATCGCCGGGGAAGTCCCACATCGAACCGCCGTTCAGCTCCCAGAACCTGTTACCGACCTTCCTTATCAGGTATCTGTCGTGGGTTACGACCACCAGTGCGCCCTGGTAGCTCTTCAGGAATCCGACCAGCCACTCGGTCGACTCAAGATCCAGGTGGTTGGTAGGCTCGTCCAGAAGCAGAAGGTCGTAATCGACGAGGAAAAGCTTTCCCAGAGAGATTCTGGTCAGCTCGCCTCCGCTGAAGGTATTCAACTTTCTGTTCCAGTCCTCCTCTGAGAATTCCAGACCTACCAGCGTGCTCCTGACCCGTCTTTCGAAGGAATAGTACTCCTGGGTGTCTGGCACCAAAAGAGATTTATCGCTCATATAGTAGTCGATGAGCGTTATTTCACTGTCGGGAATCCTGTTCTGTATCTGGTACCCGATTTTCACCGAAGTGGAGTGGAAAATCTCCCCCTCGCTGGGCTTCAGCTCTCCGGCTATTATCTTCATGAGAGTCGATTTACCGCAACCGTTTTTTCCTATGAGTATGATCTTGTCTTTTTTGTCTATGGAAGTCGAGACATCGTCGAAGAGAAAATCTTGACCGTAATCGTGTCCGACTTTACTCAATGATACAAGCATCTTTTTTTCCTTTCGTCCAATCTTCTCAGTCAATATGATACTATACAACGGGGTTTTTTTATCGAAGTCCTTTACGGGATATAATGTTGGTTGGGTATGTGATATCTTTGAGTATGCAATTCGATTGGTGGTGTTTACGATTGAAACTCGGAGTTTCACTGTTGATTTTCGTTACTACGTTTCTGGTGATGCTTTATATATGGGGCTTTTATTTTTTCAAGAGTCCCGGCCAGGTTTTTGAAGAGTACGAACGCGCGCTGGTGGAGTATGCCCACCAGATGCGAATACAGGAAGAGGCCGGCTTGAAGGCCGGGCTGGGCGCTCGAGAGCTGTCAAATCTTAGAGAAGCTGCCATAGTCGATCTCGAGGGAGACATGAAAAGAATTGTGGCAGACTTCGAGAAGGACTGGTCGGCCATGCGGAGGATCTACCTGGAATACGCCAGAAGATCGGGTAGCTGGTTCACCGAAGGGTTAACCGGCGTCATCGTCACACAGGACAATCCCGATTATCACACTTTGCTGGCCCTCTATAACCTGATAGACGATCCCGACAGCTATTGCCTTTTGTTCATACCGGAAACGAACGGTTCCCGTGTTTTCAACGAGTTTTCCGGGGCGAGGCTTTACTATCTCCAGAAGACTTTGTGGGGTTACAGGATCGAGTGGAGCAAATCTCTCATCGATCTTCTGTTGGGTAAAGACCTAACTTTGATAGCCGTTTAATATAAGGAACACCGGGCCGGAGGATAGAGATGTTTCTCAAAAGACTCGTGGCTGTTCTACTCATACTCATCGTAACCGCTACACTGGTGGCCAGTCCAGAAATGTTGGCCCGGCAGACGTTCGCGGCCATTCTCGGCGGATTTGCCGGCAGCGTCTCGGGGGCCGTCATCGGTACGGTACTGGGCGGGCTGATCAACCCGACCGGCTGGGGTGATCTCGTTGGTCTGATACTCGGCTTTATTGTTGGCGCACCGGTCGGCAGCTCTCTAACTACCATCTCCTGGTCGGTTGACCGACTGGAAGGAAGTGTGCTGCTCTCAATAGCCGGAAGCATAGGCGGTGTGGCCTTTCCTTACGCCCTTAGCGGATTGATCGCCAACGTGTTCCCCGCGAACGATTTCAATCCCTCCGGTATCGTCCTGATGATTTCCTTACCTCTGTATTCGGCGTTTGGAGCGGTGCTTGGCTATAATTATCCCCGCCTTATTTCCGGCGATCTGGTTCTAGAGGATCTATCGACAACGGTAAAATGATTCGCCGTCGGGAGAACTTTACCGGATTTTGGCGTGTTTAGAGGCTAAATTAGGGGGCTTTCTGTGATAACATTTTCCTGATAAGGCTAAAACAAACCTGCAGACCCAATCCATTGAACCCAGGAGGAAATGATGTTCTGGAAAGAGAAACGAGTCGAGAAGAAACTGGAAAAAGAGATCGGAAGAAAGGAAAGGGAGCTGGCCGGCAGCACCGATCCTCTGCAGCGTGGCTCTCTGCTGGATGAACTGGCGTTGTTGAAGGAAGAGAAGGGCGATCTGTGCGGAGCGATCTCGGCGTTACTGGATAAATTCAAAGAGGACCGGAAGGTCGAAACTCTGAAAAAGCTGCGACCGATCCTCGAGAAGCACAGTGAATTTGATCTCCGGAAACTCGAAGAGAGGCTTTTCGAGTCTAGCGAAAATCTCGATCGCACAACGGAAAACGATCTATTGAAGGAGATTTACAGCATCGACGGAAAGCTGGCCCTTCAACTTTCGTTGAGGTTTTTCGAGATTTCCAGAGAATACGCCTGCGGTTTGAGCGCGATAGATATCATGGAAAGAATACTATCGGAAAACGGCAGGGAACACGATGTCTCTATTGTGGAGACCGTGGGGGAGTACCACAGGCTCGTGAACGAACTGGTCGAGATTTCGCCGGACAGAGGCGAGCAAATACTGGCCAGGGCTGCCGGCTTTTCCAAAGAGAAACTGGGAAATCTCGAGCCCTTTCTGGACTTTTCGCTACGCCGTCTCGGGGATGAGTCGTCTCTTGAGGTCAGGTCCGGCATAGTGGACAGCGTAATAGAGAAATTCGATAACCTAGCCACCGTTTTTGAGAAGAGGGAAGGAGAATTGCTTAACCGGCTGGAGGTTCTCCTTTCACCAGAGATGGAATGCAAGAGTGTCGATTTGCTACTCGAGCACATGATAGAGACTGCCCGCTCGATAAACGACTCCAGAGAAGAGCTTTACCTTGACAGGAAGCTGAAGCGGGCCGATTCCCAATCGCTGAAGAGCGAAGCCATGGCGATCGAGAGAGCTTTAAAGAAAGGTGTTCCCGACATTTCTCAGTGGAAGAGGCTGGCAAAACTGTACCGGTATGTAATTGATCTCTCTCAAGACCTCGAAGAGAAGATCCTGTACATCCGAAAGCTCGGCGTCCTTCTGAGGGACAAGCTCGAGGATTACGAAGGCTCTTTGAGGGTTTTCGAAGAGGGAATGAAGTTGAAGGAAAGCGATATAACTCTGTGGCTGGTTAAAGGGATGACACTGGAGAAGATGGCGCAGAACCATCCGGGTTCGGAAGCAACGTGCGATATATGGAAAGCCGCTTACGACCATTACTTGAAGATAGCCGAAAGGTTCGACGAACAGGAGATAAAGCTCTCGGCGATCGAAAAGTGCGCCATCATACAATCCGAAAAGCTCAGTGTCTAGCCAGGTACGATGCGTAGGTGAGAGGATAGATGTGTGAGGTGAGAAGAGCGATAAGATCTTGACTTTCTAACATCTCGCCTGTCACCTCTTACCTCTGCTCTAGAGACAGATACGCGACAAACCCTTGGGTGAATGATGAACATAAAAGGAGAGATGATAGCCATGGTTGAGAAGCTGGACGGAAGAAAAGTGAAATCCCTCATAGAACTTCTATCGGGCTTTCACAGAGTTCGAGGAAGCAAGGATTACCACGATTCAATGATGGCCGCGATCGATTACCTGAAAAGATCGGGCATGCCGTCCAGAAGATTCAAAGTCTTCTCTTATCCGGCCGACGGAAAGACAGTTAATGGCAACGTAGCCACCACTCTGGCCTGGGAACCGATCTATGGAGAGATGTGGCTGGAAAGGCCGGAAAGGTTTTTCATAACATCCACCTCCATATCGAAGGTCGCACTGGTCTCCGGCAGCGCCGGAAGCGAGGGGTGGAAGGAACTGAGTCTGGTCCAGTTCGAAGGAAAGAAGGACTATTCCAACAAGGCCGTCCTCGCCAGCGACGATCCGGTGAAAGTCTTCCAGCAGGCCGTCGTCGAGGGGGGAGCGAGTTGCCTCATATTCAATTACATGAGGAAATCTTTCGAAGAGATCGGCAGGAGTCTGGAAAAGCTTCCGGAGATGACCAACTATCTTTCCATCCCTTACGACAGGGAGGCTGCCGACAAAAAGGCCGTTGCCTTCTCCATCACCAAAGAGAAATATGATCTTCTGGCCGGTGCCGTTGCCAGAGGCGGCGCGGTCGTGGGATTCCGATCGGAAGTCAAGCTCACTGAAGGCGAGCTCGAAGTGCTTCAAGTAGATGCCACTGGTGTGGAAAACGGTCCCGGCGTGATCATAACGGCGCACCTGTGCCACCCATCGCCGGGTGCCGACGATAACGCCAGCGGAGCGGCCCTGGCAGTCGAGCTGGCACGGATACTCCACCAGGCCGAGTTCCCCTTCCCAGTCAAGATCGCCCTGGTACCCGAGTATCTGGGAAGCGTTCCATACGCGCTTCAACTCAAGAGAGAGAAGAAGCTGCCGCTCTTCACGGTTAATCTGGATATGGTCGGTGCCGATCAGGATAAGACGGGCTCCACCTTCATTCTTTCCAAGGTTCCACCGTACCTACCGCAGAAGTGGGGACGGATTCTGGAGTATTTCATAACTGAGCTGATGCCAAGAAACGGGGGATATCCCTTGAAACGCTTCGGCGAGATACCCTTTATGGCCGGTTCCGACCACTGTGTTTTCACCACCCTCGGCATACCCTCACCCTTCCTGGGACACCTGCCAGACAGGTATTACCATTCGGACTTCGACACACCTTCCATGATGGATCGCGTGGAACTGGAGTGGGTTGGGAGATCGGTCCTGAAGACGCTCGAACATATCATCACGCCCGACCCGCTGGCAGCGGCAGCCGCGAAGGGAAAGATGATAGGAGAGCTCCACGAAATACTCTCGAGAATAGCCGGTAGAGAGGGGGCGGGCGATCTTCTCGATCTGCTCGTATCCAATTACGAGGGCGATGTTCTCAGGGGTAATTTCGCGGAGGCCTGCGGCCTTTCCTCTTCCAGACCACTCGAACCGACGTTTGAAAGCTCTCTGGGGCTGGAGTGGATGAAGATCGTTCCGCAGGAATTGAAGAACGAAGTGGGACCGGAACTTCTCAGCATGGCCGATTTCATGGCTGGCGGTTCGCTGGTCATCGGAAGCAGGGAAGCCGTGGAACTCCTCACCAGCATTCATTACGGGGTGCCCATAGAGAAGGTGAGAACACTGACGGGCTGGATGATAGAAAGATCGCTTTTGAGGTCGTCTTAGCCATGTTTCTCAGGTTTTTGTGGCTCTCGCTTCTGCTGACCGCGGTGACCGTTGCGGCAGGCAGTGTCGGGTTGCAGGTCGATACGGGGATCTCCATGCCCTGGAACGGATACCTGAAAAACATAGAGACCGGAGAGAAGATCGAAATAATAAAACGGGCCAACTTCCGCGCTTTTTTCCAGACGACCATCGGTTACACCTTTTTTGAAGAACATTCGATAGAAGCGATGGTTTCGCCCTTCTCGATCGAAAGCCGTCTGGAACAGGACGGCGATGAAGAACCGGCCGAATACACTTCCAGATACGTTCAGGATACGTACCGGCTGAGGTACAGGTATCTACTCCCACCCCTGGACAGGTTCTACCTCCAGATAGGACTGCACGCCACCCTGCACATGAAGGAACTGGTTATCGGCGGTTCAAGGGAATACACTAACGAATGGACTGACTTCTCTTTCGGACCTTCGGCTCTTATCAGTCTTTCTATGAACGAGATAGTCTCCCTGGTGATGGAAGTCGAAGCCGGCATAGGGCGCGACAACGGCTTTCTGGATATCTTCACCGGGCTGAACCTCAGCGGTCCCTTCTATTTTGTGCGGGCCGGGATAAGAAATCTTTCGACGAACGGCTTTTCCGGCGGCGAGGCTCTCAGCACTTCCTTCTGGAATTTCGGCGCACAGTTCAGGGCCGTTTTCTGATTATCAATCTTCGAATCTCAGCGGTTCCAGAGAAGAGATTCTGACCAGTCCCAGCACCGGAACGCCGAACTCTTCCAGCAGATTCCGACCCTCTTCGAAAGTCTTTTCTATGACGGCCGCGAATCCGCAAAGCTTCGCTCCGGTCTTCTGTACAAGCCTTCCCAGAGCCGCTATAGTTTGGCCGCTGGCGAGAAAGTCGTCCACGATCAGAACCCTGTCGGACTCTCCGAGGAACTCGAGCGATACGTTAAGCTCTACGATTCCCCCTTTGGTGTGCGAGGGCGCGGTTTCGGTGATGTACCGTTTCATAGTTATGGGCTTCCTCTTCCTGGCAAAAAGCAGCGGGACTCCCATACACTCGGCGGTCGCCAGCGCCGGGGCGATGCCGGAGCTTTCCACGGTGAGCACCTTGGTTATCTCTGCGTCTTTGAAGGTATCACAGATCAAATTGCCGGCCGTTTTGATGAGCCGGGGATCGATCTGATGGTTCAGAAAGGAATCAACTTTCAGTATTCCCCCTCCAAGTACCGATCCCTTTTTGATTATGGCTTCCTGAATGCTCCTGACAGCTGCCTCTCTTGTAACCTCGATGATTTCCATGCCTCGACCTCCGAAAATATATACTGATATGATCGACTTTCTATATGTCTATCCTTTGAAGTATTCGTCTCTTCTTGGAACGAGTTTGATGGTCGGGAGCGAGATAAGGGTGACCGCCATCTTGACGATGATGTTGGATAAAGTGATCGATAGAACGGTAATTAGCGGCAACACCCCGGCAAAGGCGATGAACGAGAAAATAAAACTGTCGATTACCAGCGCGATGCCATTCGAAAAGAGGACGGCCTTAATATCGCCGAACCTCCGGTACACCCTGTCGAAAACCTCCGTGTCTATGAGCTCGGAGAAGACTTCTGCTATCATGCTCGCGATAGTTATTCTCCAGAAAGGCATCAAGATGCTTTCATAGGCGCCTTGGAGATTCCAGGTGGGGTCGGCCGGCATTTTACCGATCAGCCAGAAGAGAACGGCCATGAGCAGGTTGAGAATCCCGGCCGTTATCACGACCTGTCTCGATCTCTCTTTTCCCCACGTCTTGTGCACGAAATCCCTGAGGGTGAAGGTGAAGGGATAGATAACGGTCCCTCCGTCGATGGCCAGATGAAGGAAGGGCAGCGTGGTGATCTTTATCGAGAGAATATCCGCGAATATCTGAAAAGATATGTAAAGGGAGACGCTCAATATCCCTATGTCTATCATACTTCTTCGATTTTTCATTTTCCCGGCCGACTCCTGCTCACGTCAATCGTATCCAACGAACTGGAACTCTCAAGAGGAATTATACATACATTCGCGAAAGATAGAGTTTATGTATCTTGAAGTTCGAATAAAGCTGTTCATTCACGAAGCACCAAATGGTATCATTTTCCTTGAAGGGATGAAAAGCGACGGGAGAGCCTATGGTTGACGATCACACTCCGGAGATAAGGTTCGATACAGATCTAGAAGGTATCCTCACTTACGCGGTAATAGGAACACGCTACTGCGACAGGTGGATCTTCGTGAGGCATAAGCTGCGCCGGACCTGGGAGATACCCGGGGGTCATATCGAAGAGGGCGAGACTCCCCTCGAGGCCGCGCGAAGAGAGTTGCAGGAGGAGACGGGAGCCCGGTTTTTCGAGCTCTACGAGATCTGTACATACTCGGTTTCGAAAGATGGAGCAACAACCTCCGGAAAGCTCTTTTACGCTGAGGTTACCGGACTTGAAGGGCTTCAACCTCAGAGCGAGATCGGGGAGATAACGCTCCGGGTCGGTCTTCCGGCCCGACTGACTTATCCGGAAATTCAGCCGTGGCTTTTCAAAAAAATCGTGAAATGGGAGAAAAACTTTGAGCGAAGCTGATGCCGTTTCAAAAAGCCGTTCCGGACCCGTGACCGTTATATCGCTCCGTAAGGATTTCGAGAACCTTGGAATCAAAAAGGGTATGAGACTCCTGGTTCACTCCTCGCTCAGCAAGCTGGGCTGGGTTTGCGGCGGTCCCGTGGCTGTTATAAGAGCTATCGAAGAAGTCATCGGAGTGGATGGAACTCTCGTTATGCCTGCACATTCGGGCGACCTTAGCGAACCTTCGAGCTGGCAGAACCCGCCGGTGCCAGAATCGTGGCACGGGACAATTCGAAAGACCATGCCCCCTTTCGACCGCTCGGCGACGCCTACCAGAGGGATGGGCAAAATACCCGAGACTTTCAGAAAGATGAAGGCCGTCGTCAGGAGTAATCACCCGCAGGTCTCGTTCGTCGCCAGGGGGAAGGACGCCCTGTACATAACGGACGATCACCAGCTGGATTTCGGCATGGGCAAAGGGTCGCCGCTGGCCAGGATGTACGAGCTAAGGGCCTTCATCCTCCTGATCGGGGTAACCCACTCTAACAACAGTTCTTTGCACCTGGCCGAATACAGGGCCGAGTACCCTTCAAAGGAAGTCTGTAAAGACGGGGCTCCGGTTGTGGAAAAGGGCCAGAGGGTCTGGAAAGAGTTCTCCGACATCTCGCTCAGCACCGACGACTTCGAGGATATAGGCAAGGCCTTCGAGAGCGAATACCCCTCCCTGGTGAGCCGTGGAAGGGTAGGCTACAGCGACGGCCTTCTGATTCCGCAAAGAGAACTCGTGGATTTCGCCACTGTATGGATGAGCGAGAATAGAAAGTGAGCGGCCGGTAAGGGACGATTTTCGGTAACCGCCTGTTTCCTGCAGGCTTCCCGTAATAGTTTATAATATTCCTGAGAAGTCGAAAGGAGGAATAGTCATGATGAAGCTAGTCGTTGTAAGACACGGAGAAAGCACCTGGAACAAGGAGAACAGGTTCACCGGCTGGACCGATGTCGATCTTTCCGAGAAGGGAAAGGAAGAGGCGAAAAAGGCCGGCGAAATCTTGAAGGCCGAAGGCTTTGAATTCGATCTGGCCTACACATCCGTTTTGAAGAGGGCTATAAGAACTCTCTGGTACGTTCTGGACGAGATGGATCTGATGTGGATACCGGTGATAAGGGACTGGAGGCTCAACGAGAGGCATTACGGCGCCTTGCAGGGCCTGAACAAGGCCGAAACAGCCGCCAGACACGGGGAAGAACAGGTGAAGATCTGGAGGAGAAGCTACGACATACAGCCGCCCGCGCTCGAAGAGAGCGACGAGAGATTCCCCGGCCGCGACCCGAGATACGGAAATCTCACGGCCGACCAGCTTCCAAAAACCGAGTGCCTGAAGGACACCGTTGCGAGGTTTCTGCCGCTGTGGAAGAATGAAATCTCAAGCGACATAAAATCCGGAAAGAAGGTTCTGGTAGTGGCCCACGGCAACAGCCTCAGGGCTCTGGTCAAGTACCTGGACAACATTCCCGACGACGAGATAGTCGGTCTGAACATACCTACGGGAATCCCTCTCGTTTACGAACTCGACGACGATCTGAAACCCATAAAGCATTATTACCTCGGTGACCCCGAAGAGATCGCCAAAGCCCAGCAGGCCGTGGCGAATCAGGGCAAGGCGAAATAGCCGCAAGTGGAAATATATGAGAAATCGGGAACGAGCGAAGGGTTCCCGATTTTTCTATGGGTAGTACACAGGCGAGGTCCCGGTCGCTGAAACCACCCCTATGGTAATAAAATAGACCGGAGGTGAGAGATGTCCATATTCACTTTTCTTATGGATCTGGCGAGGAAGGAGTTCAAGATCGAGTCTCTTTCCGGTCGCGACAGGATGGGCTTCGACCGACCGGCAGGTCTGTATATACATATCCCCTTCTGCAGCGAGAGATGCGATTTCTGTCCCTACAACAAAGTGAAATACCACCGGGAAGCGGCTGCCGGTTACCCGCAGGCTCTGGAGAGGGAACTTGAACTCCAGGGAGTGAAGGGCTTCAGCTCTCTATATATCGGCGGCGGTACGCCGACGCTGGACATGGATCTCCTGGAAGACGTAATTGACCGTTTCTCGAATTCGGTCGACGGAGAGCTTGCGCTGGAAGTCCATCCGGCCGATGCAACAGTTGAAAAACTCGAGAGAATAAAAGGAACGGGAATCGATTTCGTAAGTTTGGGAATACAGTCCTTCAACGACCGCACCCTGCAGAAGATGGGCAGGAAAAGGCAGAGCGCAGCCCTTTCCAGGGAAGCGATCGAGAGAGTCGTTCTGGCTGGCTTCGACTTTGTAGACGTCGACCTGATCTTCGACTTCGAACTCGAAAGCGAGAGAACTGCCCGCGACCTGGAGATCGCCATGGATTACGGGCCACACCAGATCTCCGTCTATCCCATGATGAGGTTCACCGGCACGGCGCTGTCCGGTACGAAAAACGATCCCGATAGGGAGTTGCAGATTCTCGAGATACTCGAAGAGAGAGCCCGGAAAAGAGGTTACTCTCGGGACACACTCTGGACCTTCAAAAAACATGGCGAATCGAAGAGATACAGCTCTGTCTCGCGTGAGTTCTTCCTCGGACTCGGCACCAGCGCCTCTTCTTTCAACGGGGGACAATTCACAACCAACACTTTCTCCCTGGACGAATACTACCGGTACCTCGACGGAGGCCGCATCCCGGTAAGGAGGGCGATAGAGATGAATACTTTTCAGGCTTCTCTCTACTACTCTTTCTGGGCCCTGTACGGCGGTTCACTCGATCAGGAGAGACTGAGATCACTCTTTGGAGAGCCGGACATCAGGCTGTCGGGGCTGCTGGAGCTGGCCAGAAAGACGGGATATCTACGACAGGAGCGCGAAAAACTGGTTCCAACAAAAAAAGGCTACAGGGAGCTCCATATGATAGAAGAGTGGCTCACCTACAACTTCATCGATGTGATCTGGACGGAGTTGAGGGAAGAAGCGGCAAATAGAGCTCACCCGGGATCTGTCTGGTAGAAGGTGTCGGGATCCTCGAACGAGAAGCGGCCGGCCTTTCCCGAGGCCACATCTCTGAGAAAAGTGTGCGAACCCCTGGTAGTATCGTACTGGCCCTGTCTGGCAAGAAAGCCCCTCTTCCTGCAGAACTTATCGATTAAATCCTCGGAGTTTTCGAAAGACGCTCCCGTATATTCGAACAGACTCTCTTTTCCGTACCTGCCCACGATGAGATCGAGCACTCTCTCGAAAGCGTCCATCGGATCGAACTGCTCGTAAGGCAGAGAGCCCACTGCCAGCAATTTGGTAGTTATGTGTGGCGAGTGAAGGTTGGTGTAGAGTATTCCGGGTGTGTCGAGAACGGCGATCTGCTGGGATACGTTGATCCACTGAACACCGCGGGTGATTCCCGGACGGTTGCCGGCCGCGAGAGATTTCTTGCCCTTCAGCCTGTTGATGAACGTGGACTTTCCAACGTTCGGCATCCCAACCACCATGAACCTCTTTTCGAAGAACTTGCTCTTGACCAGGGGCACCACTTCCCTGATTATGAACTGCCTCGCGTCGCTGTTCATGAGGCTCGCCTCTATGACGTCCGTGCCCTGCGAGGAGAAGTGCTGCCTCCACAGCTGTGTGATCTGCGGATCGGCGAGGTCGCTCTTGTTGAGAACGACGATCCTCTGCTTGTTGTGAAAGAGCTTCTCGGCTTCGTAAGCCCTGCTGGTCATGGGAATCCTCGCGTCCAGCAGCTCGACCACGGCGTCGACCGACTTGATATTTTCCTGGATCTGTCTCTTGGCTTTCTGAATGTGACCGGGATAATACATGACTCTACCTCCGGTCTGGATTATAGCACGGGTACAATTCTCCGGTCCTCTCGCTTCTGTTGCTATAATAGAATCGAAGCAAAGATCAAAGGAGGTAGTACTGTGAAGACAAACAAAGACACGGTGGTGAAGATATCCGTTTCGGGCGAGGTGGCGCATCCCCTCATGAGAAGCCCTTTCAGGCTGGAGATCGACGGCACGCCCAGGCTTTTCCCCGGCACCGGAGGCATTACCTACAATTTCGCTCTGGGCGACAGCGCCTTCAAAATGACCGGCGATCACGTTGAGCCGGACGTTTCAACGAAGAATCCCGACAGCGACAAAAACACGGCCTACGTGGCCTACTCGTGCATAGGCAATTCGGCTCTCGTTATCAGCGGCGACGCCAAAGGCGAGCGCGGAGTGGTGACGGGAAAGCACGGAGGCATAAACCATGTTTTGATCCACTTCAAGGAAGAGGTTAAAGAGAAGATGGCCATAGGCGACAGGATACAGGTCACCGGTTACGGCCAGGGCCTCGTTCTGGAAGACTACCCCGGAATAAGGGTCTATAACATAGATCCCTATCTTCTCGAGAGAGTACCGGTCGTAGAATCCGATGGAAAGATACACTTTCCAGTCAGAGCCATAGTTCCGGGATACTTGATGGGATCTGGCTCCGGCTCCGGGAACCCCGCCGGAGGGGATTACGATATAATCACCAACGACCGTTCCCTGGTAAAACGCGTGGGCCTCGACAAATTGAGGATCGGGGACTTCGTCGCACTGGAGAACCACAACGACTCCTTCGGACTGGGCGGCTATATGGAAGGCTCGGTAACCATAGGCGTCGTGGTTCACGGCGACTGTATCATAACAGGTCACGGACCGGGAGTGACGGTCATAATGGCCGACGGCGAGGGAATAATCGTGCCGGAGGTATCGGAAAAGTCGAACATCGTTGACTTCATCTGAGAATCGGGCGATGTCGCAAATCGAAAGATCTTTGTCCCCGGAGGGGTAGTATGAGAGATCATGGCTTTGGCGTATGGGTTGCGAGATCGATGCTCCTGAATTCCGCCGGTGTAGAAAATATGATCTCGAAACTGCAGGAGATCTCGGCCGGCCGCGCTTACGTGCAGGTAGTAGGCAGGGGAGATTCGCAGTACAGCTCCGGTATTCTCCCGCGGGCCGAAGAGCTTGACGGCCCTTTCGACGGCCTTTCGGAGACGATCGAGACGGCCCGCGGCAGCGGCCTGAAAATCTCGGCGTGGATGAACGTGAATCTGGTTTGGAAGTTCGGCGACAGGCCCTCATCGAAGGATCACGTGGTCAACTCCAACCCGGAATGGATAACCTGCGACGAGCGGGGCCTCTCGATGCTGGAATACTCCTCTTGCGATATAGAAGAGGTCTTCGGGCCCTTCATCGACCCGGGTATCCCGCAGGTCAGGCGTTTCACAGCCGAGATCGCCGATGAGCTGGCCTCTTACGATGTTGAAGAGGTACACCTGGACTTCATCCGATACCCTTTCAGGACCTTCGGTTACACACAGGCGGCCCTTCACGAATACAGGAGATGGCTGCGGGCCGTAAACCTTAAAGACACGGAAGAGAACTTCGACAGATTCAGAATAGAATCGACGGGCGAGCAGGTACGGCTCATACGCGAGAAAGTGAGATCGAGGGGCAAAAAACTCTCCTGCGCCGTCTTCGACGACTACAGCGAAAGGGCGGTTGAGGAGAGGCTTCAGCCCTGGCTCGAGTGGCTGGAGGATGGACTGATAGACTCGGCCGTCGTTATGGCCTACGGAAGAGAGCCGGACGGGGTGATCTCCCGCGTCGAAAATATTCGCAACATGCATGGATCGCTGAAGGGTATAAGAGTGGGACTGGGAGCTTTCAACTACGCCGGGAGATGGGACGATTTCATCGGTCTCGTGAAAAGGGTGAGGAAGATGGACCCCGACGAGATAACCTTCTTTGCGTTGAGCTCGATCGACGAAGAGCTCGCCGGGAAGTTGAAAGCTCTCGACTGACGGGAGGTTGTAACGGTGAGATTGAGAGATTTCAAGCTCGAAGTCTATTTCGAAAAGTACGAGTTCAAGGCGCCGTATCTTCTGGCCCAATCCGACTGCGAATCTCTCTCGGCCAGAGAGCTGCTGGAACTCTCAGGCGAGGGGCCCGACGGCCTCCTGGATACCTGGCTGGGATACACGCAGGTCAGGGGAGAACCGTCGCTAAGAGAGAAGATAGCCGGCCTTTACGAGACCGCATCGATGGAAGACGTGCTCGTCCACTCCGGGGCCGAGGAGGCGATCTTCAACTTCATGAACGTCTTCCTCGAGAAGGGGGATCATGTGATCTGCCAGTTCCCCGTTTACCAGTCTCTGTACGAGGTGGCCCGTTCAATCGGTTGCGAGGTGAGTCCCTGGGAGTTGCGACAGACTGCAAAGGGCTGGGAGTTCGATCTGAGCCTTCTGGAGAGATTGATCAGACCCGAGACGCGCCTGCTGGTGATAAACAACCCCAACAACCCGACTGGATACCTTATAGACAACGGAGAACTGTTGGAGATAGCCGCTCTCGCCGACAGGAAAGGCATATTCGTTTTCTCGGACGAAGTCTACCGCGGACTAGAGCTTTCCGAAGAGACCCCCAAACAGAGGGCCTTCGCGGATATCTGCGAAAACTCCCTCTCGCTCGGAGTGATGTCTAAATCCTACGGCCTGGCCGGTTTGAGGATCGGCTGGATAGCTTCTCACGCAAAAGATATTATGGAAAGCATGACCAGGTACAAGCACTACACTACCATCTGCAACAGCGCGCCTTCTGAGTATCTCGCAGAAAGGGCTCTGGAGTGCAAAGAAAAGATCCTGGCCAGAAACGCGGAGATCATAAAAAACAACATAACCCTGGCCGAAAGCCTGCTTCTGCCCACCGGGCTCATAAGGCTGAACAGACCCCAGGCCGGACCGATAGCCTTCAACGAGTATCTCGGAGGCGACGTCGACGCCTTCTGCGAAGAACTGCTCGAGGAGACAGGCGTCCTTCTGCTCCCGGGAAGCGTTTACGATTTCCCGGGTAATTACTTCAGAATGGGGTACGGTCGGAGCGGTTTCGAAGAAGGGCTGCAGAGATTGAAGAGTTTTCTGACCGGTTGAATGGGGTTATCATCAATTCGAGGTGATGTTATGGTTCAAAAGGAAAATGTTTTGCTTACGGTCGAGACGCTGAAGGATTCATTCACCAAAACCGAATCCAGGATAGCCTCTTTCGTTCTGGAAAATCCCAAGAAGGTCATATACATGTCGCTCACCGAACTCTCCGACGCCCTCAAGGTCAGCGAAGGGTCGATCGTCAGATTCTGCCAAAAGGCGGGATTCTCGGGTTTCCATCCCTTCAAGATCGCCATGGCCATGTCGGAAAGCCCCACGAGAGACGAGATCGGGGGAGTCTCCGATCCGGAAAGCCTGAGTGAATTGAAAAACTATGTAGCTCAGAGATATATGGACGTGATACGCGACACTAGCGAATTCATCTCCGAGGAGACCCTCAGGGAGTGCGTCAACGCCGTGCTCTCGGCCGGAACCGTGCTGCTGGTGGGTGTCGGCGCGTCGGGAAACACCGCGCAGGATGCCTTCTACAAATTCATGAGGATAGGTCTCAATTTCAAATACTCTTCCGACGCACACCTTCAGGCGATGATGGCCTCGCAGCTTACCGAAAAGGATGTTCTCATGGCGATCTCTCAGAGCGGAAGCACGCTGGAGATAGTGGATATAGCCAACATAGCGAATAAAGGCGGTGCCACCGTGATATGCGTCACCGGGTACGCCCGCTCCCCGCTCGCCAAAGTCTCCAGTCATGTCCTATTGACCCCCACCAGGGAGACTCCCTTCGAAAGCGGCGCGATCAGATCGAAAGTAGCCCAGCTTTACGTTCTGGAGTTGCTCTTCATGGCGGTTTTTCAGAGGATGCGCGAAACAGGCCAGAAAAGTATCGAAAAGACGGCCGAGGCCGTCGCCAAATGGATATACTAATTTACCGGGCGGTCATGGCTGAAGGAATTGACTTTAACATATTTCCGTGATATAATATAATTTGAAGACGCTTAAAAGGCGTCTTTTCTTTTTCTCCGCTTTTTCCGCCTACCGCATAAACGGTGTCGCGACTGCCGACGTAAGATACAACGCCGTATCTTTTCACGATCAGAAAGCTGTCATCACCGGCCAACAGGTGTAGTATATTCTAAATAAGCGAACCGATTATGCCCCCGCTTTCTATACAGGATGGTGATCAGATGGCCGAAAGATTGATCGAAGTATTCACCGATACCGATCCGGTCGAAAACATGGAAAAGCTGATCGAGGAGAAAACTATCACCGGATACTGGACGATCAAAACTTCCGAAAAACTCTGGGAGACAAAGATACTGGTTATGGCCGAAAACAGCGAGAAGATCCTGGATTCTCTCGAGCAGTATTTTTCCGGCAGCGAGAAGTTCAAAGCGATCATCGTTCAAGTGGAGGCTTCGCTGCCCAGAGTTAAAGAAGAAAAAGAACCGGAGGAGGAACGGCAAGAAGAGAAACAGCCCGAGAAAGGCATCTTCAAACGCATAAGCAGAGAAGAGCTGTACAACGATATCTCGGAAATGATCTCGAACGACGCGGTCGACATCGCAATGACAATTCTATCTGCCATCGTTGCGACGATCGGCCTTGTCAGAAACAGCCCGGCGATAATAATCGGGGCGATGGTCATCGCTCCCATGCTAGGTCCAAATGTTGCCCAGTCTTTCGCAACGACTCTCGGAGACTTTTCCCTGCTCGCGAAGTCCGTGAGGACAAACCTCATTCGAATAGGACTGGGTTTCGCTTTCGCCCTTGCCTTTGGACTCTTGCTGAATCTCGATTACAACACCCACGAGATAACGAGCAGAACGGTGGCCGACATCGGCGACATAGTACTCGCCTTTTCCTCGGGGACGGCCGCGGCATTATCGATTACCTCCGGAGTATCTACTTCGCTTATCGGAGTCATGGTGGCGGTCTCTCTCATGCCTCCGCTCGCCTCTGCAGGAATGCTTCTTGGGAAGGGCGATATCGCAGGGTTCTCCGGGGCGATACTCCTGTTTTTTGTGAACATAGTCTGTGTGAACCTGGCATCAATAATCACGTTCAGGCTTCAGGGAATCGAGCCTCGCACTTGGTGGGAGGCGAACAAGGCGGGCAAAGCCGTCAGAGTGACGATCCTGGGCTGGCTGGTAATTCTGGGGCTGCTCGTTCTTTCGCTTTATTTGAGCAGATTACTGTGAGATGCGAAAGGATGTGGAAGCATAACACGTTTTGCCGTTCGCAAAGTTCTTAAATCAGACCCAGGCTCGACGGGAAATAGAAACGGAATGAAAAACTTTCTTCTTTCCCGTTGTATCGCACTGCGATCTGGCATCTCAACCGTACTTGGAAAGAGCGGTTGTTCGTTGTTAGTTAAGGAGCTTGAGAAGAGGAGAGAGGGCGAGACTGAAGAGATGCGAAGATTCTCGTCTTCTCGTGAGTGAAGCGAACTCTCGAATGCGCTCTTTCCCGGCCCTTATCAACAACCGTTCTTATCACTCGAAAGAATTGAGTAGTTCATTCAGAAAGTCTGCTACTGTTATGGTCAGATCATCCTGGACTAATCCCAAATCGATATTCACACCGGCGTGATTTTTGTCTTTGGCATGGTACAGCCGAACCGGCACTTCGGAAAGCTGGAGTTTCTGAGCGAAGTCACTGGAAATTTCCTCTGACTCTATACGTTCGCCGGCATAAACTATCAGGAAAGGGGAAATTGATTTTCCCGGAGCAACATGATTGATTGGCGAAGCATCATCCCATAACGGTACGCAGGTGAAAGGATTATCTCGGGAATAGATAACGGCGCCAGAAGAAGTTTTTATCTTTTATTGAAAACACCGAAAAGCCAATGATTCATACAGTCGGAATTAAAGGCGTTTCCGGTAAGGAAGAGATGCCGAATTGGGGCCCGACGCAGCCGGAAGGCAGGAACAGGAGCCGCTGTTATTGGTGAGGGGTGAATACGCCAACAACCAAGAACCTGGACGCGCAGCGTCGGAACAACCGCTCTCCTGCTCTTTCCAAGGACGGCTCTTAACGCTCACTTCACAGGACCAGCGATTCTCCGTTGGCGATCTCCCTCGATCCGGCCGGTAAACCGGAAAAGCTTTCCACAGGTTCGCTCGCGACTATTTTAAGACCTTCCCTTTCGTAAAGGTAAAGTCCGTGGTCGAGGTCGTTTTTCTCCGAGTTCAGTCTCAATATCCAGATACTTTCGAAATCCGTCAAAAAAGCGTTGAGCGAAGTGTATCGAAAATTGTCCGCCACGAACCCGGCAGCCCTGCCAAGTGCCTCGGCAGGGCTGAACCTTTCCATATGACTCAAAACAAGTTCGAAATATCTCTGGGTATCGATCGTTCCGGGAGCACTGGCGAAATCGAAGACCGTCCCGTTATGGCAGAAGGCGTAGTTTTTCCCCTTCACGACACCGTAGAAAGGGTGAACGTGGTCGGGATTGACAGAGTATCCCGGGGAAGCCTTACGTGCGTGTACGATCCCCAGCCTGCTTTCGATCAGCGGTGGGTCGGCTTCACAGATGGATCGGACAGAGTTGTATCTCAACCTTTCTCCGCCGGCCATCGCAAGACCGAAGCCATCGCCGTGAGGGTTGTTCAGACCCTCTCTGGCCATGTTCCGAAGTATATCAACGATCTCGAGCGATTCTATTTTAGTCGGGCTCTTGAAAGCCAGCATCCTACACATGATTACATCCTGGGTATCGCATTCTCGACGCTGTTTCCGACCATGTCCATAAAGTATCTCTGGAGTCTTACATCGTCCGTCAGCTCGGGATGAAATGAAGCGGCCATGATGTTTCTCTCTCTTACAAGCACGGGTGTTCCCCCGAAACAGGCCATCACTTCGACCTCTTTGCCGGTGGTCGCGATTTTAGGCGCTCTTATAAAAACAGCCCTGAAGGGAACGTCTCCGAAGTAGCTGACGTACAGGTCGGCCTCGAAGCTGTCGACCTGTCTTCCGTAACCGTTTCTCTCGATCGTGACATCCAGAACGCCCAGGGTGTCCTGCGCGGGGTAGTTCTCTATTCCCTTCGAGAGGAGGATCATGCCGGCACAGGTGGCGAAGACCGGCATGCCCGAATTTATCCTTTCTCTTAGTGGTTCCCAGATTGCAAATCTCTTCAGCAGCTTCGTCATGGTGGTCGATTCGCCGCCGGGCATTATCAAAGCCTCGACTGTTTTGAGCGCGTCGCTATCTCTTATCCATACGGCCTCATGACCGAGTTTCTTAATTACAGCCAGGTGCTCTTGAATATCTCCCTGAATACCGAGGACTCCGATTTTCAATTTTTACCAGCCTCTCTCTTCCATACGGACTTCGAGCTTGCCGATCTCCAGGCCTTCCATGGCGTCTCCCACATCTTCGGAGATCTCCGCCAGTCTGTGCGGGTCGTTGTAGTAAAGAACGGCCTCGACTATGGCTTTGGCCATTTTCGCCGGATCTTTCGATTTGAAGATGCCCGATCCCACGAACACCCCGTCGCAACCGAGCAGCATCATGAGCGCGGCGTCGGCCGGTGTGGCGACTCCGCCGGCCGCAAAGTTGACCACCGGGAGTCTACCGAGTTCCCTCACCTGGCTCAGTATTTCGACCGTAGCCCCTATCTCTTTGCCGTAGTGAACGAGCTCGGCGTCGTTCATCATCTGAACCTTTCTCACTTCTTCGTTGACGGTTCTCATGTGCTTGACGGCCTCTATTATGTTTCCCGTGCCGGCCTCGCCCTTGGTCCTTATCATGGCCGCGCCTTCGGATATCCTTCTGACGGCCTCTCCGAGGTTTCTCGCGCCACAGACGAACGGCACCGTGAAGAGTCTCTTATCTATGTGGTACCTGTCGTCGGCCGGGGTCAGAACCTCCGATTCGTCGATGAAGTCAACTCCAATGGCTTCCAGTATCTTCGCCTCGGCGATGTGTCCTATGCGGGCCTTGGCCATCACCGGGATGGAGACCGATTCCATGATCTCTTTTATAAGACCGATCTTTGCCATCCTGGCTACTCCGCCTTCTTTTCTTATATCGGCCGGTACTCTCTCAAGCGCCATAACTGCAACTGCGCCGGCTTCCTGAGCGATTCTCGCCTGCTCGGGATTGGTAACGTCCATGATCACGCCGTTTTTGAACATTTCGGCGAATCCTTTTTTCACAGTCCACGTTCCCTTAACTTCCATGTTCAACACCTCTCTTTTTATTGTCATTCCAGTAATCGCTTTCAACACGGGATAACCTCGAAAGATCACCCTTTCCCCTTCCGACTTTTGCGCAGGGTCGGCCATCGACTTCCACGATGTCCGCGGTGAAGTCGAGTTTGTCCTTCAGAAGCGACGAACCCACGCCGTAAACGTCGGCCGGGACTTCGAGCTTTTCGAAGAGATCGATCTTCTCGGCGGTGAATCCGCCTGAGACGATTATTTTCAGGTCATGCATACCGTTTTTATCGAACTCTTCTCTGGCTCTCCAGACGAGCTCCGGGCAGACCCCGAGCGAGGATCTGTCCTTGGGAACCACCGATTTATCCCTAAGGCTGCCGGATGTGTCGAACCTCACGCCCCAGACTCTGCCTTTACCCGTACCTATAACGGGCGAAGGATCTGTCTGGCCCAGAGTGAATTCTCTCCCGGTGAGGGCCGTGTAAGCCTTCGCCACGACATCGTAAGTGGTGCCTATCACGTCGTTGTTCCAGTCAACCAGTACTATCCTGTTCACTTTAGAGTCTATGTATTTGTCGAATTCCAGAGCTGCCTGTGCCGTGTCGCCACCGTAGACGGCTATTAGGGCGTGCGGTATGGTTCCCATGCTCTCGACGCCCCAGTAGTCGGCGTTGGCGTCGGTTGATACGCCGAAGGCACCGGCTTTGAGAGCAGCATATCCGTCGGTAGCCTGGGTCCAGAAGTGATCGAAACGGGCGCTGAAGAAGAGGATCTCTTTTCCCCTTGCAGCCTTGACCACCGATTTCACGGCCGTTGCAGTTGAAGAGGCCCTTGCAATGACACCGAGAAGTATAGTCTCCAGATATCCGAAGTAGCGCGGGTCACCTTCCACGGTCATTATCGGTTCCATATCCCGGGCTTCATCACCGTCGTACAGGGCTTCAACATCTAGCTCTTCCCATCTATCCTGCCAGAGATCGTTCAATTTCATCTTGAGATCCCATTTCCATGAGGAAAGCTCGACAAGGGCTTCACGATCCATGTCCCATGCGGCGTGGTTTATCTGCTTTTCGACTTCGAGTATTTCTTCGAAAAGCCCTTTGGCGCGTCCCTCATCGGCATAGTAGCCGGTTCCGAACCGCAGTATCGCCAGCGCTTCATCGATGCCGACGATGGTGGCATCCCTTCTGGGAAAAAACTGGTACAGCACTCTGGTGCTCTTGTTTGCGCATTTCAAAACTTCGACAAGCCTCGTGAAATATTTGTCGGAGTAGTAGCCGGCCCTCATCTTGTCGATGGGGACTTTGAACACTCTGGGATCGAGCCTGAGCTTCTCCATAGATGCCCCCTGCATATTTATGTGAATCGCCTTCGACTCAACATCAAAACACACCGGAAAAGAGCCCCGGTAACCTGATTATATAATAATAAGATAGTTTCGGCTTGTTGGTTTTGTTAATTGCAACGGGTCGGAGCGATCCAAAAGAAAACCGGCCTTACGGCCGGTATCCTTCGTTTTTATTCCATCATATCCAGTCGATAGAGATCTTCGACATATCCGACTTGACGTTTATCTGGCAGGTAGATGAAGCACGATCGATGTTGGTCGATACGTAGCCCCTTTTTCTCTCCATAAGATTGTTGAAGTTGCTCCAGTTGAGTTCGCCCTCGTGGACTATGCTTATGCCGACATCTTTCGGAACTCTTATGTTGAGGGAGGTTACCTCACAATCGATGTCTATTATGCAATCTCTGAGCGTCGATGGAATTATGGAGAGTCTCGATAGGGAGGTTTTCACCCTGGCCCTGTCGAGGTTGAGGTTCGAAAAATCCAGCACCGTGTCGGCTCCATCCAGGTTCGCCTCCACTCTCAGAAGAGGCCTGGAGCTTATTTCCATGTTCATTCTCGATTTCGAAAGAACGCTGGAAACACCGGCTTTAGCCTTACATTTGGCTTTCAGAGTCGCTCTGTTCTTGTCCATGTTGTACTGCAAGTTGCCGTTGAAGCTCAGTTTATCGAAACTTATATTCGCATCTATACCGTTCGAAGAGTTGTCCATAAGCAGAACCTTGGTCAGGTTGGCCTCTAACTCCACGTCGAGCTCTCCGAACTCTTCGGGACGGGAGACGTTGATAGTCTGGCGCGTCGAGGAAGGCTCTTTGCCTACTCGAAAAAAGCTCTTTCTGAAAAGCACCACTATTCCCCATCCCACTATGTATGAACCGATCATCGCAACCACCAGTTCCCAGAAACCCCATCCCCTGAAGTTCTTTATAATGTTGAAGCCGATCAAAAGATCTACGACGAGAATCGCTCCGAAGATCAGGCTACCCATGTGTTCGGCCTTGAATCTCCTGAAGACTTTGAAACCGTTGTACAGGAAAACTATGGCCAAAAAGATCTCAACGGCGAAGGAGAAGCTAGGTAGCACGTGGGTGACCGACAGGATTATGAGTAACCCCAGGAAGATCGCCACTATCCCGCCGAACTTCACTTTTCATCACCTTCCTTTTTTTCTGGTGGTTCTGGTTGCTCGGGAGCTGGTGGGACTTGAGGAGGCTCGTGCCATTCGTTTTTATCGTTTATTTCTTCGACGGCCTCCATCATCTTCCCGTCTTCGCTTTCTTCATAGCCGGATTCTTCATTTTTTCGGGCGCGCCTTGCCTCTTCGTCGACCCGGAGCATATCTTCTATTTCGACCGACGAATAGCCAAGAATCGAAAGCATCTCGAAGGCGTAATTCCTCGTCAGCTTGCCTTCTTCGTACAATCTGACTATCTTGTTGGTCTCCCGGTCTTGAAGGTTCTCCTCGATGCTTGAGGCCTTCTCGGTCTTTTTCGCCACCACCGGTTCGCCGTCATCCTTCTGCTTAACTTCCCTTGCGGGTTTGCCGCCATAGGCTGTGCTTATTATAAGATCGCCGGAAACGCTGCTCATCTTCAGGTACTCCTGTGGCTGACCTTCGCTGGTGCGGTAGTGCTTTTTCTCGACTTTTATCAGCTTGATATCGGAATTTATATCCCCGCTGACCGAGGAAACTGCGGCATCGACCTTAGGATCGCCCGAGTAAGACACGTAAACGTCGCCGCTGACCGATGAAACGTTGGTCTCTCGCTCCATGGGGGGCAATCCTTTGATCGTGAGGTCTCCGGATACGGAGTTGAACTTCCCCCTGCGGTAGTTTGAAGCTACGAAAGAGAGATCGCCGCTCACGGTATTCAAGTTGAACTCGGTGGCCGAGCAGCTCTCGATGATGGTGTCGCCGCTCACGTTGTTGACTTTGAGCATCCGGAGCTCGAAGTCGGCCAGTTTGATATCCCCCGAGGCGTTGTTCAGATCGAGTTCGAGTATGTTTCTGGGTACCTGGAGCCGTATGTTTTCAACTTTAGCCTGCACATCGAAGAGGTTCTTGATGAACGGAATGCCTATATTGACACCCCTCTGAAATCTTATATGGAGTTTACTGCCGGACTTGTCGGCTTCGGGAACGTAATCGCTCGAAGAGACGCTCACGAAGGCCACAATATTGCCCTGCTCGACAAGCTCGACCTGAAGATCGGCACTCGCGGCACTGACCTTCAAAGCTTCTATGCCGGCGCTGTCAAATTCGAATTTCTTCTCCATGATATTCCCCCTCAATCCTCTATCCTTATCGTTATTCTCCTGCCGTCCGCTTCTATTTCGACGCTTTCTCCGGTTTTTATTACTTCTTCGAGCACTTCTTTGATGTTCATGTCGATATTCTCGTTCCCGATCTTGAAGTTGGCATCCTTTTCTTTGATGAAATTTCCCACGAAACTGGCCAGCTTGACCGGAAGTTTTATGTTCGCCTCTATTTTACCGCTGTTCATATTGAACACTTCGATGTTGAACTTTCTCCTGGACCCTGTCGTACCATACGTTTCCACAAATTCTCCAAGAAGGTCCGTGCCCTGTTCGGGAGAAATCTTTCCGTCGGCCACGAGCTTCAGGATTTTAGTCACTTCAGCCTTGTCCATACTATCACCTACTTCTTCTTTCTTACTTTTCTGAGCATTTCAAGAGCTTCGTCGGGCTGCAACTCTCCCGATTCGAGTTTCTCGAGGATTTTGGAAGCCTCTTCGCGGTCCTTATCCACCACCTGGTAGCCCATTCCCCGCACTATGTCTTCCAGCCTGTTCCTTGCCGTCGGGTACGAGATATCCAGTTCCTTCTGGACTTCGGAGAGATTTCCCCGATTCTTGATAAAGACTTTCAAAAAATCCAGCTGTTCGGGCGAGAGTTTCATTATATCGTCCAGTTCGAACCTCCCCCTTATACTGGTTCCACAACTATCGCACTTGTACTCTGTGATCGTCATCTTTCCCCCACAGACGGGACAGTTGGTTATAGAGTATTTCATCGATGCACCTCCAAAACATGAGTCGATTCAACAATTGTTGTCAACTGTGTTCATTATACAACTTAAAACTTGAAAAGTCAAATATGTACTTAAATATCTTTAAGTACACTTCAATTTATTCGAAGCATCGTTGAGTAATTTACATCGATACATTGAAATCCCCGTCTAAGAGTTTTTTTCGCGCTTAGTACTGAAGAGTTTCGAGTTGTCTGAGAAGCAGATTTCCCTGCGGAAGTACCGGAACTAGATAGATTTAATGGATTGTGTAATATCTTATTGATAGGGGAGTTTTCAGTACGGAAGCACATAGAGGAACATCATGAGAAGAAAAGTGGTATTCCCCAGCATGACCAGTATGTGCCAGAGTTCGTGGTGGGCTATCTTTCCCGGGAAGGGATTGGGTTTTTCCGTTATGAAGATGACGGCCCCGATCGTGTAGAATATTCCGCCCATGAGCATGAGGAGAATAGACCATATCCCCAGTCTGATATACACGCTGTACACCATAGAGAGCGATAGCCAGCCCATCAGAAGGTACCCTCCCATCGAAAGCCATAGCGGCATTCTGGAGAAGAAAACGGCTTTGAGCACGATGTTAAAGATCGCCAGCCCCCATATAATACCGAAGATGGACCAGCCCAGGCCGCCCTTCACCACTACCAGGCAGAAAGGCGTGTACGTTCCGGCTATGAGCAGATAGATCGCACTGTGGTCGAGAATGCCGAAGATCTTGAAATACCGTTTGAACCAGAGAAAGAAATGAAGGATACTGCTCAGAGTCATAGATACGAAGACACTGAAACCGTAAATCGAGAAGCTCACAAGATGCATCCACTTCCGCTCTATCGCCGAAAAGACGATCAGCAAGACCAGCCCGGCGAGCGCTAACAGCGCGGCCAGAAGATGGCTTATCGCGTTGAAAGCTTCGTTGGAATTATCGCCGGATATCATGGGATCCAGCTTTCTTTCCGTTATAGTCTCCAAAGGACTTCCTTTCTTGGAAAAGAGATGCGGTACTTTTCAATTATAAACGGTGTTCTCAACTTACGCGTTAAGAGAGAAACTGGGGGCAGAGGACAGAGACGCGAGGGCGCCTTTTATTCGAGAGAGCCGGTATCGAACACGAAGCCTCTTTCTATTACTCTCAGCAGCGCATCGACCACTTTCGGATCGTACAGAACCCCCGAGTTCTTCTCCAGTTCGGCCACGGCTTCTTCCACTCCCAGAGACGCCCTGTATGGTCTGTGGCTCGATATGGCTTCGAAGACATCGGCGACTGCCAGCACGCGCGCCTCGATCGATATCTCATCGCCTTTAAGCCCAAACAGGTATCCCGATCCATCGATTCGCTCGTGGTGCTGACGAACCACTTCTGCGACGGGCATTCCAAAATCTATATCCTTGAGTAATTCGAAGCCCTGTTCGGGATGTTGCCTGATGAGCCCCCACTCTATTTCGTTCAGCTTTCCCGGCTTGTTGAGTATATCGGCTGGTATCGCCAGCTTTCCTATGTCGTGAAGGAGCGAAGCTATCCTCACGGTTTCCCGGCTCTTGAAAGAGAGTCCCAACTCTTCGGAAACCACCGCCGCTATTTCTTTGACTCTCTCCTGGTGACCGGCCGTGTACGGATCTTTTATCCTTAGCATTCGCGACATGGTCAGTATCAATTGATCCCAGCTTCTCTTGAGAGCCCCTTCGGTCCTTTTTATATCGGTTATATCTCTCCCGATGCCGACTATTCCCGTTACGTTCCCTTCGCGGTCGAAGATAGGCGAGAGAGAAGTATTGTAGAAGATATGTATTCCATCTACTTCGGTAGACCATTCGTATTTCGTCGATTTGCCTCCGAGAGCGATCGCGTTGTTCTGCTCGTGAACCAGCGCATCTTCGGCGGAGAAGATGTCTCCGGCAGACTTTCCAAGGAAGAACTCTTCTGCGAATCCCATTTTCTCGAGCCAGCGACCATGAATTGCGGTGTGTCTACCATCTCTATCGAGCTCGAAGATTATATCGTCGGTCGAGTTCACGAGTCTCTTAAAACGCTCCTCACTTCTGACTAGCTCTTCGGAGAGCTTCCTCTCTTCGGTAACTTCATATGAAAAATCGACCACGCCCAGAAGTCCGCCATCTTCACCGAAAACCGGGTAGGCCTTTATATGCCAGACTCTTTCACCGCTGGTGATTTCGCCCGTTACATTTTTCCTCTCCCTCACGGCCAGAGCCACCGAACAGTTTTCACAGGGCTGTTTCGACCCGTACCAGATCTCATAACAGAGCTTTCCCGTAAGATCTCTCTGTGAGCTATCGCAGGATCTAGCGTAGGCCCTGTTCATCCACACAAGGCTCAGGTCGGGTCTGTGATAGGCAACCAGTTCCTCGATGTTGTCCAGAACGAGCGACATTTCGCGCTCGGATTCCAGCAATTTCTGGGTGATCTGCCTCTGATCGGTGATATCTATTCCGATCGACTGGAACTCCACCACTGTGCCAGAATCGTCTATGATCGGCCTGTTGTACCATCGAACCCAGTGTTCCTTTCCCTCCGGATCGATCGCCGGATCTTCGCGGACTATACTGTCTCTCAACGCCTCGGCCCGGTTTATCGAGAATCTCAAATCCTCCTGGATATCGATCTTAGATATCTCCAGCCACTTCTTGCCTATCATTTCGCTTTTCTCGTATCCGTAGAAACGGGCGTAAGTATCGTTGACGAACGTGAGTGAAGTATCGGGCAGCCAACGGCAGATCAGCAGATCGGGGTGATCTACGAGGGCGTTGTAAAGGCTTGAATAATTCTTCTCCATGTTATCGGTCGATCCGGACAGTCCAACATAATACCGGTGAGGTCACAGGCCAGATGGAAAAGATACGTATGTACATGACTTTCCCCCATTCATGGAGTGTCGTTGAGATCCGGCTGGATTTTACGTTAGTATATAAATCGTGCGTATAAAAATATAGACTCTATTCGAATTATAAATCAACTGTTCATATTTGAAGGAACGCCTCAATCACCCCGCAAATACCTCAGACAGTTACCAGTTTTCTGGCCAGTTCTACGGCCGAAGAACTGTCTTCCGAATATCCGTCAGCCCCTATTTCCTCGGCATAATCACGGCTCACGGGGGCGCCTCCTATGAGCACCTTGACCTTTTCTCTCACGCCGGCTTCTCTGAGTGCGTTTATGACCTTCGGCATGTTGAGCATCGTTGTGGTAAGTAAGGCCGATATAACCAGTATATCGGGTTTTTCTCGTTTTGTGGCCTCTACGAAACTCTCCGGTTTCACATCTACCCCTAGATCGATTATTTCGAATCCCGCCCCTTTGAGCATCATACAAACCAGGTTCTTGCCTATATCGTGCAAATCGCCCTCGACAGTCCCGGCCACAACCTTGCCTACCTTCCTGACCCCGCTACCGACCAGAAGCGGTTCTATAAGATCCATCGAGGCGTTCATGGCTTTAGCCGCGACGAGAACTTCCGGTACGAAGTATTCCCCTCCTCTGAACAACCTTCCTACCTCGTCCATGCCCGGAATCAATGCGGAATTCAGTATATCCTTAGCACTTAGGCCTTTTTCAAGGGCCTCCTGCGTCGCCTGCTTCGCCATCACCGGCATCGTTTCGATTATGGCGTTTTTGATTCTCTCGAGCAGCTCCATCTCTCCGACCTCCCTGGGGGTATATTTATCTCTTTCATAAAGTCTATCATCTATATCGACTGTTATTGCTACGCAACAACGCTTTTAATCGATAAAGACTCTTTTTGTCGCCCCTCGGAAAGTTCCCGTAAGTACCTTTCATCAAAGGCGATCCAGATCTTTCTCGAGCAATATGGAAAACTCTTTCATGCCCACCGAGAGGGCCCATTTATAACAATATGCGTCGCAGTTGCATTCGAAAAACATCTCCCTGGCCTGAACCCCTTTCAGCCTGCGCAGAGATTCATAGAGGAGACTCCCGGCCACCCCCAGCCTTCTGAAGGGGTGAACTACAAATACGAAATCCAGGTAGCCGAGAAAGTCGTAAGTCATCAGGTCCTCAAAAACAGAGTAAACCAGAAACCCCGCCGGACTGCCACCGTGCGAATCGATAAGCAAGGTCCCCCCTCTTTCAATGACGGCGTTGAGCCTATAATAAAGTTCACTGAGATTCATCGAAAGATCTTGCGCCAGCTCGGCGCGAGAAATCGTTAGGCCTTCCGAGAACATCAAAAGGTCGGCCGGAACACCTAGAGATACGCCAGACTCCTCGCGGACGGGAGATCGGCTTTCGATCGAGAGGCAAACAGTGACTGGACGGAAACCTCTCTTTAGAAGGATCTCCCAGCCCGGTCCGCCCCGAAAAGTGTTGCCGGATACTTTCCCGTATCCCTGAGAGTACATCCGGGAAAGGGCGTGATCCAGGAGCTGCGTGGCGATTCCTCTCTTTCTATGAGCCTCCTCGACGAAGATGTCGAAGATATGTCCGGTTTCTTCCGGCGAATAAGTCTCTTCCCTTCTACGGCCGAAATGAATGTATCCTACGATCGTTCCCCTGCATCTCATGACGGCCACGCTATCCCCGGCATTGAGAAAGTCACGGTAAACTTCATCGACCGGCCTCAATTCCCCGGGCGAATATCTACCGTTGCTGGATTCCGGTATGGCTTTGTACATTCTCGTTCTTATTTCGTTCAGTTCCTGGGGCGTCGCTTCATCGATATAATACATCTTTCTCCCGCGAGACAGTGATTATGGATAACATCTTTGATCAAGGTCATGTATGATAATAATAACTCATTCAGTGGAGGTGAAGAAGTGAAGAAACTTCTCACAGTAAGCACAATTATCCTGTTGGCAATGGTTTTGTTCGCACAGTCGGAGTTCATGATTCCCCTGAGTACGGCCGATTTCGCCCTCAAAGGTCCGGTGAAATCGATGAAGACAGTCTACCCGCCAAGCGATGTCGATCTCGGAGAAGATGTAGTGATGCCTGCGTACGAGGTAATCTCTTTCGATGAAGCGGGAAAGATAGTTTCTCAGATCTCTTACGATAAGGACGGAAAAGAGATAAATGCCATCCTTTACGGCTACGATGCTTTCGGAAAGCTTTCCGCGATCTCTGGAAGAGAAAACGGCGAGGAACAGATAATAGGGGAATTGACTATCGAAGACGGTAAAATCATTTCTATCGTTGCAGATGAAGGCGAAGACAAGTCCACCATCAACATGGAGTACGACGAAAACGGCAGACTCGTCGCCCAGATCATATCTGGAATGAGCGAAGGGCAGGAAATACAGATCGCCGTAAACATGGCCTACGATGAAAGAGGCAACCTAATAGAAGAGTCCATGAGCATGATGGGAATGGTACTATCGAAAACGGTTTTTGAATACGACAGCAACAATCTCAAGATAAGAGAACTCGAGTACATGTACATGTTCGCCGAACCCGGCACCGAACCGGAGCCTATTGCGTCTCAGTTCGAGTACAACGAATGGGGAGACGTATTCAAGAAGATAAGCGATAGCTTCTTCAGTGACGATAAAGAAGTTACGGTCTATGAGTACGAATACGATGCGGCGGGCAACTACACTCACATGACGGTATATTTCCTTTACAGTATTCAGGATCTCGAGAAGGAAAACTGGAAAGAACTGGCAACCGTCGAAAGCGAAGAAACCAGGGAAATCGAGTATTACTGATAACGATTGAACAAGAAGAGGGCGGAAACGCCCTCTTTTTTGTTCATCCTTACCCATAACCTGTACTGCAATCTCGGGTTCTCGATCGTAAAACACCTCTTGAACAATGGCTTTTGGCAGCTTTTCCAGAGAGATTACACTGTGTATAACTATGTGTCTTTCAAGACCTTCATGATTGTATAATTGTCTGTCAAGATGACATATTTACATAGAATTCCGTGTAGGCAATACACTGCTCCGCATTCGGGGAAGGTGATACTATGCGGCTGAAACGAGTAGTTCTTGTAATGATAGTTCTTGCAACTGTCTTTTTCTTGCTGTCTGCCTGTTTTCCCAAAGATCCCCTAGAGGCCGCCACAAAGAAGTTCATTGAACTGATAAAAAAAGAGGGAGAGCCGGAAGATACCTTTGTCGGAGTTCGCCTGGCCGAGGTCGCCGTAGGAGATATCATCACTTCAGAAACGGCCGACGGCGGGCAGGAATTTCAATACCAGCTTCAGGGTCTGAACCAGGCCGGATGGCTTTTCTATCTCGACGAGGCTCCGGGAGCTTTCTACGACCATCCCGGAAGATTGGTAGTAATCAGCAAAAACGGACAGAAAATCTTCGATCAGAAGATCGAAGGCGTGCCCAAGGTGAACGACGAACTACCCGCTCCCTTACTCACGCGTTCACAGTATATAGCAAGCACTATCTGGGACAAGAGTAAAATCGTTTATCTTCCAATTATAGACTGGATAGATGTCATAATAGCCAGAATAATCCGTAAAGGGGCTGTAATAACCAGCGGTCTTACTCCGACCCAGAATCTCTACGCCGAGGCGAGGGACGCCAGAGATCTCATGTCGACTTCCTTCAAAACACTTATGGGAGCCGATAAAGTGCGCGATGTGAAGTACACTGCCGGTGGACCGGCCCCCAACTGGACGGCCGTTCAAAACGCGATGAACGATCTCTTCACGAACGAGAAGATAAACCACATGACGCTCTATTTCGTAGCCCACGGCAACATCAACCTGATGAACCTCGGCGGAACCACTTTCTATGCCTCTCAACTCAGAAGCTATATACAGGAACATGCCAACACGACTTTCTGTCTGATCATCGAATCCTGCCACGCCGGAAGCTGGCTCGATGGACTTAAATCCGGCGGTGTGATGCCGGCCAACATCGAGATAGCCATCACCACAACGAGTTCGTCCAAGAGTGCTTATCCCGACTGGGATCATGTTGGCGGCGTGCTCGCCGACTTCAACCCTTCCGACGTTTACGTGGAGTGGTCGGGAGACTTCCTCCAGAAAATGGCGTACTTCACTAGCGACGCACACTGGCCAGAGGTTCAGACCTACGCCACGACATACTCCACTTCCGACATCGCGGCCCTCCTCTACAAGTGCTTCACGGCCATAAAAGGAGCGACTCCCCAGACCACTTCGCTAACACTCACCGAAAGAACCATAGCCGGGTTTATACAGGATCCGAAGGTTTATAGAGACTGGTAATTCAAATCGAGCGGGCCCCGCTGTGGGCCCGCTTTTTCTCCATGAGTTAATCGATGAGAAAGCCTTTTGATTTGATTGATTTACCCATACCGTTTTTGATATAATAATAACGAACATTTATTATGCACAAATGTGCGTATATTTTTCATAAGGACGTGATCGACTTGACCGGACTCGAGAGAAATGTTGCAAGCCTATTTTCTAACGGAGGGCACCTCTTTGTTGTCGCACTAGATCATCCGCAGTTCTTTGGACCCGTCGAAGGGATAGATAAACCGGCTGAACTCATCGAGAGACTCTCGATGTCCAGAGCTGATGGATTCATCGTAAACCCCGGCATAACAAGACTTTTGAATGCCAGGACCGTGTCGGGCAAGAAGTTGATCGTGAGATCGTCGATCGGCGGCAGCAAGTTCTCCGACTACAAGACTTTCCATCCTGCGGTCGTCTCCGCCGAATCCCTTCTCGATCTCGGGGCCGATGCGGCGATACTTATGCTCGTTCTCGGAGGTCGCGACTATGACTCGATGGAGAACGTCGCCCGCGCGATAGACGAATATCACTCGCTATCGATCCCCGTGGTCGTGGAGGTACTGGCCGAAGACTTCAATAAGACCAGCGACCCCGATCTGGTCAAGACTGGAGCGAGAATAGCCGCCGAACTCGGCGCAGATGTTTTGAAGGTCTTCTATACGGAAGATTTCTCCGTGGTGGTTCAGGGCTGTCCGGTGCCGGTAATACTGGCCGGAGGACCCAGAAACCTCGATGTACTAACAATGGCCAGAAACGCCGTCAATTGCGGCGTAAAAGGCTTCGCGTTTGGAAGGAACATTTTCCAGAGCGAGGACCCCGTGAAACTGATAGCCGAGCTCGACGGAATTATCAGGGGGTGAAAGCTATCCCGAAATCGATAGACGATCTCCTGATGTACAGGATAGCCAGGATGTATTATCAAAACGATCTAAGTCAGGCTCAGATAGCCAAGAGGATCGGCCTGTCGAGGCCACAGATCTCGAGGTACCTGAAACGCGCCCGGGAGACCGGTATGGTGGAGATAAACGTGAACGATCCTTACACAGGGGAGAGCGAGGAGATCTCGGCGAGAATCAAGTCGCTTCTGGGGCTCAAGGACGTCGTAGTGGCGCCCCTGGAGAGGTCCAAAAACGACGACCAGGAGAAGATCTTCGAATCTATTGCGGCGAAGGCCAGCTCGTATTTACCCCCGATAATATTGCATTCCAAAACCGTAGGGGTAGGGTGGGGCAGAACCCTGTACAGAACGATAATAACTATGGACCACTTTTCCAGGGGAAGCGATATAGTTTTCGTTCCGTTGACCGGCGCTATAGGGCAGACTGTTCCTTTCTACCAGGTCAACAGCATGGTGGACAGGCTGGCCGAGAAGTTCGGTGCTGAAAGGGTCTTTCTGAATATACCGGCTTTCGCCAGTGCCGGAGAGTTTTACCATTCTACCATACTCTCGTACCCTTTCGATTCCGTGGGTGATTACTGGTCGAAACTTGATCTGGCAATCATAGGTCTCGGCGGTCCGAAAGGAACTCTCAGCGCGGAGATTGAGCCTTCAATAGTGGCGATACTCCGCGAACAGGGGGCCGTCGGCGATATTCTGGGACAGTTTTTCAAAAGCGACGGCGAGATCTGCATATCCGGAATGGAAGACAACCTCGTCGGAATACCGATCGGTAAACTAAGAGAAGTGGAAAACGTGGTGTGTCTTTCCGGAGGGGTAGAAAAGGTAGAAGGGATAATTGCGGCGGCGCGCGCATGTTATTTCAACACTCTCATCACCGATGAGAAAACGGCCAGCCATATTCTGAAAACTCTGGAGGATGATCGATGAAGGCGCTATTTTATCTGGGACCCGGAAAACTCGAATTAAGGGAAATTGAAAAACCCGCTGGGGACATAGTCATAAGGGTTCTCGGAGCAGGAATATGCGGTACCGATCTCAAGACTTACCTAAAGGGTCACCCCATGTTCAAACCTCCGACCATACTCGGTCATGAATGCTACGGAAGAATCGATGCGATAAACAATTACCGCGGCGTTTTGAAGGTCGGAGACATCGTTGCGGTTGCGCCTTATCTGGAGTGCGGCAAGTGTGATTCGTGCAAAAGAGGTGTTCCGGAACTGTGCAAGTCCAAGACTTACGTTGAGACGGGATGCTTCAGCGAATACATATCGATGAGCGAAGAACACGCTCTGAAGGGCCTCTTCAAAGCCGAGGACGATCCCCTGTACTCTCTGGCCGAACCGCTGGCCTGTGTCTACAACGGTTTCGAAAAGCTCGGCAGAAAACCGGAAAAACTCCTTATCGTCGGTGGAGGTCCTATGGGTATGCTCCTGGCTCTTGTGGGTCTATCGGAGGGTTGCGAGACCCGCATCGTAGAGAAATCCGAGTGGAGACTGGAGTATATCCGTCGCGCCGGTATAGAGGGGAGTGCAGAGCGACCCGGCGGTTTTTTCGACTCCGTAGTCCTGGCCGTCAACATCCCGGAGCTAGTCGGGGAATACACCCAGCTGGTCGCAGACGGAGGTTCTCTCCTGCTCTTCAGCGGATATCCAAAGGATTTAACTATCAACGTCGATCCGTACGCCGTTCATTACAGGGAAGTGAGTATAACCGGCAGCTTCGGTTTTGGGTTCAGACACTTCGAGAGGGCCGTCGGTAATCTTTATGCAAACCGCGACCTTTTCGGCAAACTTATAACCCACAGGTTCGACATGAGAAATGCGCGCGAAGCTTTCGAGCTATTGAACAGGGGTAGAGCGATGAAAATCATTTTCGGGATGTGAGAAAAATGCCAAAGAAGATCCGCCAAAGGTACAACCCCAGGGAGGTTGCGGTCGCCTTCATTTGTCTGGCGCCGGCGCTTTTTCTCGCCACCGTCTTCGTCGTTATACCTCTGGTGAATGTCATATACCTCAGCTTCACCAACTGGGATCTGCTCAGGGCGACCAAAAAATTCATCGGATTCTCCAATTACCAGTACATATTCAAAGACGAGAAGTTCCTGAAATCCATTCTGAACACCCTTTATTTTGCAGCGGTAAAGATTCCTCTCGATCTGGTCGTGTCGCTTTTCATCGCCACGCTTCTCGACAGGAAGGTCTTCGCCCGCAGGTTTCTGAGAGCCTCATACTTCGCTCCGGTTGTTCTCCCAATGGTGGCGGCCTCTCTCATATGGATTTGGATTTACGACCCATCGCTCGGACCGCTTAACCAGATACTCGGACTCTTCGGAGTCAAACCGATCCGCTGGCTGTACGATCCCGAGTGGGCTATGCCTTCGGTCATCTTTTTCGCCCTGTGGAAAGGTCTGGGCTACGATATAGTAATATTCCTGGCAGGCCTTCAGGCGATCCCCGAAACTTACGCCGAGGCTGCCAAAATCGATGGTGCCAGCGATAGGAAGATTTTTTTCAGAATCACCCTTCCCTTACTCTCGCCGGTGATTTATTTCGTCATACTCATGGGTATAATAAACTCCTTCAAAATATTCACTCCGGTTTCGGTGATGACACCGACCGGCGGACCTCTATACAGCACCGGCGTGATGGTCTTCTACATTTATCAGCAGGCCTTCCAGAATTACAGGATAGGCAGGGCCTCGGCGGCTGCGGTGGTTCTGTTCCTGATGATCCTCTCGCTCACCTGGGTACAGAGAAAAGCCGGCAGCAAGAAGGTGATCTACGAATGACAAAGAAAGGCCTGAAAGGCGAACGCGTAAGAAACAGAGTGGCTTTCATACTGCTGCTGGTAGGACTCTTCGCGATGCTTTTCCCGCTCTTCTGGATGGTCCTGTCGGCCTTCAAGACAAAAGCCGATGTCTATTCTTATCCTCCAAGATGGTTCCCCAGTTCCTGGAGCCTGGACAATTTCGCGAAAGTCTTCGAGATGGTTCCCTTCGGCCGGTATTATTTCAACAGCATACTGGTGACATCGCTTTCCACCCTTGGACAGATTATCGTTTCTATACTGGCCGCCTACTCGCTGGCAAGGCTAAGGTTTCCCTTCAAGAATCTCATCTTCATGTTCGTGGTTGTTACCATGCTGATGCCCTTCGTCGTAACGATGATACCGACCTTTCTGATAATCAGCAGCCTTAAATGGATAGACACATACCAGGGCCTGATAGTCCCGTTCCTCTTCAACGGTTTTTCGATAATCTTTCTGGTGCAGTTTTTCATAACCGTTCCGGTCGATCTGCAAGATGCGGCCAGAATAGACGGGTGCGGCTATTTCGGGATCCTTTCCCACGTTATTCTGCCGAACACGAAGCCGGCAATATCCACGATCGCTCTCTTCACGTTTCTCGGTCACTGGACCGAGTATCTCTGGCCGCTGATAGTTATCAACACTACTGAAATGCGAACTCTCCCAATCGGGCTGAGATACTTGATGACCGAGGGCAGCAGCGAGTATCAACTAATGATGGCCGCATCGGTTATGGCCATAGTTCCGGTTCTACTGGTTTATATGTTCTCTGAAAAGCAATTCATAAAATCGATCACGATGACAGGACTCAAATCCTGAAGGGGGTGTTCATAGTGAAAAAAGTACTGCTTTTAATCGTTATCTCGGTTGCGGCTATATCGCTCGCCGTTACCGAGATCACTTTCTGGTACGCCCTGAGCGGCGTATCGGGAGAATCGATCAAATCCATTGTCGATGCTTTCAATGCCAGCCAGAGCGATATCACAGTCAAGACAGTTTACTCGGGAAGCTACGCCGATACCGCACAGAAGATAACGGCGGCCCTCGCAGCGAAGGCGCTGCCCAACGGAGGTATCATCCCGGCCGGACCGATCTTCACCGGCGCACAGGATAATTACGTTCTGCTCGACTACATCCTGGCCGACCCCGAATTCGATATGGACGATTTTTACCCCGCCATGTGGGACTACTCCAAGTACCAGGGCAAGGTCTGCGCGATTCCTTTCAACATAAGCACTCCGATCTTCTATTACAACAAGGACCTAATGAAAGCCTCGGGTCTGGACCCCGAAAACCCTCCGCAGAACTGGGAAGAGCTCCTGACGGCCGCGAAGGCTATAACCAAAGATACTAACGGAGACGGCGTACCGGACATCTGGGGAGTCGACATGGCCGACGCCCCGTGGATATTCAAAGCCTTATTGCTTCAGAACGAAAACGACATTATCGATGTGGCCACGATGACTCCGCTCTTCGACAACGCGCGCGGTATAGAAACGGCCCAGTTCTGGAAAATGTTGATAGACGAAAAGGCGATGCCCGTCGGTCAGCACTCTCTGGCAGAAAAGATGTTTCTGGGAGGTACCCTCGGTTTCTACCTGGGCAGTTCCAACAGAATAGGCAGATGGCTGGGTACGACGAGTTTCGAATTCGGAGCCACATTCCTGCCGGCGGGAGCCGTTAGGGCCGTCCCCATAGGCGGCGCTGTTGCCGTTCTCTTCCCGAAGAATGCGAAAGAAGACGAAGCGACCTACAGACTCATCAAATGGTTGACCACACCCGAGAACGTAGCCAAATTCGCCATGGAAACCGGCTACCTTCCAACGAGAAAATCAGCGCTCGAATTACCTGAAACTCAGCAATTCATGGAAAGCACACCGATGTGGCGAGTGGCCTTCGAACAGCTCACGTTCGCTTACTCGTACTGGCACTTCAACGAGATGGGAACAATGGACACCATGATTTCCGAAACGTTAGAAAAAATCGAGAGAGGCGTTTCCAGCCCGGATGACGCTATGAAAACTTTAACCAGTGATCTCAAGGCAGAGATCGAGGCAAATCTGGAATGAGGATCTCGTTCTCGACTGCCGCACTTTATCCCAGGCCGAGCCTTGAGGCGCTCTTTCTACTCGGGAAGACAGGTTACGGTGAAGCCGAACTGATGCCTCAATGCATGGAAGAGACGAAACCGGAATTCGCGAAAGAAACTGCCAAAACGGGAATATGGGTCAGCTCCATCCATTTCCCGCTCGTCTTTTTCTCCGTTCTCTACAACCCATATCCGGGAATGATGAAAGAGGCCCGGATCATGGCCGAAGAGATGGCCAGATCGGCGGAGATTATGAAAAGCGAGGTAGTTGTGGTTCACGCTTTACCGAAGATGGACGCGATCAAGGCTCGTCTTTTCGAGGAACCTGTAATCGAAGTTTTGAGAACTCTGGCCGATAAGCTCAAGCTTGCCGGGGCAAGGCTGGCAGTCGAAAACAACCCCAGCACGCTCGGTGACACGCCGCAAGGTCTTCTTGAATCGTTGGAAAAGATAAATCACGTCAACGCTTTTCCGATGGTAGATACAACCGAATCTTGGGAGGCGGGAATTGATCCGGCGTATTTCATAAGGCTGGCAAGGCCTATCCATCTTCATCTGAGCGACCACGCCGGTGATCAAAAACACATTCCGGCGGGGCAGGGCGAGGGCGACTGGAAAGCCATACTCTCGGCCCTCAAGGAGATAGATTACAGCGGTATCTACGTCCTTGAACCGGCTTACCGTCACTATCAGGAGGATGTGGAAGCGAAGCTGAGGCTGGCCAGAAAATCTCTGGATATCTTTCTTTGAAGGAGGCAGATTGTTGAGAGTCTCGGTACTGTTCAATCCCGGCGCCGGAAAAAGCGATAGATTCGCTGCGATAGCTGGCGAGATTCTGGACAGGTTCGAAGGTCACACTCTGTTCACCGGCGAAATCGATTTCGGCGAAATTCTGCTGAAGAAGGCCGACATTAGTGTGGTGCGAACTTCCAGGGTATCTTTCGTAGAGACTCTCGAAGCATACCTCACCGGTTTCTTTGAAAGGAACACGGATCTCGTGATCGGTGTGGGCGGGGATGGTTTTCTCGCCCACATCGCCTCTTTTCTAATCGAAAATGGATTGCAGACTCCCCTCATGGGCATAGCCGGAGGCACCGCAAACGTTGGCCCACTGATCGGGTACGATATCGATCGGTTGAGGAAGTTCAGTCCCGAAAACCTGCGCATCGAAAGCATTACGGCGCTGATTGCGAAAGGCAGCCGGGAAAAAAACTGCTACGCTTTCAACGATATCGTCGTGGGCGACACATTTCTCGGAACCATTGATGGGATAATGGTCAACCTGAGTGCGGCCGATTTCATCAGAGATCTCTCGAAGATAGAGATCAGACCATCGGAAAGTATAGCCACAGAGAATTTCAGGATCCTCAAGAACGGCCGCCCCGTTCCACCACCACCTTTCAAAGTATCGCAGATAGTCGTATCTCCCCTGTTCAAAAAGGAGTTTTACGCGGGGAAGGCCGTAACCGGCGCTTTATGCTGGGCACCTTATTTTTCGTCCGGAGCGGCCGTTTCGGTTATGGATACTATCGTGATCGACTCGCAACTGGAAGGTCCAGATAGCGCCGTTTGCATTCAACATATACTTTTCGACGAAAACGATTTGATTGAAATCGACGGTCTGTCTTCTTATTTGATTGCCGATGGCAATGTTTGCTACAAAATCAACGAAACGGTCTCTGTCAGATGCCTCAAAGGAGCTGTGAAAAGCGTAAGACCAACCCTCGATTAGAAAGGAGAATTAGCCAGTTGAACAAATATCTTAAGGCTCTTCAGGCCCTGGCCGTCGGCGACGCCATGGGCATGCCCACGGAGTTTATGACGAGAGACACTGTACGCAGGTTCGGACTCGTTTCGGAGCTTCTCGATCCGGTGGTTTCCCCCATCCATCCAAACCTCAGGAAGGGATCGATCACCGACGACACAGAACAGAACCTCTATCTCATCGACGTCTACTGCAAAAGCGGAGAGATAACGGTCGAAGGCACGGCTAACGCCCTCATATGCTGGGTCAGAGAGACCGCGGCCGACTCCAGGGGCTACATAGGTCCAAGCTCTTTGAAGGCCTTGAAAGCGATAGAAAGCGGCGAAGATCCTCGCAAGACCGGGAGAGGCGGAACGACCTGCGGGGCGGCGATGAGAGCGCCAGCTGCTGCTCTGTGCAGTAAAAACGATTCGCCGGAAAAGCTGGCAAGGGACATATACAACTGCTCTCTTCCCACCCACAACACCAATCTCGCGGTCGAGGCCGCACTCGCGATGGGCTTTGCCGTCGATGCGGCGGCCGGGGGCGCGGGCGTCGAGGAGATTCTGAAAGCCTCTCTGGAAGGCGCCTCCTGCACAAACGACCTCGACACTCCCAATTACGTGGGCGCTTCGTCGGCCTGGAAGATCAAGTTCTTGATCGAACTGCTCGCCGATAAGAGTGAGATCGACGAGATCCTCGACACGATATACTACCTGAACGGAACGGGACTGCCGGCCAACGAAGTGGTGCCGGCCGCTCTGGCGGTTTTTTCCGTAGCGAAGGGAGATGTCTGGCTTTCAATAAGAATGGGCGCTTCGGTTGGCGGCGACACCGATACGATCGCGGCCCTCGCAGGTCTTTTGTCGGCGCTTCACTCGGGGGATCATAACATACCTGAGGAAATAGTCGAAGAGGTGCTCAACGTCAATCGACTGGATCTCTCAGAAATCGCGGAGATGATCGAAAAGAGAAGGAAGAGCGTGTGAGATGTACGGCGTGATACTGGGAAGCGTGACGATAGGATTTGTATTCAGCATAGTCAATATGCTCCTCATACCATTGCTAAAAGAGAGCTTTACGTCGGCCGTTTCAGGCTTCATAGTCTCTGCGGGCATGTTGCTTGCGGCCGCTGCCGGCCCGTTGATAGGGTTGTGGAGCGACTACATCGGAAAGAGGCTCCCCTTCATAGGCGGGCTGGTCGTGCTCTCTTTTTCCGGCACCCTTCTGCTGATAGTCAACAACTCCGTCGCTTCAGCCTTTGGAGGAATCATACTGGCCTTTTGCGCGTACAGTTTTCTGGGGCCGTATTCATCGCTGGTGGCCGACCGGGCCGGAGCCTCCGGGGCTAACCGTGGCTTCGGAGCGGTGATGGGCGTGGTGAACGTTTCGGGTTTTGCGGCCTCGCTCGTGATAAACCGATTATACGATACGGGCACCGACGTAACTCTATTCGCCCTTTCTGCCGGTGTATTGTTGCCCTTCATCTTTCCTTTGCTTTCTGCGCCACGCCGCGAGTATTTCAAACGGTCCGGTCCTGTCGAAAAGATAAGTCTGAGATCGGTTGTCGAAACCATTTCGAAACCGGCGCTCTTTTTCTTCTTTTCTATGCAGTTCTTCGCGTGGTTTTCCATCGGCGGTCTCTTCCCTTTCATAACATCCTTCCTCTCTTCAGAGGCTTCTATGTCTCTCTCAACGGCCGCTGCATGGTTCGGCGCTTCGACGCTTTTATCGGGAGTTACTTCCTTTTTCACGGCCGTTACTGCAAAGGCTTTTGGAGAGAAACGTTTGCTGGTAGTTTCAATATCGGTTATCGCTTCGATCGGTTGCCTCTACTCGGCCCTTTACGAGAAATTGATAAGGGGAACTGACGCCGGTTATGCCGGTGTAATCGTCTTTCTTCTCTTCTCGCTCGGCCTTGGCTTCTATTACTCGTTGAGTTCGGCGACCCTGACAAAACTCGTAGAGCCGCACGAAATAGGGATCGCGTTCGGCGTCAACAGTATTTTCATGATACTTTCACAGGCTGTTTCCGTCGCTATCATGGGAGGCTTGATATCCATCTGGGGATACCGAGGGATGATACTGGTCTGTACGACGGGCTTTATACTTTCGGCCCTGTCTGCAGTCAGGATCTCACCGTCCGTTACCGGAGCCGGGTTATGAACCTCCATCTCTTCCGGCTGGCCGCAGGTGAATATATAATCTGTATATGGCATTATCCCGCCCGTAGTTATTGTCGCTCTTGTCATAGCCGCAGGTGAATATATAATCTGTATATGGATATACTGTCTTTAATCAAAATCGACAGGAGAGAAGGTTATCTGGCGAGGTTAGCCGTACTGGAGAGGGAAGTGAAGACTCTCGCGCACCAGATAGAGCTCTTGAAAAAGGTCGAGGATCAGGTTTTGAGGGATTCTCTCTTTGAGAGCGCTATAATAAGAGCTTCCAAGCTTGTGAGAAACAGCGGATTCACGATCAAAAGCTTCCGGGAATTCGTTCGCCAGAGCTGCCCCAGACCTTTCAGAAAAGAGCTTTACGATCTTCTCGACGGCTTCGAAAGAGAGGAAACTCTCCTCGTCGAAAGAATCGTAAAACTCAAGAATCGCCGCGATAGAGTCATCGTCCATATGGATCCAAGGTTCGCCTTTCATCGCGAAAGGGACGGCGAAAACACCGTCGAAATCGAGGATCTGGAGTCAATCCTCGACTACTTGAAGAGACACATGTCTATCTTCACCTTCACTCCTCGAACATAATGGTGTATATCCCGAACGGTTCATAATCTAGGGCGACGTTTTCCCCGTCGGTCGTGAGAGGTTCGATCCTCTCCTCGAGCAGGTTGCAGAGCCAGGCATGTTTGAACTTGAAAGCGGTTCTTATGTGAGCCCTTCCTCTGGCGCCCAGAAGTTCGACCACCCTCAGGACCTTCCCGCTTCCCTCTTCTGCCAGTTTCAGGGCCATAATGCCGATGGTCGGCGCACCAATTTCGATGAACGGTCTTTCGAGCCTGAGTCTTCCTTCGATGGTCAGGAGGTCTCTGTTGATGCTCTCGCCCTCTATGAGGGTTCCCAGCAGATCGCTCCCGCCGTGCGGATATATGGAATAGACGAATTCATGTCTGCCTTCATCGGCAAAGAAATCGGGGAAGATCGGAGAACGCAACAGATTGAGCGAGACGGTGCTTTCCCTCACTCCGTGACCGTACTTTCCGTTGTTGAGAACCGATACTCCGTAACCGTACTCGGAAAGATCGACCCATCTGTGAGCGGGAACTTCGAAAGCAGCCTCCTGAAAATCGTTGTTGATGGTCGTCGGCCTTTCGATGTATCCGCACGAGAGATCGTATCTCGCTACACGTGTAAGTACATTCAAAGGCAGGTTGGCCCTGAGCATCGTTCTTCTCATGTGCCAGTCGATCGTGTTGAAGAGATCCACTCTCCTTGAATGACCATGAAGGGTTATATCCTGAATCACCCTGGTCATTCCCAGGTTGAAGACCACCCTCAAGCTCTGCCTGATCTTTCCCGATTCCATCCTGCTTATGTGCGAGGGCGCCAACCGTTCACCGGTCAGATGGTAGTCCCTTTCGATGTCCCAACTATCCCAGTAAGTTGGAATATCCTTGTAGATCATCAGTGCGGCCTTTCCGTTGAAAACCTCTCTGGAGAACTCTTTGTCGTAGATGCTCATTCCCTCTTCATCTACCCTCACGAGTAGAAGATCGTTTTCAAGCGTGTTTTCCTGCCCGGCTGCGGTCGTCTCCAAAATTCTCTTCATGACCATTTCACTGCCGGAAGCTTTCAGAATTATCGAACCCATCGGTGCTATCTCGGTATCGGAATAATAAAGCGTTTCCCCGTTCTGCAACTTCTGGGCCACAACCTTCTCGCCCGTCTCGAGAGACAGTTCGAGTTCTTGCGGAAGAGAGAAGAAGACTCTTCTGGGAGAGGAAGAGGGGTTGAACAGTGATAGATAGGTCCTGTCTCTATCGGAGAGTTCACCCAGGGAGCCTTCGATCATTCGCGTCGCCTCGTTTTTGAGTTCGAATAGCTCACCCAGCGCATCTTCATAAACTTCTCTTATTGAAGAACCCGGAAGTATGTCGTGGAATTCGTTGTGAAGGAGCGTTTGCCAGAGTCTTTCCATTTTTCCGGTATCGTAGCCGGTCACGGTGCCGAGCGCTTCGGCCAGATATAGCGAACATTCGGCGTTCCTGTGGGCCATCTTCATTCTTCCCTGGGACGTGTAGGTCCCCCTGTGAAGCTCAAGGTATAATTCTCCGTCGTGAACGTGAAGCTCCAGACCCTCCGGCAGATCTTCGAAGTACTCCCCGAAGGGTCTCATCTTGAGCGTGGGCATCCCGGGAATATCCCTCAAAACCCTGTAGTTGTCGAGCATTTCATCGGTAGGTCCGCCCCCGCCGTCGCCGTAACCGAAAGAGAAGATGGTCTCGTTGTGTAGGGCTTTGTCTTTGTAGTTTTTCATGGTTGTGAGAATCTCCTTCGGTCCAAGAAGCCCGTTGTATCCGTTTCCGGGGTTGTTGAAACTGTGATAGATCACCTCAGAACCGTCTATGCCTCTCCACCTGAAGAGATCTCTTTGCGGTTTGTTCTTCTCGCTCCAGTAGATCTTTGTCGTAAAGAAGAAGTCGATACCGGCCTTCTTCATTATCTGGGGCAGTATCCAGGTGAAGCCGAAAACATCGGGAAGCCAAGCCGTGCGACTCCTCTTTCCAAACTGCCTCTCGAAGAAGCGCTGGCCGTACAAAAACTGCCTCACGAGCGATTCACCGTTCACAAGATTGGTGTCGCTCTCGACCCACATACCCCCGATTGCTTCCCAGCGGCCTTCAAAGATCAATCTCTTTATCTCTCCGAACAGTTCAGGGTCGGACTCCATTATATCCGCGTACATCGCGGCCGAAGACTGGGAATAGACGAAATCGCCGTACTTTTTCGAAAGCCTGACGGCGTTGGCGAAAGTTCTCCTGATCTTTCTGCGTGTCTCGCTCAGAGGCCATAGCCACGCGTAATCTATGTGAGCATGACCGGCCACGGTCATCTCTCCGAAAGTTGTAGTGGAGTCCTTGATAACCCTCAGTTCTCTGTCAAGAAAACTCTCTGCTTCAACGAAACTCCTTCTGAAAGACTCCGGGAGCGAACGCGTTTCGGCCAGGGCGAAATCCTCCGCCTTCCAGATAGAAGTTACCTCACGCGCAATGGCCGGATCGTCGAGCAGCCCGCGCGCGTAGTTTGTCGAATCTCTGGGAATTTTGACCAGAGAGAGAGTTCTGTTAAGAACGCCGTACAATTTTTCGCACAAAACTTCATCTTCCGAATGCATGAAGACTTCGAGAATGTTGCGCAGTTTAGTTATGAAGCCCTTGGTTTGCGTATCATAGATGATCAAAAAGGCCTCGGAAAAGACGGGGCTCTCCACGCTCGATCCAAAAAGACCTTTGGGAACGGTCTCGACCTCGACGAGTATTCTCTTTCCGGCAAATTCCGTCACATCGAGCTCTCTGTGGTGCTCGTTCAGCTCGCCGTAGGTCCTCCCGTCTATTTTCACCAGACTCTCGCCGCCAAACCAGAGCTTCAACGACAGCTCCTCGCTTTCATGAAGGTATGGCAGCATGATTTTTCTGCAGAAGTGAACGGGAAAGTCCCGCGGCGACCACAAAAAACCCGGATTGACGTGTTCCCGGTTCTGGAATATCCAGGTGTTTTTCAGGTTTCTCCTGACGATCGAATAGGGAACGAGTTCGCCGATTGCGCGAGAGAACTTTCCATACGCATCTTTCTTCGTGTAATACATATACTCACCTTCTCAAACGTATCCCATGTGGTCGATGTACATATTTCTGAACTCATCCAGACTGGAAAGTTCTATATACTTCGAACAGCCAATTATCGCATTGATTTCGGCCAGGCTGGATCTGTAAAGAAGAGTCGCGATAGCGCCCCTCAGCGAGGTGTTTCCCTCCACGGCTATTTCGCAGTCCGGCCCCGGAGGAAGGATCCCGGTGATGAAGAGATCTCCAATATCTATCTTGCTTCCAAAACCGCCGGCTATCCTTATTTTTTTCAATCTTCTCTTGTAGAAGCTCTTCAAAAGAACTTCAATCCCAGTTCTCAAAGCGGCCTTGGCCAGCTGGAACTGTCTCAGGTCCTTCAGGGTTATGTAAACATCTTTGGAAAGCATGAATCCGTTGCATTTCTTATCGAATCTAGCCCGCAGCTCCCCGGGCCAGGATTCAAGGTTCGAAAATCTTCCCGACGCTTCTATAAGGCCGTTCTTAAGAAGCAGGGAAACGATAGAAATCAATCCACTTCCGCAAATGCCCGAGGGTGGAGTTCCTCCTATAGTTTTCAAGGTCAGGCTTCCGTCGAAGGAGACCTTCTCGATTGCCCCGGAGACGTTGCCGACTCCACACGCTATGTTACCGCCTTCAAAAGCGGGGCCGGCGGCCGTGGAGCAGCACAGTAAGCTTCCTCCCGAAGAGACGACTATCTCGCCGTTGGTGCCAAGGTCTATCAATAGCTCGTCTTCATGTTCTCTCAAATTGGTGGATAGGATCCCTGCAACTATGTCTCCTCCCACATAGCCCGAAATCGCCGGAAGGGCCAGAACCTCGGAAAAAGGGCTCAGCTCCAGGCCGATTTCCCCGGCCTTCTTCCTCACGATTCCTCCGTAAAATGGCGAGAACGGAGCGGTGGCTATAGATCTCACCGGAAATCCGAACAAAAGGTGAGTCATCGTCGTGTTCCCGGAAACCACCACCTCGTTTATATCTCCGGACCGTCTCCCCGATTGCTCACAGAGCCCTTCGATCAGTTTCGAAACGGCCTTCCTTACCACCGACGAAAGAGTTTTCAGTCCCTCCCGTTCAACGACAGTGTGAGTGATCCGCGAGATAACATCGTGTCCGAAAGCTCTTTGAGGGTTCATCGTGTTTTCTTTCGCGAGAACTTCACCACTGTCCAGATCAAGCAGGGCGGTGGCTATGGTGGTCGTGCCGATATCGACCGCGACTCCCAGATTGAAGCTTCTCCGGCCGTCTATCGCGACCAGCTTTCCCGGTCTCGTGTAGACCGAGACTTCTCCCTCGAGAGATCCGGTGTAAAAATCCGACAGATCCAGATCTTCTCCAAGATACTCCTCCACCAGCGCCGATACCTGGTTTCTCACCCCATCACCTGAAGGGATAACGAAGCTTTGCCGTCTTACTACAGGATCGCACCCTTCAAAAGAGATTTCGTCGATCGTGGCGATGGCATCGAAGTATCCGGGATCGAGGTATACTTGGCAGTCTCCGGTGATCTCGGCCATGCAGGACAGTCTGATTCCCCTTTTCAAAGCCTCTCCCAGGATAGTTTGTTCCGCCTGGCCCGGCGGGGAAAGCATACTGTCCAGGTCGACCCGTACTCTACACTTGCCACACTTTCCCGCGCCACCACAGGGTGTATCTATAACTATTCCCAGTTCACCTAAAGCCGAAAGCAGGGGCGTTCCGGGAGGAAAATCATCTTCAAACACATCTTCTCCAGAATGGACAATCAATCTCAAAGTACACCTCCACTCTTCCCTTACAATCTTACATTCATCTTGCTCGCAGTTCAAATCGATAGTAGATGTCGAACAGTATTATTCAAGCACCCCTTTGTTGTAAAATAACTTAGACGAAAAGCTTTAGGAGGACTACAGAGTACGGAAGGGGGGAATCAAGTGGAAAGTGAAGTAAATGTGGATATGGAGCTTATAAAACACGCAATAAACAAACTCGACTGTGGATTTCTGATATACGGCGTTAGGGCGGATCTGTTGTACGCTAACGAAGCCGGAATCAAGCTGGCAAGCAAGTGTGAAGGCAAAATAAAGGAGAAGATCGAAGAACTGGTCGCCAGAGAAGAGACGTTGAGCGGCCGATTCGAGTGCAGCCAGCAGGAGCAGGGTGGTAGATCTTTCAGATACTTCTTTAAACCGCTCTCTTTGAACGGAAAGGACTACTTCCTTCTCCAGATAGAAGATATCACCGACCTGAAGATCGCCGAAAGCACGATCGCACAGCTCGCCCATTATGACGGCGAGACCGGCCTTCCCAACTACATTCTCTTCAGAGACCGCCTCAACATGTCTATATTCAGGGGCAAAAGACATTCGGACCTCTCGATGGTAGCCGCAATGGAGATCAAAATCGGCTCCAGAAACGATTCTAATCCGGAACTGCTGATCATAGATCTGGCCCAGGATCTTTCACGGAACATAAGGAAAAGCGATACACTGTGCAGGTTTTCGAGAAGAGAGTTTCTCTTGCTTGCGGAAGAATTGAAGAGACCGGAAGATGCGGAGAAGATAATGAGAAAAATGGGCGAGACCTTCGAAACATGGAAGGGTAATATACCCGGCTGTTCCTTCGGCTTGAGCTATGGCTACTCCCTGCTGCCGGTAGACGGAGTCGATCCCGAGACTCTCGTCAGCAAGGCCTTTAACGCTATTAAAGAGAAGTGATCAAAGGGAGTATGTAAATTGAAGATACTTATCATTGGTGTGGCAGTACTTGCAGTGATTTTACTTGTGCCCTTCCTCATACCGGTTCCAGATTTGAAAGGTACGGTAGATCCATCGCTTCTGGCCGATGAAGACAGCCGCTTTGTCTGGTTGGAGAACGTGAACATACACTACAAAGTATCGGGCGAAGGCTTTCCGCCGGTTGTGCTCCTCCACGGGTTCGGGGCCAGTATCTTTTCTTGGCGGGAAGTTTTCTCGCCTCTCGCGAGTCGCTTCACGGTAATGGCCTTCGACAGACCCGGCTTCGGCTTGACTTCCAGACCAATAGGGGAAGAGATAAAGGATTTCAACCCTTACACTCCAGAAAACCAGGTAGAGCTGACGGTGCGATTGATGGATCATCTGGGGTTCGAAAAGGCCGTACTCATAGGCAATTCAGCCGGCGGCCTGACGGCCCTGGAAATTGCGATCGCACATCCCGAAAGGGTGATCGGCCTGGTGATGGTCGATGCGGCCGTTTACACGAACGACAGCGATAACCTCTTCTTCAAATTGCTCACCTCGACCCCTCAGGGAAGGCATCTCGGACCGCTGGTCTCACGTTCTTTTCTCAACAACGCGGGATCGCTCCTAGACTTGGCCTGGCATGATCCCTCTGAAATAACGCCGGAGATGCTCGAGGGTTACGAGAAACCCTTGAAAGCCAACAACTGGGACAGGGCTCTCTGGGAGCTGACTCTCGCTAGAAAGAAGTTCGACGTTTCAAAACTGGGAAGTATAAATATACCGACCCTCGTTATCAGTGGGGACGACGATAGAATAGTGCCCGTCGAAGACTCTGTAAGACTATCACAAGAAATCCCAAACGCGGTGCTGCACGTTTTTCCCGACACCGGCCACGTGCCTCAAGAGGAAAACCCCCAGGAATTCCTGGAGGTTGTTCTGCCTTTCATCGAGAGCTTGAGTTTTATGGAACAGTCAAAAGATCGGAATCCAGATTGAGTAAGGACCGAACACATGAACGAAGAAGAGAGCCCAGGTAACGAGCATGAGCAAACGGTGGATAGGTCGCCAGCTCTTCTTCATCGCCGGTACGTACTTTCCCAGAAGATAGACTATGAATTGTGCGAGAACGCCGAAGAAGACCAGACTGCCACTGTAGATCACGAACCCTCCCGTGGCAAGATAGCCGTGGTAAAGAGCCGTTATAAGCAATACACTTCCTGTGTACGGATGTATCCTTGCCAGAAACTTCATAAGGTTCTTGAAACCTTCCCAGGGGAATTTCTGAAGTTTTTTGTTGAATTTTCTGTAAAACCATCGCGTTATGAAAAGCGATGAGTTCAGTACCAAAAGCGAAAAATTGAACCATCCCAGAAACTTTATCCAGCCATACAAATCCGGACACCTCCGTGTTATCGAAAGATCGGCACTCAGCTACAACTTTTTATAAAGACCTTCTACCGTACTTGTCTTTCTGTATAGAGCCCCACATGAATAATATAACAACTTTTGCCGTCTATACGGCATAATCTGAAGAGTCTCTTCCCGGGAGCATAGAACCCTAACATTGACTGTTTGTCAATCGGATCCGGCCGCTGAAGATTATTGGCTTTGCTTTGAGTCCTCTATCGTTTCTTTAATTCGAACGAAGCACGGTCAATTCTTTTTTGAGTAAATCGCAACTTTCCTACTTGTCCTCTTGTGGAGATATACCGGAACACTCGAAAGATAACAGAGCAAGCACAAGTGTCTCATCGCTCGAGCGTGGATTTAAGATCAAGAGCATCAGAATCCGGCCTTTGTCGTCAAACTGGCTACAGGAGACAAATGATGGCAGGCCGTTCTCCACATTCTATGTTTTCGTAATGACGTACGACTTTATTCAACCAGAGCCGCCACGCCTATCAAGCCCGGTCCGGTGTGAGACACGAGCGATTGGGAGATCTGGCCCGTTATGATGTTCTTTATGCCGTGACTCTCCAGAGTTTCCATTATAGTACGGAAATACTCGAGAGACTTTTCGCTCCTGTCGGAGGTATAGGCGGCCACGAACCGGGCCTTTTTCCCGGAGATGTAATCGATAAGCTTTCTTACGGTGGTGTTCACGGCCCGCCTCATTCCGCGATCCTTTGAGACGCTGTGATAGATTCCATCCTCTCCCACCGTTATCACCGGCTTAAGGTCGAGTATATCTCCGATGGTGGCGCTCACTTTTCCTATTCTCCCGCCGGCTTTGAGATACTTAAGAACGGGTATGCAGAAGAAAACCTTTGATTTCTTAACGGCCTCATCAACGGCGCGGGTAACTTCGTCGAAGGTCGCACCCTGCTCGGAGAGCTCAACACCCCTCATAGCAACGAGTCCAGAGGCGATCGAGATATTCTTCGAATCGACCACATTTACTTTCGCTCCGGGATTCTTCTTTATAAACTCTTCGGAGTATCTTTTCACGAGCCCCAGAGTTCCGCTGAGCCCGCTGGAGATCCCGACGAAGATTATCTCTTTCATTCCTTCTCTGTAAAGGCTCTCAAAGGCCTGACTGATATCGTTGTAACCGGGAAGCGAAGTCTTGGGAAATTTGTTCTCCATGAACTCCAGCAGCTGTTCGGTCGTGATATCTATGTTGTCTCTGTATTCCTTTCCCTCGAGCACTACCTTGAGCGGAATTACCCTCACATTTTTCTTCTCTTTGATCGCTTCTGGAAGATCGCAGCCCGAATCGACGATTATGCCAACCATACAATCGACCCCCTGTAAAGTATAGTAATTACCCGTCACACAAGATTTGAGACGCCGGAAACTCCGGCAGCGTTCACCGGGTACATCTTTTAATTATAGCTTGAATATCGCCCTGGCGGGGCAATAATAGAAGCTCTGGTCCGGTGTGATCATGTATGTATTCTATCCAGAGCCATCGAAATCGTTCCGGCAGAACTGCGAAAAACATTCGGGTGTAACCGGATGTGTCGATCGACGTACCAATTTTGTCGAACTTCGAAGCGGGAACGATATGTAACTCCCGGTCTTAATCCACGGTCAGTGGAAAGCGAGGGGTAAAGCAAGGTATTTCAAAGTCTCTTCAGGAGCTTCTTCGCTTCCTCCAGCGAAGGGATTTTGCCCGAGAGAACTATTTCTCCGTCGAGCGCCACGGCCGGGGTCGATATTATTCCCTTTTCCATCATGGCCATCATATCCGTCACTTTTTCAACGACCGCGTTCAAGCCGAGTTCTTCGACCGCCATCTTCATTACCTTTTCCGTTTGTTTGCATCTGGGACAGCCGGAACCAAAAACCTCTACCTTCATTATCTAACCTCCTATTGAAGTAAGTTGCCGTATATATAACCCCATATGGTCGCAAAAGCTACCACGAGGCCGAAATATGTGAAGGCCTTCTTCTTTCCCAGCAGCTTTGTTATAACTATCATACTGGGCAGGCTGAGAGAGTTGCCGGCCATGAAGAGGGCCAGAGCCGGCCCTTTTCCCATCCCCAGGGACATTAGGGACTGGACTATCGGAACCTCAGTAAGCGTGGCGAAGTACATCACCGCACCGAAAACAGAAGCAAACAGAGTCGAACCAAATCTGTTTCCGCCGAGAAGAGATTCTACAAAACTCTGAGGAAGTGCGATGGAGATGACGCCGGCCGCGAAGACTCCGAAGAAGAGATATGGAAGTATCTTCTTAGCGAAATCCCAGGTCTCGCCTATCCAGGAGTTCCTCATCTCTCTCTTGAAATGAATCGCCATGATGAAGACCGCTACGGCCGAAACGGTCATTATAGAAGCCTTAACGATCGGATCTATCTTAAGGCCGCCGACTATAAGGAAAGCCATTTGCAGGGCGAGAAAGCCTACGGCCTCCTGCCAGGAAAGCTGCTCGCCCGATTCCTGGATGGCAAAGCCACCTGAACCTTTTTCTTTGAAGATACTTTGCATTATGAGCCCTATGAAAACTGCCGAAATCGCCGCCGCTACCATCCTTATGACTGCCATCTCCCAGCCGATCGCGTTCCCGGTGAGAAATATGGCCGCCACGTTGATAGCCGGGCCGCTGAATAGGAAGGCAACGGCCGGGCCGAGGCCGGCTCCCCGTTTGTAGATTCCCCCGAAGAGCGGCAGTATCGTGCAGGAACAGACGGCGAGGATTCCGCCTGACACGGCCGCCACCGGGTAGGATATTATCTTTCTAGCACCCGGACCCAGCAGCTTGAGTATCGCGTCTTTGCGTATAAACACGGTTATCGTCCCGGCTATGAAAAACGCGGGAACGAGACAGAACAGCACGTGTTCCCTGGCATAAGAGCCGAGCATCGTGAAACCGCCGATTATGGCCTCCTGCACGTGTTTCTCCGAGAAGGGCAGAAAATAAAAAACCAGAAAACCCGCCGCTAAAAGTCCAAATTTCGTCAATTCTCTCTTCAGATCCCTTTCCATCCCGGAGCACCCCCTGATTTATTCGCTGAGTTTGGCTGCCTGTGTGTAGATGGCTTCCCGTTGTTCCTTGCCGGTCATCTTCTCCAGCAACAACGCCATTACGAGTATCCCTGGAACGTTTATCGCCAGCCTCAGGAGAGCGAATTCAATACCCAGAGCGCCCATTTCGAACATGAACATAGGGATCTTCGTTGTCGACCAGGCACCTATGAAAATCAAAACGTTTGAAAACTTGACGCCCTTCTTCATGAAGACGGCCGCGATGGGGAAGGCGCCGTAGAGAGGGCCGGCCGCGGCCGCGCCGAGAACGAAAGACAGAACGACGCCCTTGAGGCCCGACTCCTCTCCCAGATGTTTTATTATCTTCTCGCGCGGTACCCAGACATCCAGAAGCCCCAGAAGCACGAATATGGGAGGAATGACCGAGAGCATTTCAAGAAGGCTTGAACCGGTTATGCTTAAGGCTTTGAACCCTGTCTGATTGTCGATGAGTGTGAAGATAGCGACCACAACGGCCACGATAAGCGGAAAGATATATCTCCTGCACTTCATCTCAAGATCATTCCCATCAATCCGGCCACCAGGAAAGAGAAGCCGAAGGCGAAGGAATTTCTAAGAACAGTGAGTTTCGTTCCGAAATACTTTCTCTCGACCGGAAAGGTTACCACGCCAACCATCATTAGCGTGGAAATGAACAACGCGATCTGGGTTATCCCGGCTCCGTTGTTGAGCAGCATGGCGGCCATCGGGAAGGCCACAAAGCCCGGTATGAGCGTTATGGATCCAACCACCGAGGCGATCAGAAGCCCGAGAAACCCCGAGTTGTCTCCGAGCAAAGCCGATATAGTCCCGGGATCGAGCAGGGCGATCAAAAGCCCGACGAAGAGCATAATGGCGATGAGTTCCGGCAGTATCTTCTCGAAAGACTTCCAGGCCTTCTTCAAGGCGAGTAACGTCTTTTTGCGGCTGGCTATGAGTGAAATCAAGAGCAGAACACCGGTTATTATATAGATAACGATACTGTACATCTTCTATTCCTCGCCGGCTCGGGAATCGCCGGTCATCTCTCCTGCGATCTCGAGTATACGCAGTATCCTTTTGTCCGTGATGCTCAGTTCCTTTCTCGTGCCGTTCCTGGTCTCGGTGATGAGTCCGGAATCTACCAGAGCCTTCACATGGCGCGAGAGTGTGGTCTTGTCTATCGCAAAAAGCTCGTCGAGTTCGCACATGCACATAGTTGCTCTCGACAGCTGCTCGAGTATCTTCAAACGCCAGTTGCAGCTCAACGCCTTGAAAATCCTTACAGCCCTTCTGTCCATCTGGCACCTCCTGTCGAATTTCCAATCTCAAGAATAACTCAAGTTGCATTGTTGTGCAACAATGAAATTTTACACTCCGAGAAAACTTTCAAAATGTTATTCGGGTATCATATTCGCATATTCGAATATATGAATATTGTGGAGGAAAATATGTCGGAACAGAAGCTCGATATATTCAGCAAGTATCTCTCGATCTGGGTGGCAGTCGCGATGGTACTGGGGGCTCTGCTGGGCAACATTTTACCGGGGCTTGCCTATACGCTTGGGAACTGGCAGATAGCAAACGTGTCGATTCCGGTGGCTATTGTTCTTCTCTTCATGATGTTTCCGATCATGCTCAAGATAGAGTTCAGGGAGATCGTCAACGTCCGAAAAAACTCGAAGCCTCTGCTGGTAACGCTAATTGTCAACTGGGCAATTAAGCCGTTCACTATGGCACTGATCTCCTGGATATTCATAAAAGCGATCTTCGGCCCTCTGATTTCTACCGGATTGGGCAACGAATACATCGCGGGCATGATACTGCTCGGACTGGCTCCCTGCACGGCCATGGTGCTTGTGTGGACTTACCTTGCCGGCGGCAACATAAATTATGCGCTGGTTCAGGTGGCTATAAACGATCTTTTCATTCTCTTTCTCTTCGCCCCGATGGGAAAGCTTCTGATTGGCGTATCCACGGGATTTCCCGTGCCATTCTCCACGATCTTCTGGTCTGTCGTCTTCTATGTCGCTATCCCGCTTGTCCTGGCAGTTATGACACGACGCCTGGTGGTGAGGTCTAAGGGGGAGAGGTACCTGAATGAAAACCTCATTCCAAAATTCGATCCCTTCACGAAGGTCGGACTTTTACTTACACTCGTGCTGGTCTTCATGTTCCAGGGCAGAACCATAATCGACAACCCTCTCCACATTTTGCTGATAGCCCTTCCCTTGATGATACAGACCTATCTCATCTTCTACATAGGGTACTTCGCCGTAAAGCGTTTGAAGATAGATTATGCAGAAGCTGCGCCATCGACTTTTATAGGGGCATCCAACTTCTTCGAACTCTCGATAGCGGTGGCCCTCATACTCTTCGGTATGAATTCCGGCGCGGCACTCGCCACGGTCGTCGGGGTTCTGGTTGAAGTGCCTGTTATGCTTTCACTGGTGGCTATAATGAAGAAAAAGAGAAAACTTTTCGATTTCTCGAAGGGAGGAATGAAGTCTTGATAACTCTTGAAGTCGATCTCGTTGGAGTCCTGAAAAGCCTTTCCGACTCGACGAATCTGAAGATACTCGCGCTCATAAAACTATACGAAGAGCTATGTGTCTGTGAGTTCGAAGATCTTCTCGAATCGCCGCAACCAACCGTTTCCAGGCATCTGAAAGCGCTGACCGATTCCGGCTTGATCCGCGTGCGGAAAGATGGAAGATGGAGATACTACGGTCTGCAGGAGATCCCTTCTTTCGTCGAGGAGGTTATCGAACTGGCGGTGGAAACGTACGGAATCATCAGGAGAGAGCGACGCAAAAAATGTGGTGATTCAAAATGAGGTTAGCCTTCTTTTCGGATATACACGGAAATTTAGAAGCTCTCGAAGCCGTACTGGAGGACATGGAGAAAAGAGGCATCGACAGGTGTTACTGCCTTGGCGATCTCGTCGGTTACGGTCCGCGGGAATATCTCTTTTGAAAATCACGCTGGGGGTGAAAAGTGAATTTGAAGAAGCTGGCCACATTTTCTTTACTGCTTTTCGTTGTCGTGAGCGTCGCCTATTTCGTGTACGATGAAATAAGGCTCAATTCCTTGGTTCAAAAGCCCGAAGCCGGTTCGACCGATTCCGGAGATACATCTCTGATCGAAGATTATGTAACTCTCTATTACTTCCACGGGACCATCCGTTGCCAGACCTGCCTGGATATGGAGTCCAATGCGAAAAAGGTTCTCGAGACCTATTTCTCCTCCCGGGTAGAGAACGGTACCCTGAGATGGCAGGTGGTGAATATAGATCTCCCGGAAAATTATCATTTTGTTGATGAGTATATCATCATGTACAACACCCTGGTGATTCAAAGCTACAAGAACGACGAGGCCGGTGAATGGAAAGAACTCTGGGAGGCCTGGGATCTTTCCGAAAAAGGGGAGCGGTACATCCAGTACGTCCGGGACGAGGTAGCTTCCTTTCTGGAGGTGAACTGAATGGGTGGCTTCGTTCTTTCTCTTGCATCGGCGCTGTGGTTTGGAATATTGACCTCGATAAGCCCCTGTCCCCTCACCACCAATATAGCCGCCGTTTCCTTTATAAGTAGAAACATAGGCAGTCCGGCGAAATCTATGGCTGCGGGGATAGTTTATACATTCGGCAGAGTCCTGACCTACGTCGTGATCGGGGCCGTACTCGTATCGAGCCTGACAGCTGCACCATGGCTATCGAGGATCCTTCAAAAATACATGGGCAAATTGATCGGCCCGATCATGATAATCGTGGGTATGTTTCTGCTAGAATTGCTCAGCTTCAGAAACCGTGGTAGAAACCTGGACAGCCGGTCTCAGGAAAAGATCAAAAGCAAAGGTCTTTTTGGCGCCTTCGCTCTCGGTTCGCTGTTCGCTTTGACCTTCTGCCCGGTATCGGCGGCGCTGTTCTTCGGAAGCGTGATTCCCCTGGCTGTCGGCGAGCAGTCGAGACTGTTGATACCGGCCGTCTACGGCATCGGCACAGGGTTGCCCGTTATAATTGTCGCCTTTGGAATAGCCGTCGGCACGAAGCTGGTGGCCAGCATGTTCAAACGGATGAGTCAGTTCGAATACTGGGCCCGAACTGTCACGGGCACGGTTTTCATAATCTTGGGGATATACCTCAGCATAGAAAGGATATTCCTTTGATAAAGAACGATTGCCAGTCATTTCTAGCTAATTCATCTTCGGTCCGTTCGGTTATGTTGGAGGTACAGCTCAGAGGAGCACAAAGCGGGCGTTTTTGCTTTCAATAGTCTTTGCCTTCGGTGCAGCGGTAACATTCACAGTTCTGGGAGTGACAGCATCTCTTGCCGGAAGACTGATTGGTACATCGACATCCTGGTGGTACATAGTCCTGGGTGTTCTGATGGTGGTCATGGCTTTGCAGACGTGGGGTCTTTTCGAAATAATTCCATCAAGCTACTTGATCTCCAAAAATACTAAGAGAGGTTTTTTCAGAGCATTCATTGCGGGTATTCTCGCAGTTTTAGGGTTCTTCCGTATGCTCGGTGGTCTAATCAAACGAACTATTCTCTTTTGGTGATGTTTGCTAGAAGCTGCAGTATTCTTCCTAGAAGTTCAGTCTGCTCTTGATCGAGCTCTCTCAGCACTTTCTCAAGATATTCACCATATTTCCCGGCAATGGCATTGAGAGCATTTCTTCCTTCACTCGATAAAGTGATGCAGCAAACCCTTCCATCTTTACTGGATTGCTCGCGCTTGATGTACTTCTTTGTCTGCAAACGGTTTACCAGTCGTGTCGCTCCGCTTTTTGTAAAATTTAAGGCTCTTCCAACCTCCTGGATCGACAGGTATTCACTCTCATCTATCTTTTTCAATGCCATGAATTCTACAAACGTCAGACCTCCACAGCGCTCTCCGTTGAATTCATGGTCTCCGAAGTGCCAGGCTATTTCCTGAATCAAATCACGTATATCATTTATTTGTCTTTCCATTCATTATTACCCCTTTGAGTATAGTTGATATTGTCAACCAATATTACATCGAAAAATAGTTGATAAAGTCAACTATAGTAATGTGAAATTTTTCCAGTTTTCTTTCGCCTCACGATGTACATGAAAATAACAGAGAAATGAATCTGACCTCATGACTTCTAAAAGAATCATGAAACGCTATAAAAGTTTTCTCAACCATGTGCAGGCCAGTTAGTGATGTTCTTGATCTTAATCTCCGCTCGAGTGAAGGGGTAAATATAGCTTTTGCTCTCCATGGAGACCAGATGGCTCTTCAAATTCCGACTAGAAAAACCGCGTACAGAAAATAGATCTTCCACCTACTTCCTGGTGACTATAAAGGAAATATATGAATTATACGGTAGCAATTTGCAGCTATTGTACGATAAACACGGAAATTTCCTTCAAAATTCCTGATAATACTTCCTATACGGCCAAAATTACGAGTACAATGATAGTGCATGCAAAATAATTAGAAAGTATATCGAGATATACTTCAGTAATTTGCTTGACTTTCTTCGAATTATTGTGATAAACTTCATATTACTTTGATATATATCCGGGAATAGGAAAATAATTTTGAGATAAAGAAATAATTCCCAAATAGTACCGGTCTATATTGATAAAAATAAGTCGTGATGAGAATTATTTTTAATAGGTAAACACGATTTAAGACGTTCTGTGGAACGACCACAGAACTAACTGCAAAAGGGGGCGAAACAAATTGAGTAAGAAAGTTCTGGTACTGCTACTTGCAAGCGCCTTGGCGTTCGGTGGTCTGCTGTTGGCCGTCGAGAAAGGCGCAATTTCCGACATCATTTACTTCAATGTGAAGATGTCTCAGGAGCTCGGTCTTAAGGACGTTTCCGAAGGTTTGACAGACATCTTCATGGAAGGCGTCTCGGCACCAACGCTTATGGGTATGGATCAGGCTACACGCGAGAAGCTCGATATCTACGCCGTTCCCTCGCTGACCTACTCCCTGTTCATCAACCCGTACCCAAACAAAGCCCCTTACTTCGCGAACATTGCGGGTAAGGATTTCTTCAACGTTATGGCCATCAACGAGATCAGATTCGCTCTCAACGATCTGATCAACAGACAGTACATTGTCGACGAGATCCTCGGCGGAGCCGGTGGTCCAATGCTCTCGATGGCTACTCCCGGACAGCCTGGCACTTACAGGTACGGTCTGGTTGCCAACAAGCTCGGATTGAGCTTCGAGGGAAACGAATCGAAGGCTCTGGAAGCTATTGTCAAGGCTCTTGAAGATGCCTCGAAGCTTTCCGAGAATCAGGGAAGACTGACCAGGAAAGATGGAAAGTGGTACTTCGACAGCGATCCGGTACTTGTGAAATTCGTTATAAGGGCCGACGACCCCAACGTCAGGGTCAAAATAGGCGAATACGTTGCCCTGCAGCTGGAAAAGGCGGGCATCACCGTAGAAAGATTGATCTGGGAAAGAACAAAGGCGAACAACGTCGTTTATGGAAGCGACCCGGCAGAAATGCAGTGGAACCTCTACACCGAAGCATGGTCGGCCGGTGCGACGAGAGCCTTCTGGGAACACATCGCCAGACAGATGTACTCCACCGGTGGAACCTATATGCCCGGCCGAGGGAATGCCGATTTCTGGAATTTCAGCAACTTTGAACTCGATGAACTCATAGAAAAGGCTTACACGGGCAACTTCCTTACCGAAGAGGAGTACTGGGATCTCTCCCTCACAGCCGTAGAGATGGGTCTCAAAGACGCTGTCAGACTCTACGTCTGTTACCAGGAAGCCTACTTCACGGCTAACAAAGCGAGAATGGTCGACAGATTCGCCTACGGTCTCGGCGACGGTCTTAACGAATGGTCTCTTAAAACCGCTCTCACGCAGGACAAGGTTCTCTTCGTCACACAGTTCTCCTCGATAGGTTCTCTGTTCATGTCTTCCTGGGATCCGATCGGTCCTGATGGAATGAGCGACACGTACACTTCCAACGTAGTAACGATCCTCTCCGATCCGAGTTCTTTCGAAAGCCCGGCCTCTGCTATCAACACTCCCTTCAGAGTGAGCTGGAAAGCAGAAGACATAACAACGAAAGTCGAAAGAAACGCCGAAGGAGTTGTAGTAGGGACGATCGACGTTCCGGAAAACGCCATAAGGTTCGACAGCGCAACCAAACAGTGGAAAGAAGTCGGTCCCGGCGTGAAGGCGATGTCTAGCGGTACGTACACCCTACTCGGTGGAAAGATGCACAACGGTCAGCCGATAACCGTGAACGATTATCTCTACGCTTACGCGTTCACAGACGAATGGATGAGCAAAGACGGAGAAAACGACAAGTACTACGAAGCTTCCTATGAGAACTACATGAGAAGCTCGCAGGATACGATTCTCGGCTGGGTTGTAAATGACGACAACACTATCACCACCTACTTCAATTACAACTTCCCGGCCAGCGTTGACAGAACAGCGCAGTGGGGCGCTCCATCGCTCGGCGTTCACAGACAGCCGTTCGTAATCGTTTCCTGGGAAATATACGAAGCCCTCGCAGAAATTGTCGCCATTGGAAGCAGCTCAGGAACGGTTTATGCCTTCAGAAACGACTCTGCGATAACCGAAGTCGATGTCCTGGTACCGAACCATGTAAAGGATATAAGAGCCAAACTGGTCGAACTAAGGGATAAGGGGCATGTACCTAACTCTCTGAAGGGACTCATAACTGCCGAAGATGCGAAAACCAGATACCAGGCAGCCATTGACTTCATCGACAGGTACGGGCACGCCTTCATCAGTAACGGACCGTACTACCTTTCCAAATACGATTCTACGGCTAACTACGCTGAATGTAGAGCCTTCAGGGATCCTTCGTACCCGTACGAATCCACTTACTGGAAGGAGTACCTGAAAACCGTGAGATTGTCGATAGATTCCATAGACATCCCCGCGATAATAATGAAGGGAATGGACACGACTGTTCTGGTGAATGTTTCGGAAGTTGCGTATCCTTCCGAAGAGGTCTCCAAAGCTTCCAAAGGATCGGTCGTAGTGACGATCATCACACCGGACGGAGAGATCAACTTCAACGCCGAACTGAAGGAAGAGGGCGTCTTCGAGACGGTCATCAAGGCTGAATTGCTCGAAGGACTCGAGGCCGGTTCTTACAACGTACTCGCCATTGCTTCGCTGGAAGGTGCTGTACCGGCTTCATCGGTCACTTCCACCATAATCTACTGATAATACACGACGGCATCCCGATACGGGGATGCCGTTTTTATTGTTGAGGTGGCAAATGTTCTGGAAGTATGTCCTTAAAAGGGTATTCTATGGAATCCTCATTTACATAGTCCTGGTTTTCATCTTCTCGGTGCTCTTCAACAGTGTAATGGAGCAGACATTGAGAGCCCAGATAGAAGAGGAAATAAGGGCCGAGATGATGGGACTCGACAGTAGAAGCACGCAACAGATACAGTCTTTTGTAGAGAACAGACGCCTTGAGAAGTATTCTCAGTACAGGCTCGATAAACCTATATTCGAAAGAATAATATGGCGAACCTGGTCCACCCTGACCTTGAATTTAGGAAAATCTACGGCGATACGTTCGGCCGCGGGCGATAGAGATGTCTGGGCTATCGTTTCGGAGAAAATACCACGAACCCTTCTCCTGTTCAGCACGGCGATGTTAGTTGATATTGTGATAGGCATCTGGCTGGGTCTAAAAAAGGCACAAAAGGCCGGGAAGTTTCTCGACAAGAGCACATCGGTCGGTACGATGATCGTTTTCGGCATGCCCTCGTGGTGGCTGGGTATGATATTGATCATGTTCTTCGCATATACGATAAAGATATTCCCCTCAGGTAACTTTCACTCGACACCTCCACCGGAAGGGATCGCATACTTCTTCGACCTCATTTACCACCTTGCGCTTCCCGTTCTCACACTGGTCGTTCTAGGCTTCTGGGGAAGAGCCTTCCTCACCAGAAACATTGTCCTGGGAGTCCTCCAGGAAGACTACATAATGGCGGCCAGGGCCAGAGGGATACCAGAGCGCAAGATTCTCTACGGTCACACGATGAGAACGGCCGCCCCTCCCATAGTGACGATGTCGCTTCTGGCGCTTCTGGCATCGGTTTCCGGAAACATAGTCTTCGAGGGAATCTTCTCATGGCCGGGAATGGGGAACCTCTTCTGGTTCGCCCTTCAGCAGAACGACGTACCTGTACTCATGGGTAACCTCGCTGTTACTACCGGACTGTACATAAGCGGGCTGGTCATTCTGGATCTCATATACGGGCTGCTCGATCCCAGGATCAAGGTTGGTGGTAAGGCATGAGATTGGGTGATATAAAGAATTCTATAAAAGATTTCTGGAAAGAGTTTCGGAAAGTTAAATCCGGGCTACTCGGATTGGTCCTCCTCGGGTTGTTCTTGTTTATACTTTTCTTTGAACCGCTTCTATTACCGTTTTCTGAAGCCAATAAACGCTGGAAAGACATAACTTACTGGGAAGACAACCCCGCCAGCGCCGCCCCCGAGTGGATCAATCTCTTCACTTCAAAGAAACGCGCGGTATCCCAAGAGCTGGAAGAGTCGCGGCTCGAAGAGAAAAATGCGGGAACGGTGAGAATAATAGAAGAGACTTTCGTGTACGATTACCGGTACGACGTGGCCCCCTCTGACTTGATATTCAAAGCCTCCGGCAGTGGAAACGTCACGGTGATAATGTCAGTAGAGAGGCCCGATGGTCAGAAGATCGACCTGATGAGAAAACCCATGGAGATTCAAGAAGGTAAAGAAATCCGCATAGCCATCGACAAAACTTCCAAGAGCGATGTTCTGAACTTCTTGAAGAAGTTGAACGCCCTGAACGGTGTTACGACTCAGACTCTGAAAACTACCGACATAATATTCTCGAAAATCGAGAACTCCGTTTCCTTTACACCCGATCCCTTGAAAGGGGAGTACAGAATTCTCGTCTCAATGATCCTCCAGAAAGAGAGCGATAGGATAGATTCAACTTCGATGAAAGTTGCGGGGAGGGTGCAGGGCATACTGGGTACAGACAACTCGAAGAGAGACATCTGGAGCGGAGTGCTGGCCGGAGTGAAATGGGCCCTGCTGATCGGTCTGCTCACGGCAGTCATATCGGTCTCGATCGGCGTGATCTACGGGGTCATGAGCGCGTACCTTGGAGGCTGGAAAGACTCCTTAATGCAGAGGATCTTCGAGATATTCATAAGCGTTCCGCTTCTTCCGG